>SDBT01009274.1_pt1 | contig 15996 bp, 19 predicted proteins | sample 2277101 | NCBI WGS metagenome assembly SDBT01 (sample SAMN10404973, study PRJNA504765) | marine sediment metagenome | isolation source: marine sediment core GS10_PC15, 103 cmbsf | place: Arctic Ocean: Southern Knipovich Ridge | collected 2010 | reverse complement strand
GACGAAGCGTAGAGTGGAAGCCACTACCTACTGAGAGGAGCGACGATGGCACCCCCCAAAACTGAAGCAATGACCGCCGAGACTGACCCGATGTTTGACGCGCCCGTGGATAACACGCCCCCCGATTTCGATACGATGAAGGTGGTCGATCTCAAGATGTTCGCGAAGGAAAACCTCTCGTCGAACCTCGTGGACGAGGCGGTGAAGCTGAAGAAGGCGGAGCTGATCGCGTACCTGAAGCAGGCCTTCCCCCACCCTGACGCGCTCGACACCGCCGAGGTCACCGGGTTTGATCCGGTGGACCCGATCCACAAGACCGTGGCGGAGGTGCAAGCGCTTGCGTCCGAGCAGGAAGCGTTCGACTACGTCTACACCCTCACGGACACGAACGAATTCAATTTCTTCAAGATGGGCGGAGCGCTCGCCGAGATGCTCGCCAAGGCCTGGATGGGCGACTACGATGACTTCGGCGCCTTTGTCGAGGGCGAGTTCGGGTTCAGCCTGCGGAAGGCACAGAACCTGATTTCGATCTATCACGCGGTCGTCAGCTGCGGCGCGACCTGGGAAGAGGTCAAGGGGATCGGCTGGAGCAAGCTGGCCCTGATCGCGACGTCGCTCACGCCGGAGAATTACAAAGGATGGTTCAAGAAGATCGACGGCGCCGCGCACGCATCCGTGCAGGAGATGGTGAAAGAGGCGGATTCGAACGGCGACCCCGGCAACCCGGACGACGGCACAGAGTCCACCCCGAAGAAGACGCTGAAGTTCGTCGTCCACGAGGATCAGATCGAGACGATCATGACCGCCCTCAAGAAGGCAAAGGTGGCTTACGGGACCGAGTACGACGGCCCCGCGCTGGAAGGGATCTGTATCGAGTATCTGGGTAACAGCAGCAGCGTCGTGACCTCGGACACCGCAGACGACTCGGCCGAACCCCAGGCCGTGGACAGCGAAGCCGCATTTACCGGGATGATCAAGAAGCTGATCGCCGATGAGGACGAGCCGCTGGATGCCCTGAAGATCGGGGTCGATGCCTTCGAGGCCGGATTCGCCACGGTGTACCCGGACATCGACTTCGACGTCTACACGGAAGGCAGGCCCGATGACGACGAGCTGGCGGACGACGAGCTGCCGGACATCGGGTGATTGATGAAGGCGGGAGAAACGATCCTCGCACCTTCTGGCTGGAAGGCCGTCGTTAGCGGTAGCCGCGGCCCAACCGGCACGGTCGAGATCGAGTGGGTCAGCGGCCCTCTCAGCGGCAGGCCCGCTCGAATCTCGGCGGCGGGGTGCAAGGTCGTCCCCGCCATCAAGGAGAAGAGAGCCCGCCGGAAGCATCGGGGGCGCATCGTCCGCAGGGACGGGAAGGTAATTGGGTGAGATTCCAGTTCACGGTTTACATCGATGGCAGCGGTCCGACCGTCGAGAAAGCCTACCAGGACATGCGGCGGAAGCTGCTCGCGGTCCGGGGCTGGGCCGACTCCGACGAGGCCACCCTCGTAACGGGCGAGACTTCGCGCATGCGCGTGGAAGAGGAGAAAGTCCAGGCGGCGCGGATAGCGTTCAAAATGAGCAAGGATGGGCTGCGGGTATGCAATGGCGGGACCAACTGCCTGCATGACGTCGTGGTGTACGGGATCCCGGCCTGCATGATGGACGAGAAGGAAGTGAAGAAGATGAGGAAGCGCGGCAAGCGGCTTCAGAAGGGGCTGGACAAATCGAGTTAAGGCCCAGTGGGCGTCAGGCCGATAAATACCTTGACACCCACTGAAGCATCAGGCAGACTAAAGATCCAAGGCATGGAGGCCGATCGGTGGCGACAAAATCTTGCATCATTACGAAGCATGGCACGGATCAGGCCTGGGATCCGGTCAGCCGCATAGGCGGGTCCGAGACCTCCGACCCCGCCGTGCTCGGATGCAAGGGCGCCGGGCTGAACGCGATGGTTAAGCTGGGTCTGCCCGTGCCGGACGGTTACACGATTCACACCGAGGCCTGCACCGCCTATCAGCTGAATCCGAAGGGGGCGTACCAGACGGTCGGCATCGCTGCGAAGAAAGCCTACAGGGAGCTGAAGACAAGGAACGGCGGCGTCGCTCCGATGGTTAGCGTGCGGTCCGGCGCTGAGAAGTCGATGCCGGGAATGCTCAGCTCAATCCTGAATGTGGGCCTCACGTCCAAAACGTTCCCGAAATTGGCGAAGCGCTTCGGCGCCAAGGTGGCGTTCGATTGCAAGCGGCGTCTGCTCCAGAGCTATGGCGTGGTCGTGCTGGGGATGGAGTCTACCCGTTTTGAGCAAGAGATGCTGATCGGTCGTCAGGCCGAGGAAGTCGAGACGGACGGCGAGCTATCAGCGAAGATGCTGGAGCACCTGTCGATCAAGTTCGAGAAGTTGTTCACGAGCCATGGGCACACGCTGCCCGACACGATCGCGGAGCAGCTGACGACGTCGATTCGTGCCGTCTTCGAAAGCTGGGATAATCCGGAAGCGATCCTTTGGCGGGCGATGCCCGAGAATAACATTTCGGACGATGGCGGCACGGCGGTGAACGTTCAGACGATGGTGTTCGGTAACCTGAACGACAATTCCGGCACGGGCGTCCTGTTCACGCGCGACCCGGCTACCGGCCAGCGGATGGCGTTCGGTGAATGGATGCAAAACGCGCAGGGCGAGGATCTTGTGGCTGGCGTCCGCACCCCGCAGCCGATTGCTGACATGATGAAATCGTTCAAGCACCAGTTCTCAGAGCTGCTGCACCGCGCTGACAAGCTGGAGAAAACATACCGCGACCTGCGGGACATCGAATTCACGGTTGAGGATGGGAAGCTGTGGCTGCTTCAGGATCGGGCCGGTAAGCGATCGGACGAAGCGTCCGCACGGATCGCGGTTGAGCTGGTGGAAGAGGGTGAGCTGACGAAGGCTGAAGCCATCGGGCGCGTCTCGGTCGCCACGGTTGCCGCGCTGCGCGGGACGCAGAAGGAAATCGTCAGCCCAGATTGGACCCACCCTGCCGCGGCGCAAGGTCTGCCGGCGTCGCCCGGGATCGTGACCGGGCGCATCGCGATGACGTCCGCGCAGGCCGTTGAAATGGCGAAGACCTGGCCCGTGATTTTGGTTCGAAACCACACCGAGACGTCAGACATCGCCGGGATCGAAGCGGCGGTCGGCGTCCTGACCGAGACCGGTGGCGTCACTTGCCACGCGGCGGTATGCTCGCGGGCACTCAACACGGCGTGTATCGTCGGCTGCGAAGGTGTCGGCACCGTAATAGCGCTGGCGAACCCGGTTCTGATCACGTTGGACGGGTCCACGGGTAAGATCTGGTTTGATGCCCAGGTGCCCGTTGAATCCAAGGGCGCCGACCCCCACGTCGAGCGTCTGATTCAGTGGGCCTTCGAAGACACGGACACGCCCCGTCAGACCACAGAGTTGACCGGACCGAGGCAGCGAGTCATGTGCGCTGCGTGGCTGTCGGATCTGAACGGGCGTATACGGAGCCTCTACCTCCTGTCATACGTGGCGGATCCAGAGACGGTGATATTTGATCTCAGCGGGGCGGGGCGCTTCGTACGTGAAGAGGATGCCGGGCTTACTACGATGTTTGGCGAAGACGTCCAGGCGATCGATGACAGTGAGATGCACAGTGAGATCAACGAGCTGGCGAATCATCATGGCCGGGGCGCGATGGTCTACCTGCCGGGGGCGCTCACGGTGCGAGGCCTGGAGCTGAAACAGGCCGGGTACAAGGTGGCGCTTGAAGTCACGACGATGGCCGACGTGTTCGGAGCGGACGGGCTGATCACGGTCGAGGAGGAAACGATCGAAAAGCTGTTCGGGAATCACGCAGCGCTACAGCGAACGCTGGCCATGATGAAAAACACTGGGACGCCGGTTGAAATTCTACAGCCCGCGACCAGCGAAGCGGAGATTATCGAGAAGTTTTTCGGGAAGGAGGCGTGACATGGGATTGATTCTCGGGGTAAAGGCAGGAGAGAAAATCTTCATCGACGACGACTGGATCCGCGTTGTGAAAGTGACCGGGCCCCATACCTTCGCGCTAGAAAACGAGGATGGCTCCGGCTACACGATCAACGGGGTTGACGATCAGCCGCAGGAGGTGCTGCCGGAAGTGTTCGTCAGCGCTGGCAAGATCCGCTCGGAATTGCCCGGCCGTATCGCCCGCGTGTTCATCGAGGCGCCCCGAGAGATGCAGATTCTCCGGCAGGCCCCGTACAAAACGTTGTGCCTGTACGAAGACGCCGCGATGGCCATCGAAGCATTGGTGAACGCCGACGGCGAGCCGTCTGAGGCGATGAAGAAAGAGGCGCTGGATATCGTCTGTGAGCTGAGAGAAGAAATCAGGAACCTAACACGGGGAGGTTGATATGCGAGGAACACTTCTGGTTCGTGGTCCGTGGGGACCGTTCAAAAAGGTCGAGATCTGTGGCGGGCCCTGGATGGACAAGCCCGCCGAGCACTTCGGGATCTGCATGGCGCCTGAAATTGTCAACGTCGGTAGCATCGACGTCGTTAACGGCGGTCGCCCTGCGCCGAAGCCCGACGTCATGGTGAACGTGAAGGACTTCTCGACACCCATCCCGGAGGAAGCCCGCAAGGCCGCGATGCTCGCCTTGCTGGTCGGGCTCCAGGGGAAGCCGGTTTATGTGGGCTGCGGGTTCGGGATCGGACGGACGGGAACGCTGCTCGGGATCATCGCTCGAATCGCTGACCCGCGGCTTGGCCATCCGGTCAAGTTCGTCCGGAAGAACTACTACGGGGGCGCGATCGAGACTGGTGATCAGATCCGGATGGTCGAAACGCTCAATGTCCGACGGGCACAGAAAGCCTACCAGAGATGGCTCTGGTCGGTCCGTCTGCACACGGGCTACACCCTCTCGCTCACTCGTGACGCGTGGATGGAGGCCGGTAAGTGAGCCTGATGGCATCGCGAAATACCCTGAGGCACCAGCTAGCCCGCCCGCTCTGCACGAAGAGAGAGATGGGCGGGATTAGCGCCCAGTCAACCGCGCGGGCGATGCGGACGCTGACGGATCAGTACAAGAACGCGCTGGTTAGCCCGGAGGCCATGGCCGTGCGGTTTTACTTGCTTCAGCACGCGATGAGCGACATTCGGACGAGGTTCGGTCTGGACGAGCCCATGGGGGACGCGGCCCCGGTCGTTGAGCTGCACCACAGTTACGGCGTTGAGCTGGGGCAGCGGATGTTCACGTATCTGTTGCTGATCTGCACGCGTGAGGCGCGGCACACGGGAACGGCCCTTCCGTTTCACGAAAAGGTGGTCAGTAAATTCGGCGGGCCGTTCCAGCAATTTCTGGCGCAGATCCAGGGTCTCCATTCAGACGCCGCTGTCGAGTGGTTCATGTCGAACCCGCCTGACGTAGAGCTGGGCACCTATACGAAAGGCCTGGAGTACGTGTTCCGTAAGGGGCATTTCAGCGGGGGCTACGGCGGCGCTGGCTGGGCGGACGTCGCGGAAGTGCTCAACAACTTCGTGAACGGGACGATCAGCGCTGAGATGATGCTGGACATCGCGTTCACGCTCGCGCACAACGGTGGGCCGATTTTCAATAAGGGCATGGTGTTCTCAATGTACGATCCGACGCGGCTGAGGATGATCCTCGACATTCAGGCCAGCGGCCAGATCCCGCACCTGATATCCAGCGTCAGCGCCTACATCGAAACGAACTCGATGGTTTCGTTCGAGGCGCGGCAGGTATTCGCCGAGTGCAGGAAGGGCCTGGGCGATAGCTTCGGCGGAGAGATCGATTGGTTCAGAGTGGCGCATGGGCACTTGGCGGCTCAGCACTTCTACCAGTACAAGGGCTTGAAGGAAAAGCAGACCCAGCTAACCGGGATCCCCGAGTGGGCTGTGGACGCAGAGGCCGAGTCGGCGAAGAGTCAACTTGCCAAACAGGCCGCGCACATCAAGGCGAAGAAGAAGAAGATTGCGGCTGATGCGGAAAAGCAGGCCATTCTGAAAGCCGAGCACTTCACGGTTGGGGTCGGACCCCCGCTGAAAAAGGAAAAGCGCAATGGGTAAGCGGGGCAAGTCGAAAACGCCCACGCCGTTCGTTCGGCCGTGCTGGCCCCATCCGCTGCTGGAGATCAAGCCGGGGCTGCCGCCGATCGCCGGAAGCGCGTGCCGCGCGCCGATCTTTTATGACTGTGACATTTACATCGGGTTCGACTCGATGGATTTCACCGAGCGTCACCTGCCGTGGACGCCCGGGATGGAGATTTCGTACCCGGTCCCGGACAGGGGCGTGCCGAAGAATCCGGCGACCTACGGGAAACTCGTGGACTGGACGCTGGAGCAAATGGAAGGCGGGGCCAAGATCCATGCCGGCTGCATTGGGGGCCACGGTCGGACCGGGATGTTTTTCGCGGCGCTGGTAGCGGTGGCGACGGGACGTAAGGATGCGATCCAGTACGTGCGCGAGCACTACTGCAAGAAGTCGTGCGAGACCGCCGGCCAAATCGACTACCTCGTGAAGCGGTTCGGGGTTGGGGCGGTGAAGGCGTCGCAGTCATACGCCCCATCCTCGAAGAGCGCGTGGCCTGCGAATACTTACACGAGTCAGGGCGGCACGGCTGGAGCCGAAGGGAGCGTGGTACGTCCCTGCAAGAACAGCACGACGATCTGGGGCGGCATGCTGAACGCAAGGCCCGAGGATTTCGATGCCTGAAAAGCTCGGCAAGAAGGCCGTGGCGTACATGAAAATGTATGGTGGCAAAACCTACACGTACGCTGAGGCCACCCACGGGATAGCGGAGACGGTTGAGGTGGACGGCGTGGCGTATGAGAAAATGAAGCCTGGCGAGTGCCCTAAGCCCAGCACGGCTTTGCTGACGATCGGCGGCATCCTGTACGGGAAGTCGATGGTCGCTGAGGCACTGGCGAAGAAAACCGACGAAGACATGATGGCGCTTTACAAGAAGACTCATCCGGAATAGGCGGCGGCGCTAGCTAGCATTGCATGGAAGGAGACTGAAATGAATGGAGTGTTCGATCTGGCCAAGCTGAAGACGGCGAAAGTGGTGCCGCTGATGAATGCCACCAAGCTGTACCAGCCCGTGAACGGCACGAGCAGCGGGAGCCGTTACTTCGCCCTCGCGATCGGGCCGAACCTACGTGTCGCGGGACGGTGGCAAAGCAGTTCTGGCGGTCACTCGCTGGCGCTCAGGGTTGAGGGCCCGGGGCTTGACGAGGAAGAGACGAAGGCGCTGGTCGTGGGGTGCGGGCTGGATTTCAAGTCCCCAAAGCACGCATCGGTTCACCTGTCTTCGGATAGCATGATCGATATCCGAAAAGCCGTTGGGGCGCTGCTGTTCGGGCTGGGTGAGCTGTGGGAGACAGGGGCGCCAAATCCTCACGTGATCCAGGGGAAGTGAGATGTTCACCGTCAAGGAGCTGAAAGAGTTGAAGGTCGGGGACGAGATAGACTCCGGCCGCTTCATCTTCGAGGGGCTGCCTGACGAGGAATACATTTGCTTCACCGTTAAGCGCGTGACGAAGAAGCTGGTTGAGTTCGACTTGACCTACTTCGGGATCAGGATTGGCAACTGGATTGCGAAGCCTTGCGCGGACGGGAGCGTGCTGTGGATGGATCAGGGCAAGTCGCGACAGGCCGCAGGGAAGCGGGGGTACATCCAATGAGGATTTGGATCGCTGAGCGAATTGCAGATGCCCTGGCGATGGAGCTGTGCCTTGGAACCGCGAGTGTAAAGGGGCGGGCCGAAATTCATGTGCCGCTCGGCAAGGGCTTGACGATCCCGATCAAGCTAAAGGTGATCAGCCACTTCGATGCGGGGGCCGGGCTTGACGCCGGGCTGCTGGTAGAAGGTCCGGGTGACTTGCTGCTGTTCGTCGGCTATAGTGAAAAAACGGATGATTTGCGCCTAGCAGTTATCGACCGCGCAGCCCTGAAGCGGAAGCCGAAAGAAGTATTGAGGTCCACGAGTTTCATCGACATAGCGCTCAAGCGTTTCAATGAGGACGGCGCCGTCAAGGGCATGTGGAAGCAGGACGGCCGAAAGGATCCGTGGGTGGGGATCTAGAATGTGATCATTATCTGGACCAATACAGGCAAGAATAAGCAGTTTCGGCGGTGCGTGTCGGCGCCGCTTTCGGCGTTGGGGCTGAAGTTCGAAGTCGTCCCGGTGAGTCATGTGCCGAAGGTCAAGGACGGAGACGTCGTCCTGGCGATGGGCGCGCAAGCGCTTGCGCGTCTGCAAGAGTACAAGATGGCGCCGAAGGGCCGTGGCGTTGGTTCGATTCGGGGCAAGCGTCTGGAGGGCCCGAACAGTGGCGCGACGTTCCTCGTCACGTACGACACCGGGCTCATCCACCGGGAGCCCGACAAGGCCTCACTGATCTCTTGGGATGTTAAGCTGGCTGCCCGCCTCCACGAGACCGGGACACTCCGCCCGGAGGTCGGCGACTACGAGTGGGCGACGGACCTCACGCCGTTCGTCAATGCCGCGAAGAAGGCCACCAAAGCGAGGCCCCTGTTCCTCGCCATAGACGCGGAGACGGAAGGGCTCTACCCCTACTACCCTTCGAAGAAGATCGTCACCACCCAGTGGAGCATAGCGGCCGGACACGCCCTGGTGATCGACCACTTCACGAAGGATGGCGGGAAGCTGACCCCGAAGCTCCGAAAGCAAATGTCCTACCTGCTGCACCACCCACACGTCCGGGTCTGGGGGGCGAACCTGAAGTTCGACCTCGGATGGTTCATGGAGAAGTGGGAGCTGGGCTGCACGAATTTCACGTTCGATCTGCTGATCGCCGCGTCGCTAGTGGACGAGAACCGGATCAACTCGCTCAACGCTCTGACGAAAGAGCTGGCGCCGACGCTCGGGGGCTACGACGATGAGTTCGATCTGACCGCCGACAAGGGCGACATGGCTGCCGAGCTGGCGAAAGACCGCGATGGGTTCCTGACCTATTCCGGGGGGGACGCGGACGCCACGCTGCGAGACGGTCTTGTTTTACGCAAGATCCTCGCGAGCGACTATGCGCTGACTCGTTTTTTCACCACGATATCGATGCCGGCCGTGCGGGCGTTCGAGAAGATCGAGCAGCGCGGCGTGCTGGTAGACCTGGCTGCCTACAAGGCGCTGGAGGTCGAGGCCAAGGCCGAGCAGAAAAGGCTCACGACCGAGGCCTTTGCGATGATCCCGCATGCGATCAAGGCCAAGCACTACCCGAAGCTGAAGCTGTCGAGGGCGCCGCTGAAGATAGACTACCTGTTCGGCCCGATGGGGCTCGGTCTGACCCCGAAGGTCTTCACCGCCAAGTCGGCGAAGAAGCCGCCGGACCAGCGGATACCGTCCACGTCGATCGACGACCATTTGTCGCAGTTCGCGGGCCACGAGGTCGCTGGCAAATTCGTGAACATCCTGGAGAGCCTGGGGAAGGTCGAGAAGGTTCTGTCGAGCTACATCGGGAAGAAGGACAAGGATGGCGAGTACGTGAAGGGCTTCCTGTCTCACCTTCGCCCCGATGGCCGGTTCCACGCGACCTACATGCTGTACGCCGGGGCGTTGTTCGAGGGCAGGGACGACACGGGAGGCACGGTCACCGGCCGCACGAGCGCCAAGAATCCCGCGGTGCAGACGCTGCCGAAGCACAGCAACTGGGCCAAGAAGCTGAGGAAATGCTTCGTTTCTCCTGAGGACATGCTGTGCTGGCAGCTCGACTTCAGCCAAGGTGAGCTGCGGGTTGCGGCCTGTCTCGCAAATGAGAAGGCCATGATCGCGGCCTACCGGAAGGGCGTCGATGTCCACGCCATGACCGCGGCCAGCACGCTGGGCGTCCCGCTGAAGGAATTCCTGAGCTGGAAGAAATGCGGAGACCCCGAGCTGGAGGCCAAGTACGCGATCAGCCGCCAGAAGGCCAAGGCGATTAACTTCGGGTTCCTGTACTCGATGGGCGCCAAGGGCTTCGTCAAATACGCCTGGAAGAGCTACTCGGTGGTGGTTTCGTTGAAGGAGGCCCAGGAGGCCCAGGACAAGTTCTTCGCGACCTATCCGGGGCTGCACCCCTGGCACGACCGCCAACGAGAGGCAGCGCACAGGGACAAGGCTGTGCGGAGCCCTCTGGGCCGGATCCGGCACCTACCTCACATCGACAGCACAGATCAGGAGGTCGTGGCCAGAGCCGAGCGGCAGGCGATCAACAGCCCCGTCCAGTCCTGCCTGTCCGACCTCTGCCTCTGGGCTGCGGCCGAGATTGAGAAGCGATTCGCCGACCGTGAGGATAGATTCCACACGGTGGGCATGACTCACGACAGTCTGAACGGATACGGGCGGGCCGATACGATCGAGGAAGACCTGCAAGAAGCGGCCAAGGTGGTGACCGGACTGCCGATACGCGCTACTTTCCAGTGGAACCACCAGATCCCGTTCCCGGTTGACGCTGAGATCGGCCCCACTATGGGCGAGCTGGCCGAGTACGAGCTGGCCGCGTAAGGAAGCGATTCAATGGCCGTTAACTCGACTCCGTCCTCCAAGGCCCGCCGCCGAGCCAAGCCCAGGGTCATCATTTACAAGGGCGCTGAGAGTCCGTCGGTTGCCACAGTGAACCAGCACGGGCCGAAGGGCAGAGACAAGGCGGACGTGAATCCGTCCTCCAGCGACGCCGGAGAAGCGTTCAGCAAATTCCAGACGAAGGGCGGCAAGGAGCAGATAGTCAACCCGCCGTTTGACTTCGACATTGTCGCGGATCTGGGCGAGAAGAACTCCATCCTGCCCCCGCTGATTCAGGCGATGGTGGTGAACATCGACGGGACCGGCGCTGAGATCGTTGACAACGAAAGGAACCAGATTGAGCCCGATGACGAGGCGGGCAAGGAGAAGTCCAAGACGGAGCGGGCCGCGGTCCAAGAGTATTTCGATGAGCCGTTCCCCGGTGAGTCGTTCCTGACTCAGCGACGCTCGATGCGGAATGAGCAAGAGCGCATTGGAAACGCCTACTTGGAAGTCATGCGGAACGCGCAGCAAGAGGTCGTGTTCTGGAAGCCCATCACCCCCGCGAAGAATATGCGGCTCGTGCGTCTTGACGCGGCCGTGGACGTGAAGAAGACCGTGACGCGCAACGGGAAGGATGTGGGGATCGTGGTCCCGATGCGGGAGCGACGCTTCATCCAGGCCGTGGGGACCGACCTCGTGTGGTTCAAGGAGTTCGGCGCGAGCCGGGACGTGAACCGCAAGACCGGCGAATGGGCACCCCTGGGCACGCTGAAGTTTGAAGATCGCGGAAACGAAATCATCCACTTCAAGAATCAGTCCGATCCGTTCGGCCCCTACGGGCTCCCACGGTGGTGGAGCAACTCCCCGAGCGTCGTCGGTTCGCGACGCGCCGAAGAGTTCAACCTTTTGTTCTTCGATTCCGGTGGGATACCGCCCATGATGCTCATCGTGTCCGGCGGAGCCCTTGCCACCGAGGCCGAAAAGGCCCTGCGGGATCACTTCCTGGCCACGGGCGTCACGCGTCACGCGGCCGTCGTGTTGGAGGCATACTCGACCGGTGGCACCGTGGACAACCCTTCGAACGTGAAGATCCAGGTCGAGCGTTTCGGGTCCGATCGTCAGAACGATTCGATGTTCGAGAAGTATATCGCCAACTGCGACAAGCGGGTGCAGCGCGCGTTCCGGATCCCCGGGCAGTTCATCGGGATGAGCGAGGACTTCTCGTTCGCCACCGCGCTGTCCGGCATGATGGTCGCCGAGGCGCAAGTGTTTGCGTGTGAGCGGGCAGAATTCGACGAGGTCATCAACCTGAAGCTGATGCCCGAGCTGCCGAACGGCGAGAGCTATCTATACCGATCCAAGACCCTGTCGATGCGCGACGCCGAAAGGCAGATCGCCGGTCTGGAGCTGATCCAGAGCAAGATCTCCCCGAAGGTTTTGGTGGAGCGGGTGGGCGAGACGATCGGGATGCCGGACCTGACGCTGACCGACGAGGATGTCGAAGCTCTGAAGGAAAGGGAGACGCTCGATCGCGAGGCGAAAGCTCGACAGCCCGCCTTCGGCGCCGCTCCTCCGGGGGCCGAGGGCTCCGAGCCGGTCGCACCTGGCGGGAAGAAGAAGCCACCGGTTGATCCCAAGGGCGCGAAGAAGAAGGGCGAGTTCCTGCCGGGCATCGTCTCGATGGCACGGGACATGGCACACGTGCTTGAGATCGGACTCGCGCGCCCCGAAGAGATCCGGGAATTCCAAAACCTCCGGGCGAAGGTCGAGACGCTTGACGCGGGGCAGCGCGACCAGTTCCGCACGCTGCTCACCGCCCACCTGCTGCCCGTGTGCGAGAATGATCCGGAAGGCGCCGAGGAGCTGGTGGCTCACGCGCTGGACGTCACCTCTGCTGAAGTTGAAAGGCGATGACCTCTCTGATCGAACGATTACAGAATCGCTTGAAGGTCATGCCGTCCGGATGCTGGGAGTGGCAGGGGTACCGTGAGCACTTCGGGCACGGGCAAATTCGTAGTGGCGGAGAGGTAGTACATACTCACCGGGCAATGTGGGGGATCGTGTTCGGACCGATCCCCACCGGGCTGTGCGTCCTCCACTCGTGCGACAATCCTCCCTGCTGCAACCCTAAGCACCTGTGGCTTGGGACGAAGGCAGAGAATAACGCTGACCGTGACGCAAAGGGTAGACAACGGGCTCCTACGAGTGAAAAACACGGTAGTGCCAAGTTGACTTGGGAGCAGGTTCATGAGATTCGGGCAGATAGCCGCACAACACACAAGATCGCCGTTGACTACGGGGTGGTGGGGTCCACGATACGCCGTATCCGCGGGGGTGAGACGTGGCGAAAAACACCTCGTTCATAACGCTCGAAGAGAGCCTGACGCGCAAGCTCCATCTTGACTGGCGCCGCCGAAACGCGGCTGAAGTCACCGTGACCGCTACCAAGCACGCCCTCGCCGGCCGCTGGGGTGACGCGAGAACCGCGATCAATCGCCTGACATTCGCGCCGACCATCGAAGCCAACTTCGGATTCATCGAGCAGATTGCGCTCAAGGCCTATCTGCTGGGTCAGAGCTTTTTCACCGAGGGGCGGGTGGGCGCCACGCTGCTGGCCCGGGGCGAGGAATCTCAACCGATCCAGATCTCCATGGCACCCGGCCAAATGCTCACTGGGCTGGAGCAGTCCATCGAGCTGGTTCGGCAGGCGGCGATGAAGGTGCTGAGCGAGGCAGAGGCGGAGGAGACGGCAGAGGCGGATCGCATCGCGTTCAAGGCCGTGATCCCCGGGCTGGCCTCCAAGCTTAACACGGCGGTCGCCAGCGGCGGGGCGGCGATCGATCTATCGGCCAACCTTACTACCAGCCGGCTCGCCTCATACGGGTCACTGACGGAAGCCACAGCGGGCGGGATGGGCCGCTACCAGATCAGCGAGGTGCTGGACCTCCGGACCTGCCCGGTGTGCCGCCGAATGCACGGGAAGGTATTCAGCACCGCGCCCGCGCTCGAACAGACCGAGCAGATCCTGCTCACCGATAACCCCCAGGAGCTGGCGACCAGCAACCCGTGGCCGAGCCAGTCCCGCCAAGGGATTTCGGACCTGTCTGGGATGTCCACAGAGGAGCTGGTGGGCGCGGGGTGGAACAAGCCGCCCTTCCATCCGGGCTGCCGGGGGATCATCGTTCCGGTGGGCTCGGTGGGCCTGGGTGAAACGATCGCCTTCATACCGCTGGCCACGGATCTCACGGCCGCGGAGGCCGCAGCGGCCGAGATAGCGGCGGCAAATAGCTGATATTGCCTTTTTGCGGCCAAAAAGGCTAAGGTAGTCCCGAGGTTTGACGATAAGGTTCAAAGTGCTAGAGTCCGTCTGACGCTTGAGGAGAGCCCCTTGATTTGAAATTCCATGTCCCGAGCTTGTCTAGCCCGAAAACCATGTACGAAGTTGATATCGAGGAGAGGCACTGCACGTGCCCCGGCTTCAAGCACAGCCGAAGTCGTCGCTGGTGCAAGCACCTCACGTTCGTGACGACGCGCCCGGGCTACTACTCGAACGTGGACGAGCCGGAGCCGGCGCCGAAGACGATGGCAACCGAAGTGCCGGGCCTGTTCACGCTGGGCCACTCGAACCACTCAATAGAGGATTTCACCGCGCTGCTTGAACGCTATCAAATACGCGCTGTCGTCGATGTCCGGAGTGTGCCTCTTTCCCTATACTGCCCGCACTTTAACAGGGGGGCGTTGCGTGCGCTTATTCGCGCAGAAGGCATTGATTACTTTTGGGCCGGCGAGGAGCTGGGCGGGCGGGAAAAAATTCCCGTGACTTCCCAGGCGTTTATTGGTAGAATGGCCCAAATAGCCGATATGGCGGGCCGCTCACGGGTCGCCCTGATGTGCAGCGAGGGCAACCCGGCGGAGTGTCACAGGGCATGGAAGCTTACGGCATGGATTCACCGCAACACTGAGATGATCGCCCAGCATATTTTTCGGGACGGGTCATTGGGAGAGAGTGGGGAGCTTGAAACGGCGATGGGCAGCGACTGGCTGATCACAGACTATGGGGGCACCACGGAATGAAGGCACTCGCACGTATCGTTGGGACAATTGGTGGCGCCGTCCCGTTCGCGTTGGCGGTTGGGCTTGAGAGATCCGCGGGCTGGGGTCTCGGCACAGGGGTCTGGGGCCTGCTGATTCTGATTTTGGTGTGGTCCCCGAAGGGCTTGAACGACAAGGAGAAGGGCTGATGCCGTACATCGCACAGGATCGACGCGCGAAGTTCGATCAACTGATCGATGCGCTCAACTTCCGGCTGGAGGATCTGGGCCGCGAAGAGGGTGACTTCAACTACGTGGTGTCGCGGCTGTGCGGCCTGTGGTTCAAGTCCGAGCCCCGATATCATTCGATCGCCCGGATCACGGGCGTGCTGGAAAACGTGAAGCAGGAATTCTACCGGCGGGTTGCCGGCGGATACGAAGACAAAGCGATTAAGAAGAACGGAGATCTCGAAGAATACAAGGAGAAATGGTCATGGAAGAATCTGATCAGGTAAGTACAGAGGCTGTGGACTTGACGACGAAGAACAGGCGCTACGTCTACCTGGCGGGCGCCGTTGAAATCGTTGACACGTGGCGCGGGCGTGCCGCGACGGAGCTACGGGCAGCCGGGTTTGAACCTCTCGACCCGATGCGCGGTGAGATCTGCAAGCAAAAGGGCAAGCATGTGGTGTCGGACATTTCCGGAGAGCTGATTGTGTCCCGGGACTTGAACGACCTTCGGCGAGTCGCCGCGTCCGGCGGACTCTGCTTGATGCACCTGAAGACTACGGCAGAGGGGCGGAATCCGACCGCCACCCTCTGTGAGCTGATGTTCTGCTACGACCACGGCATCCCGGTCATAGCGGTGATCGGTCCGAAGTGCTCCCCGATTTTGCGAGAGCATCCGTGGGTGCATGTGCTGACGGCCCACCGGCCGACTTCGGTGACCGCCGCGCTGGAGCTGATCACGACGTATTTCGCCTGAGGAGCAAGAGGTGACAGAGTTCAAACACATCGTCGAGCCTGAGCCCGAGCCCCGCAAGCTGGGGCGGGATCATGGCGGTCGGGCGATGTCGATGCGAGAGATCATGGAAGCCGAGGATGCCCCGCGCAAGCGTTTGCGCGAAGATCTGCTGCTGGTACGTGCTGCACTTTGGGTCACCGCCATCATGCTGGTCGGTGGTGGCGTCTACGAGTGGGTCGGCTGGGCGCCGGCTCTTGCCGCGGTGGGGACTTCGATCCTCTACGCGCTGGGATCGAGGAAGATATGAAAGTCGAGAAGCCGCTTCTGTTTCAAAAGCCGGATTTCCACCCGGGCGTGAACGTGACTGTTCGCAAGGGCGCCAAGTGGTTCGGGATACTGGACGTAGGCGACATGGTCGAGATCCAGACTACCGATGGCCACGAGGGGCAGGATTCGTACGGCCATCATTTGGTGCTAGGGGTGTCCTACTCCAAGTACCTCGA
>SDBT01009273.1_pt1 | contig 15996 bp, 18 predicted proteins | sample 2277101 | NCBI WGS metagenome assembly SDBT01 (sample SAMN10404973, study PRJNA504765) | marine sediment metagenome | isolation source: marine sediment core GS10_PC15, 103 cmbsf | place: Arctic Ocean: Southern Knipovich Ridge | collected 2010 | reverse complement strand
AAATACAACAAGGGCAAGAACAGTCAGCACAAACAAAACCAGGAGTGCAACAATCAGCAGGTGAGCAAACACAACCCGCAAAAAAGAAAAAATTAAAGTGGTGGATATGGTTAATTATTGCTGTTGTTTTAATAGGTGTAGGTGTAGGGGTTTACTTCTTAGGCAAATATTTTAATTTATTCTGATTGCTTCATCATTATATTTATATATCTTTATATTTTTCTTAGTCTATGAAGCAAAAGTTCCATAAGAGAGTTCTGAAGAATGGCATGACAATCTTGTTTGAAAAAAGAGATATTCCTGTTGTGAGTGTTGCATTTGCTGTGAGAGCAGGAGGAATTAATGAGTCTGGGAAGGAAAAAGGGATATCTCATTTTATTGAACATATGCTTTACAAAGGAACTCCCACGAGAAATGCAAAAAAAATTGCCGAGGAAATTGAAAGGAATGGTGGGGAGTTGAATGGATTTACTGATGAAGCGGTTACAGCTTATTGGTGCAAGATGCCGAGTAGGCATTTAAATGTTGCACTAGATGTTTTGAGTGATATGATTAAGAATCCTTTATTCGATAAAAAAGAATTAGAAAAAGAAAGAAAAGTTATTTTTGAAGAAATTAAAATGTACCATGATAATCCGAGAATGCATGTTTTTGTGGAGATTAAAAAGATTCTTTATGATGGAGCTTTTGGAATGAGTTTGGCAGGAACAACTGAAACAATGGGTTCTATTGGTAGAAAAAAAATGTTCGAGAAATTTGAACAGATTTATAGACCAAATAATATGATTTTGTGTGTTGTGGGTGATGCGAATTTCGAAAAAATTGTTAAATTTGCTGAAAAAAATTTTGACAAGGAGAATGGAAATGTCCCTAAGCAAAAATTTGGATTAAAAAATGAATCAAAAATTGAGAAAAGAAAAGGAATTGACCAAGCAAATTTAGTTTTTGCTTACCATAGTCCTCTTGTAGGAGATACGAAAAGTCATGCTGCACAAGTTTTGAGTATTTTGATGTCAGGAGGGATGTCTTCTCGATTGTTTCAAGAAATAAGAGAAAAGAGAAATCTTGCTTATGCTGTTAAAGGAGATTGTGATTTGGCAAAAGATTACGCATATAGTCTAATTTATATTGGAACAACAAAAGAAAATGTGAATATTGTTAAGAAACTGATTTTAGAGGAGTTTGGTAAAGTTGCAGAGGATTTAGAGGAGAAGGAATTAAAAGAAATTAAAGAGCAGATTATTGGGAATCATCAGATTTCTATGGAAGATTCTCAAAACCAGATGGCAAATTTGCTTGCTTATGAAATTGATGGGGATGCTAGAGAGTTTTATGAGTTTGAAAAAAACATTTCTGATGTTAATTTGAAAGATGTAAAAGATTTGGCAAAAAAAGCAAAAGAGAAGTTTAGTTTTTTTGCACTTGTGCCCGAATAAACATCAATTTATATATATAATTTCTGTGTAGTGTTATGAAAAGAGGATTGATGTTTATTGGGTTTATCTTTGTAAGTTTATTTATGTTGTCGTTTGTTTCTGCTAATGGGTTTATCGATTCAAATTCTTTATTTATTAAAGAAAAGATGGTTTTAGACCTGCCAGAACTTTCTGAATTTACTTTTGGGGGGACATGGTTTTCTCCAAACTTAGATAATCCTTTTTATCATATAGATTTAAGATACTTTAGCCCTATAGACAATGATCAGCATTCAGAATATCTTTTGGAGATTTTTAATTCTTCTGAAGAAGCGACAAGCCGTTTAAATGGGCTTAATAAACAAACTAATTTTAATATCTCTCTTAAAGAGATTAATGGAAATAAAGTTTGGGAATTGACTACAAGAATAGAACCAGGATTTAGAGAATTAGATTGGGTGTCTGGGGTTAATTTATTAAGAGGATGGAACGGCAATGATATTGGTTCAGTATATGATAATGAACTATTTAATGCTCTTACAGAAGCATATCTTGAAAAATATCCTTCGACATATAATGAAGATAAAATAGATACAACTAAGAATCACCCTCTAATGTATAATAATGTCATTTCTGAAGAAAAACTTGCAAGTTTAAGTGAAGAGGGAATCTCGCTTTCAATAACTCCCTTGTGGTCTGCAGAACTTCAAACTTCTGAATGGAAGAATGTTATAATTTCTTTTTTAAGTGTAAAAGAGATTAACTCAAATTTAAATGTAATTTGGGCAAGTAATTGGTATTATTTGAATGATGGGGATAGTGAATATCTTGCTGATAGTTCTGTAACTTATGTTACTCGTTCTGTTTCTGGAATTTGTTCTATTTTTGCTTCTGATGGAACCTGTGGTGTTAATAAAATACTTCTCAATTTTAAACCAGAATCTGAATATCAAAGTTCTACATTTGCTTATGATGGTTTTATCTCTGATGTTTCTACAAGAGAATTAGTTGAAAATTCAGTTCCTGAATTTGAATTAAATTTTAATCCTCAAACAGGTAAATTATCTGAATCAAGATATAATGGAGAACTTCTAACATTAACAAATGAAGCAGGATTTGTTAGTTATGGAGAATTTAGTCTTACTTATGGAGGTAATAAATGAATAAAAGAAATGTTTTAATAATCATTGGAGTTATTTTATTGATAATTGTAGTAGTTATTCTTTTAAGTTATCTCTTTGGAACTAAAACAGAGACATCTCCATCTACAACTGCCTCACTTTTTGAATCTATAAGAAACTCTGTAAATCAGCATTTATCTTCTTAAATTATTTTATTTTAAAACTCTACGACAATCTTAAAAACCTCTTTCTTTATTTCTTTTTATGTTAATTGTAAAAGTACCTGGAATAAATGGTTTGGGAAGGACAAAAGGCTGCGAGAAAGCTGGAAATGCTATTTTAGATTCTCTTAAAGAAATTTATACAAATGAGCAAGGAAAGCCAATTGATATTAATCTTTTGGATTTAGAGGAAATACATTTGGATAATTCTAATCTTGAACTTTCAAATAATTTAATTTATAAAAATTCTTTTAAAATTTTTAGGACAAAACCAAAAATAGTTTTTCTTGGGGGAGACCATTCTATAAGTTATTCAACAGCAAGAGCTTTTTTAGATTATTGTCAAAGTTCTGAAAGAGAACCTTGTCTTATTGTATTTGATGCTCATCCTGATTGTATGAAATCAGCAGACAATAAATTTCCCACACATGAAGAGTGGCTTAGAGTGTTAGTTGAAGAAGGTTTTCCAACAGAGAATATCCTTTTAGTAGGAATAAGAAATTCTGATTTTAAAGAAATTCATTTCCTAAAGACCCATAATATAAAGACTATCTCTGTGAATCAACTTGTGAATGATTTAGAAGATACTTGCGATATTATAATGGAATTTTCAAAGGATAAAGAGCTATATGTTTCTATTGATATAGATGTTATTGATCCTGCTTTTGCTCCTGCAACAGGTTATATTGAACCAGGAGGATTAACGAGCAGACAGTTTATTTATTTAATTCAAAGAATAAATAAAATTAAAAATCTTAAGGCTATAGATCTTGTTGAAATTAATCCTGACAAAGATACTGATAATTTGACAGTTAAATTGGGAGCTAAGATTTTGGGAGAGTTAATTTAATGAGAGCTTTTATTTCTATTGACATCCCACAAGAAATTAAAAATCAGATTGTTAAAATCCAATCTCAGCTTCCAGAGTTTTTTGGCAAGAAAACAGAACCAGAGAATTTACACTTAACTCTAAAATTTTTAGGAGAGATTGATGAGAAGAAGGTTGAAGAAGTAAAGAAAAAACTAGGAGAGATTAATTTTAACAAATTTGAATCTGAAATTGATTCTATTGGAGTTTTTTCAGAGAAATTTGTAAGAATTGTGTGGTTGCATTTAAGCAATTGTGATAAATTGCAAAAAGAGATTGATAATATTTTGGAAAAATCATTTGAAAAAGAAAAGAGATTTATGAGCCATTTAACTATAGCGCGAGTTAAGAGCGTATACGATAAAAAAGAATTCTTGGAAGGTTTAAAGGAAATAAAAATTCCAAAAATAAAATTTGTTATCGATAATTTTGGATTAAAGAAATCTATTTTAATTGGAAAAGGACCAACTTATGAGATATTAGAAAAGTATAATTTAATTTAAGTAAATAAAAATATGATTAAAAAAGATTCCCTGCCTTTATATGATTTTTGTGTTATGAAATATATTTTATTATGTAGGTTTTTTTAAAAAGAAATACCTTTTTATTATATTTTAATGGAATTAGAAAAGAGGTTTGTAGAAAATAAAATAACTGAAGCCCAATTATTTCTGACAAGAGATTGTAATCTTAATTGTGGTTATTGTAATCTTGGTAAATCTGGAGGTAATTTTGAGAATGAACTTGATATTGATGGATGGAAGAAAGCTTATGATAATATGGAGAGGGTGGGTATAAAGACTGTGAAGATTATGGGGGGTGAACCGACTATAAGGGAATGGCTTCCTGGATTGTTAGAATATGCTTCCATGAGCTCAATCAAAACAGCTATTTTATCAAATTCTCTTTTTGATAACCAAACTATGGAAAGGTTGGTGGATGCTGGATTATGGGGATATTTTGCTAGTGTTGATGGTTTGGGTGATATAGACATAAAAACTGTTGGAGAAGATGCTACTAAAAAATCTCATAAAGGATATTTGATGTTAAATAGGCTTAAGGAAAAAGGTGTCCCACTATTAGCAGCAAATGTAGTAATAAACAGGCAAAATATATATGAAATTCCAGAATTAGTTCAGAGATTGTCTGATGAGGGGTTTTATATAAATCTCTGCACAGTGCAATATACTAATCAACAGAAAGAATTTTCAAAACCCCTTGCAGGTAGTTATAAATTTAATGAAGAAAATAAAAAAGATCTTGAAAAACTTGCTGTGGAACTTATGCAAATGAAAGATTCTGGAGTTAGATTATCTGTTCCTGAATCTTATGTTAGGGATATGCATCTTTTTGCTATAAATTCTGATTGGCAATGTGATGATTTTTATCAATTAAGAATTGATTCTGATGGGAGTTTAATGCTTTGTAACGAGTGGAGAACAGAACTTGCAGATAAATATAATATAACATCTTTAACTTCAGAACAATATGAAAAGTTCCTTCATGATTGGAAAGAAATAAGGAAGAAAACTACTTGTGATGGATGTTACTGGAGTTGTTTCTTACAAGCAAAAGATAATATTGCAAAAGGACAACCAGAGTTTCATTATTTTGAAGACAGGCAAAATTCCCTAGGTAACTAATATTCTCCTTCAATAATCTTTTTTATAATTCCAGCTTTTTTCCCAAGAATTTCTTTTAATTCCTCTTCAGACGCATTAACAAAATTTTTTATTGTTTTAAATTTGTTTAAAAGTTTTCTTGCTGTTTTTGGGCCAATACTCGGAAAGCTTTCTAAAATAAACTGAATTTGTTCTTTTTTATTTAAAGATTTTTTTGAAACATTTAATGAAAGCTCTTTTGATTTTCTTTTTGAAAGTATGAAAATAAATTTTGCAGTGTCTTCAGAATTTTTTGTAAAAATTATTGGCACTTTATGTTTAAGCAAGATTGAAAGTAAAAATCCTCTAACAGAATTAGGATGGACTCCTGTTCTTTCTTCTGAATCTGTATAAAGTTCTTGTTCATCAATTCCTTCTATAATCAAAAGTCTATTTTGGTATTGTTGGAGTTCTTCTAGTTGTTTGATAAGCCTTCTGTTTACCATAGATGAAATAAAATCAGAAACTGTTTTTCTTTCTATTGCAACATTTTTTACAATATAATCTGCAACCTTTAATTCTTTAAATTCAACATTTAATCCCAAACGAATAAGTTCGGAGGTAACAAGACAATTTTTTTCTCTGTAATCTGCTATTATTGTTTCTTTAGGCAGAATCTCTTTTTTTATTTCAGAAACATTTTTTGAAAAGATGTTAAATATTTCTTTCATTTTATTCTATTAATGTTTGTTGTTTTTCTTCCTTGTTGGATAGTTCGTCTTTTATTGAACTAATTGCAGAATGCATGCTTTTTTCTTTGGCCATTGAGACATAATAGAAAGTTTCATCTCGTGTGCCTTTAGTTACTAACATAATTAATTTCCCTTTCATTAATCTTGCTGTTCTACCACTTCTTTGTATCTTCCTTATTGCCGAAGGAACTGGTTCATAAAAAATAACAGTATTTACTTCAGGTATATCTAATCCTTCTTCGCCAATACTTGTCGCACAAAGAACATTTATCTCCCCATTTGAAAAATTTTCTATCATTTTTTTCTGCTCTTTTTGACTTAAACCCAACCCTCCTTTTTTTGTTTGTCCAACAAATACTTGTGATTTTATTCCTTGTATTTGGTTGAGTTCATCAGAAAGGAATTTTGTGGTGTCTCTGAATTGTGCAAACACAATTACTTTGAGTTTATCATTTTGCGATTTTTCTTTTTTAATTATTTTTATTAGTTCATTAATTTTGGGATGTTCAAATTTTTTTGTTAAAAGTTCATTGGTTCTTATAAAAACAAAATTAAATTCTGGTTTAGCTACAAGTTTAATGACGCCTTTGCTTTTTTTCTGCCTAGCTTGATTAAAAAGATCCTTCAAGTATTTATTGAAGCTGGATAATGTTTGCGTTTCTAATAATTCTAATGCATGCTGGATTTTGATTGCCTGAGCACACGCACTTGCTCCGAGCATATAATTATAATTCCTGTGTCCATGTGATAATGTTGCCATTATCTTTTTTTGAAGATGGATAAGTCCTGTTTTTGATGCTGGTCCCCATAAAACTTTCCTACGTCTGAGTTCTTTTACATACTTGTCAAAAATTTCTTTTAGGATGTATCTTATTTCTTCAAATTCCGGTGGAAAATTAACCAAAATCTTTTCAAATTTTAATTCCTGCAAATAATTTTTTACATCTTGACTGTTTCTGGTTCTTAGTTCAACTTCTTCAACAAAAAGGTTTTTACAAATTGCTTTAATTTTGGTTTTATCGCTCCCAGGTGATGCTGTAAGTCCTAGGATTCTTGGATGTTTTGATTGTTCTTTGTATTTTTGGGCGAGAAAATTGTAGTCATAATTTTTTATACATCTATGGGCTTCATCTTCTACAAGTAAACAAACTTCCTCTAAATCATAGAGTTTATTTCTTAAGTCATTTGCAACACATTGAGGAGTAGAGAAGATTATGTCTGCTGTTTGGAAAATTCTTTTCCTTTTATCTGATGTGATTAGTCCTGTGAATAATTGCATATCGCCAAATAATTCTGGAAGGTGTTTTTTGAAAAAAACTAAATGTTGTTCTGCTAAGGGTTTAGTTGGTGCAAGCAAAACAACTTTTTCCCCAGGAAATTCCTGCATTCTTCTTATAGTAAGCATTAATGCAATAAGGGTTTTCCCTAAACCTGTTGGAAGTACAACTAAACAATTTTTTTCTATACAAGTTTCAAAGATTTTTTGTTGATATTCTCTGGGAGCAATTCCTTCTAAAAATTTCATTTTAATTATAAAAATTACCTCTTTTTTATAGTATTCTGCTAGAATAACTGAGCATAAATAATTAATAACTCAATTGATGAAATTAAATGTTTATTATATTGTGAATAGAGCATAAAATAATCCTATTAAAACTATTGAGGCTAAAAAACTCCATAATACTATGTTGCCGAAAAATATTTTGTTTCCGTCTAAATTAGATATAGGAAGCATATTAAAAAAAGCATAATAAATGCTTAGTTTTGCAAAGTCAGGGAAACCGATAAGATATCCAATTACTGCAGAAATTAAACTTGCTATGATTCCTGCTGATGCTATAAGACCTAAATGAGACTCAGTCATTTCTGAAAAGGAATAAAGGCCGTGTCTTTTTGCTGCCCGATAAATTTTGGGTTTTACATCAAAAACAAGAGATGCCATCCAGATGAAATTATGAATCGGAAAAAGGAAAATTTTTGAGATAACTGGAAAAAAAGCTCCTGAAGGAAATGGTCTTTTGAAATGCCTTTTTGGTTTAAATCCGAATCTCATTATTTCCCATAATTTTATTTCTATTTCTGAATCAAGATAAAAACTTGCAACTTTTTTTGCAGCTATATTTATTATAAGGATAAGAAATACTGCAAGTAATGCGTAGAGGAAAATTTCTACAGTTTCTATTAAGCTAATTGTAAAAGCGAGTATGAGGGTTACTATCACTATAGTAATAATTTCATTCCTGTTTAACATATGTGATTAAGGTTTGGATTTTTTATAAAGTTTGTTATATAATAGATTATGGAAAACTATTTAAATAAGATAGGGATTTTTATAGCATGAGAATTAAAAAAATAACAGAGGTTATAGGGACAAAAGTTTATACAGATTCTGGAGATTTTTTTGGAGATGTAGAAGAAGCTAATTTATTCGAAAATAAAATTGATGGATGGAGAATAAAAGTCAGTGGGGGCGTCATATCTTTGATTGGAGGAGCTAAAGGAGTGATAATTCCGCACCAATTTGTGAAAGCTATTAGTGATATTTTTATAATAAATAAATCTGCTTTGCCAAGCCCGGATTCTGATATTGAAGAAATTCCAGAAGATTTAATATAAAATGGCAGAAACAATTTCCAGTATCCTATTTTTCAAGAATTTATTCTCCCTTTTTTATTAGTTTTTACGATTATATTTGCTATTCTTGAAAAGACAAAACTTTTAGGAGATGGCAAAAAACAACTTGATGCAATAGTAGCTTTTGTCGTGAGCTTAATTTTTGTTACTGCTATTTTTCCCAAAGCAGTTGTCTCAAATTTAATTTTATTTTTAACAATCTCACTTATTATAGTCTTTGTAATTTTATTACTTTGGGGTTTTGTATTTGGAGAAATTAAAGAAGGATTTAAACCTGTAGGTTGGATGAAATGGACTTTGGGAATTGTAATTGCTGTTGCTGTTATGCTTGCAGTTATGTGGTCGGTAGGATTGCCTGCCGGAATAACTGATTTGTTTTCTAAACTAGATTGGAGCAGTCCTTTTTTGATGAATTTTTTATTTATTATTGTGATTGCAGTTGCTTTAGCATTAGTTTTAAGAAAGAAGACAAGTTAATTTTTCTTTCGAAACATATTTAAATAAGTTTTCTTAATTTACCTTATGTTAAGAGGTTTGGTTTTAGCTTCATTTAGTTTTGAAGGAGGAGCAATTGGGGATTTGCTTAGCGCCTGGCAACAAGCAGGGTTTTTTAGTTATCTTCTTCCATTTTTACTAATCTTTGCCTTAGTTTTTGGAATCTTAACTCAGATACAACTTTTTAAAGAAAACAAAGCAATTAATGCAATTATTGCATTGGTTGTAGGATTAATCTCATTACAATTTCCTCTTGTTCCTCAATTTTTTTCTGAAATTTTTCCAAGATTAGGGATTGGTCTTGCAGTTATTTTAGTTATATTAATTCTTGTGGGGATGTTCATAGATCCTGAAAAAGGGGGGATTTTTTATGTACTGATGGGGGTTGGTGTAATTATTGTTGTAGTTGTTTTAGTGCAAACAGCAGGGGCTCTTGGTTGGTCTTCTGGACAATGGTGGGCTGATAATTGGCCGATGATTGCAGGAGCTGTTTTTATCTTAGCAATTATAGCAATTATTGTAGGAGCAGCAAGTAAGGGGGATGTAACGCCTAAATCCTATAGAGCTCTTTGGCCTTGGGGGCCTCCGCCAAAAAGATAATTATTTAATCTCTATTTTTTCTTAGAAGTCTTTTTTGTTTTAACAATTTTTGTTGGAGTATGAATTGTATGCCCTCTAACTGCCTGGTTGACTACTTTTCCAAAAGAGTCCTGCATCATACCCATCTCCTTTTTTATACTTTCTATGTTTCTTCCATAAGAGCCTATTTTTTCAAGTATTGCAATTTGTAATTTGTCAATTGTTGCTTCTATTCTTTTAAGTCTTTCTGCAGTATTATCTATTTTTGTCTGTGCAAAAGTTTTGAATTCATTTATGATTTCTACTTGCTTTTGTATTTTTTTTATTTTTTCGGAAAAGACTTGTTCAGCTATTTCAATTATAATATCACTGCCAACTCCTTCAGCAGGATAGTTATAAGCATCTTGTTGTTGATAAAATTCCTCTTGTTGAGGGTTTTCTTGTTGTGGTTGAGGAGCATACATTTCTTGTTCTGTTCTTGGTAGTTCTGGCATTTCCTGAGTTTTTGGAATATAATTGCCTTGTTCTTGTGGATTGGGGGTAGGAGGATTTTGCCCGGTAATCGCGGGTTGCATTTGTTCTATATCTCTCGTATTAGAAACAGCATTTTTTATCTGCGACTGACTAAGAGCATCATTTATTTCTTTAGGAGAAACTCCTTGTTCCTGTAAATTGCTCACAATTTTCTGGTCAGGTATTCCCTGATTTTTCATTTGTGTTATTTGTTCTAAAACACCCATTATATTTTTTTGCCCCCTTGTTTTTATTATTAGTTTTTAATTCTTTTTTAATTTTTCTAATCTTTTTGTCTTACAAATTTTAATGGTTGGAACATTTTTGCCTGCTTCGCTAAAATTTCTAAGTCTTCTTTTCTAGCAAATTTTGAAAATTCATTTGAAGCTGTTTCTAAAAAAGATATGGTCCTTTCTGTACTTTGTTTGATTATATCAATATCTTTTTTTATTTCTAAAATTTTTTGATTGGTCTCTTCCTTGCTTTCTATAAGATTTTGTCCGATTAAAAGGAGCCTATCCTTTAGAATTCTTTGTTTTTCTTCTAAATCTCTCATTTTTGCGTTTATCTCGCCGAAAGATTCTCCCGCATAATTTATTTGTTCTTCAGTCATATAAGATTGATGTTAATGTGGTTTAAATTTGTTGTGTTATCAATAAACTTAAAAAAGATAAGGCGTTAAATAGTTAAAATGGACATATGGTTTTGGTTAATATTTATACTTATATTTGTAAGTTTTCTATTATCTTTTTTGATTTTTGTTTTTGATATAAGAAAGAAAGGATTAAAATTTAATAAGATAAAACTATTTGCGTTTGCCAATGTAATTTTTCTCGCTTTTTTGTTTATATTTATTTTTGTTCCCAATATTTGTGGGAGGGAAAGTGTTCCTTTAGTCTTTTTTATTTTGTTTATGTTTATTGGTTTTATCATTTTGAGGCATATTTACTCAATTAGAAATAAAATTCCTTTTACAAGAATTATTGGATTCTTAGATTCATGTATTTTGCTTTTTATATTTCTTTATAAAACAATACTTAATTGTATTTGGATTACGTATTGATATTAAATTTGTTGTGCTTATTAATACTAATTCTTATAAAGGCATTAAATATTCCACCGTAATGGGAAAAGTTAATTGTGGATATTGCAAAAAGGAAATTGCAAAAAATTCTAGAGAATGCCCTCATTGTGGAAAGAAGTTTAAGATGTTTGGGGGGAAAGAAAGAGTAGATAATTTTTCTTTTGGAATTATTAACCTTAAAAGAATATTTTCAATATCTCTTATTTTTTCTTTAGGTATTGGATTATTAATAGGAATATTTGCTTTTATTTTTGGGGATTTTGGAGAAATAGAACAAAGATTACTGATTACTACATTGGCTGTTGGAGGATTTAGTCTTACAGCATTATGCGCATCAATTTGGCATGAAAAAAAGAAATTCCTTTTTATTAGTTTTCCAGGAATACTCTCCTCAAATCTTGGTTTGTTTTATAGTATTTTACTAATATGGGAGATTATTGATATTGATCCTTCTTTTAATCTAATTAAACCATTATTAATATTTGGGATTATCTCTGTATCTTCAGCTTATTCTTCCCTTATTCTGTTGATGTATGAAAAGGGGAAAAAATTAGTAAAGATTATAATTAGAATAACTGTTAGTCAAATTTCTGTAGTTTCATTAGTGTTTATTTATTTAATTATATTTGCAGAGAAAATTGAAGAACCTTTTTTTAAAATGTTAGCAATATCCGGGATTTTAATTGTTTTAGGGACTATTGCTACTCGCATCTTAAAGAAGATTGATATATTGAATGAAAAATAAACTGATATACAAAATATTTTAAACTATTCCTACCTTTTATAAAAATGCAATTCAAAGAGGGAGCTAAATTATATTCTTATGAGGTCCAGAGAGAAGGGGGAGAAGATATTATCTATATTAATTATTTAGGAGCCCCTTATGTTCCCAGCCTTTCTGATTCTCCGGAAATTATGGAGAGAACTATTGATGCTTTAATAGAGAATCCAAATATTTCCAGAATTGTTTTTGTTCAACAAAAGAATTATAATTATGATTTTAATGAAACTTCTTTGCTTCTGGAGATTGCCCAGCTTTATATTTACTTTGTTAAGCAAGAAAGAATTTTATCTCAGGAAAAACTTATCACTAGTCATGAGCAATTTTTTTCTCAAAGATATAACGATGTTTTTTCTTTTCTTTTTTTATTAAAACAAGATCCGGTTGCAGCGTATAACGAATTGAAGAAAATTATTATTGAAGCTAAGATTTTTTTGAGGAAGACGGGTGCACAATACACAACAGACCAAACAAATTATATACGTTTTTTAGAGAAAATTTTTGAATTATTTGAAAAGACAAAGTTGATTCAATCAGTGCTTCCTTATCTTGAGGATTATCAGAGAGGTGATAGAGAAATTTATCACAGAATTTTTAAACCAGATACAATCCCTAATTTTACTTTTACAAGACTAGTTTCAGATTTGCCAGAGGATGCTGAGATTGTCGATCAGTATGAGATTTCTAATAAAGATTATGATGTATCTTTTGTAACTATTTTGAGGAAAAAGGATGAGGCAAAGTTAGTTTATCATTTAAATCCCCCTGAAAATTCTTTGACTGAAGATCATAATATGCTTTTGAATTTGGCAAGAGGTGTTTTGATTGAGCATCAGCCAAAGGCAGAAGAATTTACAGACACTGAAAGGGTTAGGCAGGTTTTTTTTAATATTTCCAAGGATTTACTACAGGACTTGGCTCAGACTAAAAGGATAAAATTAAATTATTCTGATTTAAATAAATTAGCTATAATTCTTGTGAGGCATACAATTGGTTTTGGATTGCTTGAGGTTTTACTTCAAGATAAAAAACTTCAGGATATTGTTTTGAATGCTCCAATTTCTTTGACAAATATCTTTATAAGACATCAAGATTATGATGAGTGTTCTACGAATATTCTTCCTAGTCAAGAAGATGTTAATTCATGGGCTGCTAAGTTTAGGATGATTTCTGGAAGACCTTTGGATGAAGCAAATCCTATTTTAGATACTCAATTGGAAATTGGAAATATTAGAGCAAGAATTGCCATAATCCAGAGGCCTTTATCACCTGATGGTCTGGCTTATGCTATTAGAAGACACAGGGAAGAACCCTGGACTTTGCCTCTTTTTATACAAAATAAAATGATAAATTCCTTTACCGCTGGTTTGCTTAGTTTTTTAATTGATGGCTCTCGGACTCTTTTGGTTGCAGGGACTAGAAGTTCTGGTAAAACTTCATTGCTTGGAAGCTTGATGCTTGAAATTATTCCAAAGTTTAGGATTATTGTTATTGAAGATTCTTTAGAGCTTCCAGTTGAATCCTTGAGGAAACTTAATTATGATATTTTAAGAATGAAAGTTCGTTCTGCTTTGCTGAAAACAACTACAGAAGTTTCTGCGGATGATGGAATAAGAACTAGCTTAAGATTAGGAGATAGCTGTTTGATTATGGGTGAAGTTAGAAGTGTTGAGGCTAAAGCCTTATACGAGGCAATGAGGGTTGGCGCATTGGCAAATGTTGTTGCAGGAACAATTCATGGCGCTTCTCCTTATGGAGTTTTTGATAGAGTTGTGAATGACTTAGGAGTTCCTGCCACGAGTTTTAAAGCAACAGATATAATTATGGTTTGTAATCCTATAAAATCTCCAGATGGTTTACATTCTTGGAGACGGATGGTGCAGGTTTCAGAAGTGAGAAAACATTGGAAAGAAGATCCTATGGAAGAAAAAGGATTTGTTGATTTGTTGAAATATAATGTAGAAAAAGATGAATTAGAGCCAAGTGAGGATTTGATTAATGGTGATATTGAAGTTATTAAAAATATTGCAGCTAATGTAAAGGGGTGGGCAGGAAACTGGGATGCTGTTTATGATAATATTTTATTAAGGGGTAAGATGAAAAAGGAGATTGTTGAGATTGCAGAAAAAACTGGTAATGAAAGAATTTTAGAAGCTGGTTTTAATTCCTTGTCCAACCATGCTTTTCATAAAATTTCTGATGAAATAAGGCAAGAAATTGGATTGCCTTTAAGTGAAAGAGTTTTTCCAGAGTGGCAAAAGTGGCTGAATGGAAAAATTAAGGAGAAGAAGTTTTGAGGAAGTTTTTTAAATTAGTTTGTATTTAATAATCTATGGTGAAGAACCCTTTTTTAAAAAAAGCAAGAAAATATGAAGAGGATGCTTTTCGTATGGAACAGTTAGAATATAAGGGAGTATCTAAATCAAAAAGGCTAAGTGATGCTTATAAAAAAGCTGCAGAAGAATATGAGGGAAAGGGTTTTCTTGAAAGAGCTTTTTCAAATTATAAAGATGCTTTTAAATTTGCTCCCAAACAAGATGAAGACGAAATTGGAAAGAAACTCAATGAGTTGGAGAGAAGGAAAAAAGAAACCGTAAAATTCCCTAAGAGGACTAGTGGAGGTTTAGAAACATATTTTTCATTTGCAATTTTAGCAGTAGGAAGTTTTGTAATAGCTTTATTTTTTGTCTCATTCAGTTTAACTGGATATGCTGTAGGAGGATTAACTCAAGAAAATTCTCGTTGGATTAGTACTAGTTTATTTATTTTAGGATTAGTTTTTGCTTTTTTTTATTTCAAAAATAAGAAATAGTTTTTTTAGTTAGTATTTCTAAACATTTATTAATTCTTTTTCTTTCTTCTTTTTTATAAAGAGTGTGATTTAAATGCCACCGTATAAAAAACCAAATGTAGAAGATATTCTCAGAAAACATAGTGCGAGGATTGAGGGACAGATTAAGACATCTGGTATTAAGGATATTAATTATAGCAGAGAGTATGTTAAGTTTAAGCAAGAGATGGCCCCTGAATTGACGAGATATGAGAGATGGTGCCGTAGTTTAGGAAACGTGATAAAATTAAAGATTTCTAAAAAAGATGAAGACAAAATTAGAAAACAAATTGAGATTGCTCATCTTGAGATTGAGCCATGGCAGGCTTTAACTTTAAGTGTTATGACTTTTGCAAGTATTTTTATTCTTGGTTTATTAATTTCTATTGCAGTAACTTTGATTGGGGGAAGTCTTGCAGAGTTTCCATTTTTATTTTTCTTTTTAATTATTATTCTGTCTTTGTTCTTATTTTATTTTGTCAACGGGTATGCAGCAAGATTAGCAAATAAATGGAGGCTTAAAGCTTCTTCACAAATGGTTCCTGCAATTTTGTATGTTGTGGTTTATATGAGACATACACCTAATTTAGAGAAGGCAATTGCTTTTGCTTCAGAACATTTGCAGTATCCTCTTGCACTTGATCTTAAAAAAGTGTTTTATGATGTGTCTATTGGAAAGTTTTCCACAATTAAAGAAAGTCTTGATAGTTATCTCGAAAAATGGAGAGATTATTCTATGGAGTTTATAGAGGCTTTCCACTTAATTGAGAGTAGTTTGTTTGAGCCAAGTAATGAGAGAAGGATAGCTACTTTGGAGAAAGCTTTGGAAGTTGTTCTTAATGGCGTTTATGACAACATGCTGAAGTTTACCCATAGTGTAAGAAGTCCTTTGACTAACGTTTACATGCTTGGAGTTGTTCTGCCAACTTTGGGATTAGCGTTAATACCTTTAGCTTCTGCAATGATTGGGGAATTTTTGAAATGGTATCATGTTTTTATCTTGTTTAATTTGATTGTTCCTTTTTTTGTGTTTTATCTTACAGATAAAATTATGCTTTTAAGACCTGGGGGCTATGGCGAAAAAAATTTATTAGAAAGAAAT
>SDBT01009272.1_pt1 | contig 15997 bp, 16 predicted proteins | sample 2277101 | NCBI WGS metagenome assembly SDBT01 (sample SAMN10404973, study PRJNA504765) | marine sediment metagenome | isolation source: marine sediment core GS10_PC15, 103 cmbsf | place: Arctic Ocean: Southern Knipovich Ridge | collected 2010 | reverse complement strand
GTTGATGGGGTCGTGGTCGTGGTCTCATCCTGGCGCCATTTGACCACATAATCGACCTTTTGCAGTATGGAGTTTTCTATATCACTAAAGGAAGAAGGGGAGGTACTGGCGGAGATGTTTGCTGATGTCGAGACAATAGGTTTGCCGGTTGTTTCAATCAGCTTTCGACAGAACGGGTCTGAGGTGATTCGTATCCCGATGGAACCATCCTCCCCCAAAAGGTTAGGAGCAAATTTTTTTGCGTTCTGATAGATGATGGTGGTGGGTCTTTCCGCAGAAATGATGATATCCATTGCTGATTCAGGAACATATTCCAGGTACTTTGAAAGCATGGACGGCCCATCCATAAGAACAAGCATACTTTTTTTATGGGATCGTTCCTTAATCTGATAAAGTTTCTGAACAGCCTCCTTATTTGTGGCGTCACAACCGAGGCCCCAAATGGTATCAGTGGGATACAATATGGTTCCCCCTTTAAGGATTATAGCCCCAGTCCTTCTAACTTGTTCATCCATCACTCAAGCATTCAAGATACACGTTGTAAAGTGTGGGAATGGTTTGCTCTTCTCTGAATTTAAGAGCGTGTTCTCCACCTTCTCTGATTAATCGGTCTCTCAAAGCTGAATCTTCCAGGACCTGTTTGATAGCTTGGATCATTTCCTCCTTGTCCAGTGGATTAATGAGCAATCCTCCTTTTCCTGCTGTCTCTTCAAGGCAACCTCCCATAGAAGTAATCACAGGTACACCCGAATTCAGAGCTTCAAGAATAGGGATTCCGAAGCCTTCGTAGGAAGATGGGTAAATAAATCCACGGGAACCCTGGTAGATGGCAGGTAAGTCAGATACCTGTACCAGGTCCAGAAAGTGGATGTTACTCATATTGTTCTTTTCTATAAAACTTTTTACCTGGTTTAGGTAAGGGGTCTTTCGTCCCACCACAACCAATGGAAAATCAATATTTCCACCATGCAGGGCTTCAACAATCCGAAGCAGATTCTTACGCTCCTCAATGGTACCCACATATAATAAATACTCGGCTGGTAAAGCAAACCGTTGCCTTGTGTGTTGTAATGATTCTTCACTCACCCTGTTATAAAATTGCCTGTGGCAGCCCTGGTATACAACCCGTATCAATGATTCATCCACTTCCAAGAAACGAATAATATCTTGTTTGGTTTGTTCACTGACTGCGATGATCCTGTTGGCTACCCTGGCACCGTACTGCACCTTTTTTTTGTATACATACCGGTCAAATGATTTGTATAGCTCGGGGTGTTCAAGAAAGATCAGGTCATGAATGGTGATGAGGGTTTTAATCGATGTTTGGTGAATACCATAGGGTAATTCGTTGCTGAGCCCGTGATAAATATCCACTGCGTCATTTCCCAACCATTGGGTCATTCTAAAACTTCTCCAATAGGACCTGGAGTATATCCCGATCCTGGTTTTAGGGCGTTTGATCATGGTCTTTTCCGGTTCTTGGAAAAGATCTTCATCTGCAATGGCAGGTGTATAAAGCAAATACTCATTTTCCGGATGAAACCGACAGATATTGGAAATAATGTATCTGCTATAGTTTCCTAACCCACTATAGTTATTAAAGGCCCGTTTTGCATCAAATCCAATCCGCATTACACAGCAACATTATACTCTCTGAGTGCATCATTCAGGGAAGTTTTAAGATCAGTAGAAGGTTTTCTTTGACCGATTATGAGTGCGCAGGGTACCTGATAGTCTCCTGCTGGAAATGATTTTGTGTAGGAACCGGGGATCACTACGGAGCGGGGAGGAACTACACCTTTTATTTCTACAGGTTGTGTTCCGGTGACGTCAATAATTCTGGTGGATTTGGTGATTACCACATTAGCGCCCAGAACTGCTTCAGATTCAACCCTGACTCCCTCTACCACGATACTACGTGATCCAATAAAACAATTGTCTTCTATGATCACTGGTGCAGCCTGTACAGGTTCAAGTACGCCTCCAATCCCTACTCCCCCGCTCAAGTGAACGTTTTTCCCAATCTGCGCACACGATCCAACAGTGGCCCAGGTATCTACCATGGTTCCGGTATCAACATATGCCCCTATGTTCACATAAGAAGGCATCAAAATCACCCCTTTTGCGATGTAAGAGCCATATCTTGCGATGGCAAGTGGTACAACCCTTATCCCCTTCTCCTTATACCCACTTTTTAAAGGAATTTTGTCATGAAATTCAAAGGGTGGAACCTCAATGGCTTCCATCTTTCTAATGGGAAAATAAAGAATGACGGCTTTCTTAATCCAATCGTTTACTTTCCATTCGATCTGCTCTTTTTCAGCCACACGTAATATGCCCCTGTCCAACTGGTCAACCACTTCAAATATGGTTTCTTGTACATCAGCTTGATGCAGTAATTCACGGTTAATCCAGGCCGCTTCTATGGTCTCTTTCAGGTTCATTTGTCGATTTGAATTATTTTTGATTTCCCCTCCCAAAAGTAACAACTTTAATGAATCGAGCTGCCAGGTACATTACAACAAGGGTGAATATAATGGTTGCACCTGAGGGGATGTCCAGGTAATAAGAGATAACCAGGCCCCCAAAAGAAGCCAATAATCCCATGATGATGGACCAGATCATGATATTACTGAATCGATTGGTAAAGATGTTTGCAATATTCTGAGGGATGGTCAGTATGGAGAGAACCAGGATAATCCCAGCGATGCGAATACTTAAAACAATGGTCAGTGCTACCAGGATGATCAACAAATAATTTAGAAGCATTACAGGAATTCCACGGGTTTTGGCAAACTGCTCATCAAATGATAAATACAATATTGGTTTGTAAAACAGGTTGAAAAAACCGGAAACCACTACAGCCAAAGCCAGCATAAGCCAAAGGTCAGTATTTGTAACTGTAATAATGCTACCAAAAAGAAAACTCATCAGGTTGGGTGCATACCCGGGTGTGAGGTATACAAATATAATCCCCAATGCCATCCCCAATGACCACATGATGGCTATGATGGAGTCGTTTCGCAATATTTTTTTTCGGGTAAGGTACTCAGTAGTGAGAGCCGCAAAAACTGCAAAGAGTGCTGCACCTGCCAGGGGAGGGAAACCAAAGAAATATCCAATCCCTACTCCTCCGAAAGAAGCATGGGTAATACCGCCACTAATAAATACCATTCGCCTTGATACAATGTAGGTACCAATGATTCCGCAGGTGATCGACATGAGTAGCGCTGCAAGAAATGCATGCTGAATAAAGTCGTATTTGAATAGTTGTAAAATATCCATGGTATTAGTGATTGTGTTCTTTCATCACCCTGTGGGGTACTGTACCATGGGTGATGATTTCAATAGGACAGTTGTATACTTTCAGCTGTTCTTCACTTATCTCATTGGACGAATGATAGTGCAGGTTTCGGTTTACACAGGCAATGGTTTTTATATAAGGGGAGATGGTTCCAATATCGTGTGAAATCAGCAAAATGGTCATGTTCTCATTTAAATCCCTGAGTAAACCGTAAAGCTCCATTTCAAAGCGGTTATCCACGTGCGCATCAGGCTCATCAAGGACCAATAGTTTGGGTGATGAAATAATAGCTCTTGCCAACATGGTACGTTGAAATTCTCCTCCTGAAAGTTCACCTATAGGTCTGAAAGAGAGCGCCTTCATTCCCACCTTCTCCAACGCCGTTTCAAGTTTATACTTTTCCGAGGTCCGGAATCTTCGCCTTATCTTTAATCCGTGTTCCAGCCCCGAGGCAACAACTTCTCGAACGGTGATTGGAAAGTGTTCATCCACTTGATTCCCCTGTGGGAGATAGCCTATTTCAGACTTGTCAAGGGCGTATTCAATGGAGCCTTTGACTGGCTTTAATAGCCCCAGGATCACTCGCACCAGGGTCGTCTTTCCTCCTCCATTTGGACCGATGATTCCAATAAAATCCCGATCGTATATGGAAAGCGACACATTGGTCAGGGCTACCTGCCTTTGATAAGCCACCTCCATTTCCTTTATTTGTATAAGAGGCTTTGGCATCATAGAGAGGCGTTTATTTGATTTGCAATGCTGAACATCTGTCCATACCAGTCTGGATCTAGTGGATTGATCTGAACAACTTTTGCACCAATCTCTTTTGCAAGAACCTCAGCATTTTTCTGTTCAAATTGCTCCTGAAGAAAAATAGTTGAGATATTTTTCTCTCTGCCCAGATCAATCATCCATTTCATATGGGCAGGGGAGGGTGTTTTTCCTCCGATTTCCAGGGAAAACTGCTCCAGGTTATAGTCCCGGGCAAAATAGGATAATGCGGGATGGTAAATCATAAAACTTCGGTCTTCAAGATCGGATAACAATTCTGTAATGGAACGATGCACCGAATCTATATCCAGTATCAACTCGGCGAATTGTGCATCCAGCTTATCTTTATGATGAGGCAACTGCTGAATCAATTCACTGTAAGTGTTTCGGGCAATGATCTTAGCATTTATGGCAGACAACCAGATGTGTGGATCAATTCCGCCGTGAGCATTGCCGTGAAGGTGTTCGTGTCCTCCTTTTTCTTTTGGCCCCTCCTCAAGGATCAGTTCAATGCCTTTTGAAAGATCGGTAATTTTCATGTCGGGATTCACTGCGCTGATTTTTTCCATCCAACTGAGTTCAAATCCCACATACCCAATTCTCAAAAAGAGTGGCGATTGATCAAGTTGGCTTAATTGAAAAATTGAAGGTTCATAGGTAGCCGGATTCGCCCCTGGTGGTATCATCACAATTACCTCTACCATATCTCCTGCAATGCGTTCGATGAAATAGCGTTGAGGTAGGATACTTACGCCAACCACCAGCTTGTCTGAATTCGTTCTTTCCGGAATACAGGAAATCATCAATAGCAGGATGGAGATGATGAGGGTAACTCTGCTCATGGGTTTCCTGGCTTAAAGATTTTGTAAAGTGGGGTACCTTTGGGAGGAACCGGATCATGCCCGTGGCCACCCCAAGGATGACATCTTAAAATCCTTTTTGTTCCCATCAATAATCCTTTAATGGGACCATGAATGCGCAATGATTCTAAGGCATATTCTGAACATGTAGGATAATATCTGCAGGATTTAGGCAATGCGGGTGAGATGATCCACTGGTAAATTTTGATCGGGATGGTCAGCAGAAAGAGGAACAATCCTTTTAACCATCTGACCAGGAAGAAATTATTTAGTTGATCCGAAAAATTTGAAGTTGCACTCATCCACTGTAAAGATTGACACAAAATTAACAATAAATGCAGACTTATTTAGACCATTTCTTAAATGGAACTAATTTCAATTTTATGTAATTTGGCGGCTCATTTTTACAATTGGTCTAATAACACGTTCAATTAATATTAATTTAGCATTATGAAAGAAGCTGTAGCTATACTCTGCGCAGGTGGTCCTGCACCTGGTATCAATACTGTAGTTAGTTCCGTCACGAAGATATTTATCAATAATGGATTCAATGTACTTGGGATAAACGGGGGTTATAAAAGTTTATTCTCCGATGAACCTGAATTTGAATTCCTGGATTTTGACTATGCCGACCAGATTTATAGCCGGGGTGGTTCCGCCTTAAAAATGAGCCGCTATAAGCCTAAGGATGAGGAATTCAATGTGGATTTTTTCAAGAAGAATAACGTGAAGCTTCTGGTTACCATTGGTGGTGACGACACAGCATCCACCGCCAATCGGCTGGCCAAGTATCTGGCTAATCAAAAGCTTGATGTGAAAAACATCCATGTGCCCAAGACCATTGATAATGATCTTCCCTTGCCTGAAGGAACCCCCACTTTTGGATATCACTCTGCCAAGGAAGAGGGAGTACGTCTCTGCACCACCATTTATGAAGATGCCCGCACCAGTGGGAACTGGTTTGTGGTAAGTGCCATGGGACGAGAGGCTGGTCACCTTGCATTCGGTATCGGGACGGCTTGTCACTATCCAATGATTGTTATTCCTGAAATGTTTAACAAGACCAAGATCACCTTTGATAAGATCACCAGGATGGTCGTGTCATCCATGGTGAAGCGCAGGATCCTTGGGATTGATTATGGGGTTGCTATTATCAGCGAAGGGGTTTTTCATTTCATGAGTGATGAAGAGATCATTGATACGGGTATCAATTTTACTTACGATGACCATGGTCATCCTGAATTGGGTAATGTGAGTAAGTCTCACATTTTTAACATGCTCACCCAGCAACATTTGAAAACACTTCGTATCACCGTGAAGAGCCGTCCGGAGGAGATTGGTTATGAATTGCGGTGTTGCAGACCGATTGCCTATGATCTTTCATACGCCACAAGGCTTGGACTGGGGGTATTCAAGCTTTATCAAAGGGGAGAAACAGGTTGCATGACTACCATCGATCGTGAGGGTAAGATTTCCCCGCTGTACCTGAAAGATGTTGAGGATGAAAATGGAAAGATAAAACCAAGGCTGGTTAATGTTGAGTCAGAGAAGGTTCAGCTTATTGTTCGACATAATCTTCACTACATCACAAAGGAGGATTACCGTGCTGCTAAGAAGTATGTTAAGAACCCTGAAGAGTATGATTTTTTGAAGATTCTCAAATGGGATGAATAGTCCTCAGACTGGTGCCATTGATTTATTTGAATTATTGGCTTATTTTTAGAAGAAAAATTATGGCACAGGTGATAAGGAAAAAAGGAACAATTGGAATTTTAACGGGTGGAGGAGATGTGCCGGGACTCAATCCGGCTATTCGTGCCGTTACTATTCGTGCCCTCAGGGAGGGATACCAGGTAATTGGATTAAGAAAAGGATGGTCGGGAATTACCGAGATCATTCGAGACAAGAACGCTGATAACAGCGATCACTTTATCGCTCTTACAGAACAGATTGTAAATAAGGCAGGTCGCACCGGGGGGACATTTCTTCATACTTCAAGAGTTAATCCAAGTAAAGTGAAGAAGGAAGAGGTATCATCTCATCTCAAAGATATTTACAATAAAGATCTTAATGATCTGACACCGGAAGTTCTGGCTAATCTTGACTTTCTGGGGATTGATTTTCTGATTCCTATTGGTGGAGATGATACACTAAGTTATGGCGTGCGACTTTATAAAGAAGGAGTTAAAATAATAGCCATTCCAAAGACCATGGATAACGATGTGCCTGGAACTGATTATTGCATTGGATTCAGCACTTGCGTTACCCGAACCATCAATATGACAAATACGCTGAGAACATCAGCCGGATCTCATGAACGAATTCTGGTTCTGGAAGTGTTTGGAAGATATGCTGGTTTTACTGCCATGTTACCCACCATGGCTGGGGCTGCAAACAGATGTGTCATTCCTGAGCACCAGTTCGAAATTGAACATCTCACCGAGCTGTTGGTTGAGGATAGGGTCCAAAACCCCAGCAATTACTCAGTGGTGCTGGTTTCTGAAGGTGCGATTTTCAAGGGGATGGAGAAGATGATGTTCAAGGGCGGAGAGAAGGATGCATATGGTCACGCCAAATTGGGAGGTATTGGTACAGCAGTTTCTGATCAAATTAAAATTGAATCGGCAAAATTCAACAATGGAACACCCATCAATATCATCAACCAACACTTGGGTTACCTGGTAAGGGGTGGAGATCCGGATGCCATCGATTCTATTGTACCTATGGCCTATGGAAACCTGGCTCTTGACTTGATACTCAAGGGGATCCACGGGCGTCTTGTGGTCTTGAGAAATGGCCGTTATGACAATGCTCCTGTGGATGTTGTAACAAGTTCCAAGAAGCTGGTGGATGTAAAGAAGCATTACAACACGGAGCGTTTGCGCCCACATTTTAAAAGCTTCGAATTTCAACCACTATTCATCATGAGTGGATCTTGACGCAAATGAACTTCTTGCAGTTCATTTGCTAGTGGAAAGTGTGAAAGTGTGAAAGTGGAAACTCAAAATTTTCCTGCGCATATTTTCCCTCACACACTAACTAATAACACGAACGAAGTGAGTATACTAACAACCGCAAAGCAATTGTATTAATGGTTGCGTACAGGCTCTACTCGAAATAAATCCAGGCAGTCTCAATCACATTATCCCTGATACTTCCAAGTGCATTCAGGGCCGCCTGAACTGATTCGTGTGAACTTGCCACAACAAGGTTGAAGTTATAGGGTCCGGCCATGATATTCCCTTCATACCCCATTCCTTTCATCTCAGCTGAGTAGTCATCTGCATATGTGGAGTTTTTAAATGCTCCTACGATGATGTGAACTGTCGAGTTGGCTGCCTCTTCACAGTTTGCCAGTTTTAACATGGCTTCATCCAACTGCATTCGTGCGAGCGCCAGCTTGTCCTCCAGATCCTTGTTGCCCGAATCCTGTGACTTTAATGCCTGATTCTCAGCAACCATGGCATCAATCTGTTCCTGGCTCATGGACGGTTTCTGGAACAAACTACAGGAAGAAACGAGCATTGCGAGTAAAACGATACCTACTAAATTCTTCATAACGAATGCGTTTTGGTTCAATCTGATTAAAGATAAATAAAATACCTTATTCTGACATTTGAATCAATAGCGAGTTGTTAATAACCCTATATAATTGCCAATCAACTTATTAACATATATTGTTGTACTTTTATTGTATGAGCAGCCAGTTTTCTGACGATCTTTTGCGAGCCTCAAAGGATTATTTATGGATGTTGTCTATGGGATACCCTCAGCAAGCATCTCTAAAACTGGTGGGCGATAAATTCATGTTAACCAGGGATATGCGACAGGTATTGTACCGGGGAATCTCTGCAGAGAAACCAGCTGCAAAGCGGAGGGCTATGATTGGGTCCATAAAACAGGGGGATGTGGTATTGATAGATACCTACAATGTACTTTTTACCATCAACAATTACTTGTTGGGTAAGCCATTATTTGTTAGCAACGATGGTATATTGCGCGACGCAGGGGAGATGAGGGGAAGAATTTTGAATAAACCGGTATTCAACAGGGCCATTGGTTTGCTACTGGAAGTTCTGAAGGAATGGGAAGGAGCATCCTATGTACTCTACCTGGATGAACCGGTTTCTTTCAGTGGTCGTTTATCCATTGAACTCTCCAAGGATATGGTTCAGATGGGTATCGAGGGAGAAGCTTTCACAGTCCATTCACCCGATCATATGCTTAAACACGAAAGCAGTGACGCTATTTGTACTTCCGATACAGCAATTATTGATCATTATCAGGGAAGAGTGATCGATTTACCTCTTTATGCGCTTGTCAACTTCTTTCAACCAAATTTCCACTCTTTTGTTATGTAAGGGTGGTCATATTTGAGCGTCTAAGAAACTAAACAGGAATAAATCGTGGCAATTAAGAAAAGTGGAGTGGTTATTATGTTGCTCCTGGTTGTTTTATTACTCCATGGCCAGGAGCCGGTATTTCGACTCAGGGACATGAATAATCAGTGGAAAGAGTTTGAGGATCTGAAGGGAAACAGAGTAACGGTAATAGATTTTTGGGCCACCTGGTGCGGTCCGTGTACCAGATCCATTCCCATATTGAATGAGATGGCTGAGGAGTTTGCTGATCAAGGTGTTCAGTTTATAGGAGTCAGCATTGACGGACCCAGAAACCAATCAAAAATTCAACCCTTCATTCGGTCCATGGGAGTATCATATCCCATCCTACGGGATTTGAACAGCGAATTGATGATGGAGCTGGGAGTCTCAGCTGTGCCTACATTAATTATGTATAATGCTGATGGCGAGCTTGTATTCTTTCATGAGGGATTCAGGCCGGGCGATGAAAAAACCATTCGAAACCACATTAAAAGTTTCCTTAAAGATTGAAATGCTGAAAAGGAGTATCATAGCATTACTTGTTCTGGCTCCAAGTGCAGGAGTGTACGGACAACTTACCGGTAATAATTTGTTTGAGTATCAGCTTGGGAACTTGCCCTACTCGGATCCCTCTGATCTTTCAACCCATTATGACCAGTTGAATTTAGGGTACCGGTATAAAGGTTTGAAGGCTTCCATTCGGTATGAGCACTTTCTCAGTCAGATTGAAGACCGTTCATACTTCAACATAAGCCAATTTCAGGTACAGTACAGGCAAGATAAGCTGGAATTGAAGGTCGGTAACTTCAACGAAACCCTGGGAAATGGCTTACTCGTAAGGGGTTATGAGATTACAGGTTCGGTATTTGAAGCGGAAGGGTACAGGACCCGTTACGGTTTTTACCGTGATTTGCTAGGATTCTCGGCAAAATACAGCGGAGATATTTGGTATTTCCAGGCACTAAGGGGTAAGTCGCTGGTGAATACTTTACCACCTACCGTTCCACAGGAGGATCGCCGCGTTGACCTTGTGGAGGGTATGGAAACGGGCATTTCCCTGTACTACCAGTCCCTTGGTGTGATTCTTATGCGTAACAGCAATCCATTCGAAAAAGATTATTTCTACTCATTGTTGTTTTCAGGATCGGTACCCGGTATCGTTTCATATAATTTTGAATATGCACATAACCTGGCAGAAGATATCCCTTTGTTCGCACAGACTGACCTGTCCAGGTACGGTCTTTATGGATCCTTAAGTTTTAACCTGGGGTCATTTGGACTGAGTTTTGAATATAAAGACTACCATAATTTGCTGATTGGAACGGGTATTAGTGATCCCCCTACCACAATCAGAGAGCATAAGTATAAGGTGTTGAATAGGAGCATCCACGTACCCCAGCTAGTAGATGAATCGGGAATTCAGCTGGAGGGATATTATACATTTAAGAACCATGAGCACCTGGTAGTTAACTATTCTCGTTCACTAAACCAGTTTTGGCAAGATTTTGTATTTAGCGAATTTTTCGTGGAGTACAGTTTTTATCCGGGCCGGAAGAACAACTTAACCCTTTTTGCAGATTATGCATCGGATCAGTTCAAATCGGAAAATACCAGATATGCGACAGGTGCAGTTTGGGAGTATTCGTTGGTGGGTAGCTGGTCTACTCAAATCCACCTGGAATATCAGTATATGGAAAGGGAAATTGTTGAAACTGCTACCATTCAAAATGGAGTTGTTATTCTGGGTGTTTCAAAATCACCAGGTTTGTCACTTTCGGCCATATGGGAACTGAGCAATGATCCATTTTTAAACGATAATCCCGATACACCTGCTCTGGAAGCCGGTTTTAGACACTGGCCGGGTATTGAGGCCAGTTACAAAATCAATCCCACCAATACACTTTCTCTATTTGCGGGGAAAAGAAGGGGTGGCCCTGCCTGTACTTCAGGAGTATGTTATGAAGTCTTGGATTTTGAGGGAGTTGAAATCAGATTAAAAACCAAATTTTAGGAGGAATTGTTATGAAGTATCTATTTTATATTGTGATGATCCTGATGATTGCTGGCACAGGACAATTGAATGCCCAGGCCCAGGGCGATCCAGCACCCGATTTTGAAGTGGACCTGTTAGAACCCGATTCAGCAACTTTCAAGTTATCGGATCAGGAAGGAAAAGTAGTCCTGGTATTTCTTTTTGGAAATACATGTCCCAGTTGTTTATCAGCCGGATCCGATGTGGAAACTTCCATTTACCAGGTTTTTAAGGACAATACAAATTTTACAGCCATTGGGATTGACACCTGGGATACCAGTTCAAATAAAAGCTCCGTTACGGAGTTCAAGAATACAACAGGGATCAGCTTTCCTCTTGCATTAAAGGGGGGTAGTGTAGCAGCTACTTATCAAACTACTTACGACCGATTGATGGTAATTGATGGAGAGGGAAAACTGGTGCACAAAGGAATTCTTGTGGCAAGGAACGATCTTGACAATACCGTAGAAGCCATTAATCAGAGTCTTGCGGTTACAGGGCTTGATTTGGATTCAGATATCCCACAATTGAACGTTTTTCCCAACCCTGTATCGGACGTTTTGCATATTGCAACAGGAGGTGCATCAATCTCGGGGATATCGCTGTATGATATTACCGGTAAACGTGTGCATGATGCAGCATTTTCGGGCCTCACTGAATCATCCAGTGTTGAGATACCATTGCAACATCTGGAACAGGGGATCTATTTTTATTCAATTAAGGCAGAAGATCAACTTTATACAGGGAAACTGCTTATTCAGCGCTAACGGGTGCTATTCTTCTCCAGTCTTTCCGGGTAAGTATAACCAGGTAGTGATTGGAAAATGATCGGAATAGTTGGTTTTTATACGCTTAAATTGGTTGGAGATCATGGGATTGCCATACAGGATATAATCGATCCTGAGTGAAGGTAATTCTCCTGCATAGGTATTTCCAAAGCCCCTGCCAGATTTTCTGAAAGCATCATGCATTCCCCTTTTTATTTTATGATAAGCATAGGATTGAGGGGTATCGTTGAAGTCCCCCATCACCACTACCGGATAAGGAGAATCTTGGATATAGTTGGCAATCATTTCGGACTGTTCAGCCCTCAAAGTAAATGCTTTTTTTAGTTGGAATCCAATATGCCTGATCCCCCGAATTTGCTCATTTGAATATTTCAGGCGCACCGTATCCATAAAGGCATAATCCTCCTGCTTAAATTTAATGGATTGAAGATGAATGTTAAATACCCGAACCGTGTCTGATCGAAAGAGAATGTCGGTATACATGGCAGCATTTAGAGAGGTATTAAAAGGAATACGGCTCTTTTTGAGGATCGGATACCTACTGAAAGTGGCAATGCCGAACCCATTGCGGTTCGCCTTATCGGCTGTATAGTAAACAGCACTTTCCGGAAGTGAACGCAACTTATTTGATATATCGGAATGTGTTTCTCCTTTTTTGGCGGATGTGTAGTACTCCTGGAGGCAAAGAATATCAGGTTCCTGTTGTTTGGTAAAATTGAGAATCTGCTCTTTTATCTGAGGATTGCTGGACCATTTATAAATATCGAATCCCCTTACATTATAAGAGAGTACTTTGAACATACGGTCAGGGGAAGAACTCTCGGGAATCTTCGTATCTTTTAAATTCAGAGGCAGTAAGCTGTTTAGATGATTCCAGCCAAGAAGTATGACAATCAGTGAGATCAATATCTCCTTTTTCAACTGGATCAGCCAATAACAAAGCAGTAGTAAATTCAGCATCAAAAGGAAAGGGTATGCCAACCCAAATAATGCAGGGAGGATAACCTTTGAGGGATTTACCACTGGTGCCAGATAGGCCACCAGCAATCCGGTTGCAGCAAGTGCATTCAGAACCAGGATAATTCTGTCTGCTAGTTTTCTCACCAGGCTATTTTTTATTGCTCATTTTAAATAACAACTCCTTTTCCTTGGCAGACAGACTGTCATACCCTGCTTTGGAAATTTTTTCCAGGATCAAATCAATTTCTTTCTGCTCTTCTATTCTTTGGGCATTGTATTCGATGTCGTTAGATGATCGCTTATGGGTGACTGTCATCTTCTGTTTTCCGGGTTTGAACCAGGTGGATATTCGGTCCATCATGCTTTCGAAACCCCTGGTAATATCCTTCCCCTGTTTATAATAATAAGCAATTAGAAAACCCATTATTGCACCTCCAATGTGGGCTATTTTCCCCCCGGTATTTACTGAAAAGTCAACCATTGAGGTAAAAATGAACATTGCCAATGCAATGTACACGATTTTGATCGGTCCAATCAAGACTAAGTGCATCCGCCTGTCAGGCTGGCAGGTAGCAGTTGCAACAACAATTGCCATTACCGAGGCAGAAGCTCCAAGTGCAACGGAACTCTCCTTGACCTGACTGAAAACAGGGAAGATATTGTAGAAGATCACAAACAGGACTCCCCCTGCCAGACCTCCCAGCAGGTAAGTACTCAAAAGTTTCCTTAATCCTAATTCCTGAATGAAAACAGTACCAAACCAGTAAAGCCATAACAGGTTAAAAAGTATATGGATAAAGTCGGCATGCAGAAACATGTATGTAACAAGCGTCCAGGGACGTCTGGCAAGTACATCAAGGTTAGCGGGAACTGCAAGATAATTCAGGAACTCTCCAAACAGATCATGGGAATCTGACAAAACCAGGATGATCCTGACAATTTGTACTGTCAGAAAGAGCCCCAGGTTTAGGTATATCAATTTATGAAGGATAGTTCCCTTATGGAAGGACTCCTTAATTTCATCTATAATATTCATAAAACCAATTACTTAGTAGAATTTTTTTGTAAATCTATTCCAGTATTTGATTAATATAAACCCAAAAATCATACCACCAAGGTGCGCGAAATGGGCCACGTTACCTCCCTGTCCCGATAATCCCAGATAAAGTGATATTACGCCAGCCCCAATAATTAGCCATTTAGCTTTGATTGGGAATGGAATTGGTATAATATACAGGGGCGTATTTGGAAAGAGCACTCCAAAGGCCAGCAAAACTCCATACACTGCTCCGGAGGCACCAATAGTAGGGCGCATTAGTTCTCTCCCAAGTTGATAGTAGGGATTACCTGGCTGCAGGATTTCATTCAGGAGTGTCACATTGATACGGTTGACAGAATATGCAGTTTTTAGTGCCATTATATCAGGAGCTAGCTGAATATAGTTGACCAACGAATGTACAAGTGCTGCACCAAGACCTGTGACAAGGTAATAAATCAGGAATCGTTTGCTTCCCCAAACACTCTCAAGGACTTTACCGAACATCCAGAGTGCCCACATATTGAATAACAGGTGAAATATTCTGTCATTGTCATGCATAAACATATGGGTAACAATTTGCCAGGGCTTAAATACCGGAGATTGGAAATAGAAAAGTCCCAGGTGGAAGTTAAGGTTAGTTCCGAAGAGACGAATGAAAAGAATAGTGGTCAACCAAAGCACCACATTAATGATGATCAGGTTCTTGACTACAGGAGGTGTATTACTAAAAAATCCTGAAAGGAATCGACTCATAATTTTAATCTTTAAAATGGTTGTCCAGTTCTTCCAGCTCAAGGATCTTAACTATAAGCTTTCCGGACGGGGAATGATTTGGATTGCTACAGGCAAAAAGCTGATCGATAAGCTGCTGCATCTCCAAATCTGATAATTGTTTGCCATAATTGATGGCTGATGTACGAGAGGCAGCCCGTGCAATCCGTTCCGGATTTCCCACATTGATTTCTCCTTGTAAGGATTTGAACTGCTCTACCATCATTTCCAGCTTGTTTCCAGCGCTGGTAGGGTTCATATCTGTTGGGAAACCATGGACTACGACGCTGTTATTGCCAAAGTCCCTGATATCAAATCCGAGTTTGTCCAGATCATCCAGCATTTCGAGGCAAACCTGGTAGTCAGCTGCATTCAGACTGATTGTTTCGGGAAATAGGGATTGCTGTGCCAAAGGTTGCTGTTTCTCCTGGGCTACTAGCATCCTTTCATAAAGGATGCGCTCATGTGCTCTTTTCTGGTTAATTATCATCACTCCGGATTTAACAGGAGAGAGAATGTATTTGTTCTTGACTTGCAAATTTCTGTTTATGGTAACTGCAGTATTTGAAACAGGTTCGAACAACTGTTCCCATCCTTCAAATCGATCATCAAGATACGGTGTGGCCCTATTATCCCGTTCATAGCTGTGATCCCCATCAAATGGATTATACCCGGGATTGGTATTAATATCGGGTACCTTCACTTCGACATCTTTTGTCAGTACCGGTATATCAATCACACCTTCCGTACTAAAATCCAATGAGGGGGAAAGGTTGTTTCTTCCTATTGCTTCACGAACTGAAGCCAGGATGATCTGCCATATGGATCGTTCATCTTCGAACTTGACTTCTGTTTTTGAGGGGTGGATATTGACATCAATGTTAGAAGGATCTGTTTTGAAAAAAATAAAATAGGAAGGAATGTGGTCAGAAGCAAGAATCTGGTCATAGCCATTCATGACCGCTTTGTGAAAATAGGGATGTCTGATAAAGCGGTTGTTTATAAAAAAGAACTGTTCGCCGTACGTTTTCTTTGCATGTTCTGGCTTTCCGATAAATCCACTGATCTTAATGAGGAATGTTTCTGTCTG
>SDBT01009271.1_pt1 | contig 15998 bp, 16 predicted proteins | sample 2277101 | NCBI WGS metagenome assembly SDBT01 (sample SAMN10404973, study PRJNA504765) | marine sediment metagenome | isolation source: marine sediment core GS10_PC15, 103 cmbsf | place: Arctic Ocean: Southern Knipovich Ridge | collected 2010 | reverse complement strand
CCCAACTTAAGTGAAGAATCACGCAGGAAAGGCCTTGAAAGAGGCAGGCTGGTAAGGAAAAAAAGATCTGAGATCAAGAATTCACTAAAAGAAGGCAAAATAGATATGAGATCATTATTTTCTGACAAAAAGCTCTTTGAAAAATATATAAGCAATATGAAGGTCATGAATATTATAAGTTCACTTCCCGGGAACGGAAAGGTCCATGCGGCGGAGATACTCAAGGAATTAAAAATAAGCCCCAATAAAAAAATGGGCGGCCTGGGAAAAAATCAAAAAGAAAATTTTTTAAAGCATTTTAATATATCTTGAAGATGCTGGAATTTTTATATAGATGCCAAAAAAAGGAAAGCTATTCATTATTTCAGGACCCTCCGGCTCGGGAAAGAGCACTCTCATAAGGGATGTTCTGGAACGTCTTGATAATTTCGAAATATCCATTTCTGCTACCACCAGGCCCAAAAGGGAAAATGAGAAAAACGGCAGGCAGTATTTTTTCATGGCTGAAGAAGAATTTATGGATATGGCTGCAAAGGATATGTTCCTGGAGTGGGCCCGGTATCACGGACATTTATACGGCACCCCAAAAGAATTTGTAAATGGGAAGATCATGGCTGGTGTAAATATTATTCTTGAGATAGAGGTAAAGGGGGCCAGGCAGATCATGGAAAAATTTAAGGACCATTATTCTATTTTCATTACTGCTACTTCTACTGCAGAACTTAAGGAACGGCTTGAAAAAAGAGGCACTGATACTGAAGAAGCCATAAGAGAGAGAGTAAAGATATCACTCGAAGAGTCAGGATATATGAAATATTACGATTGCATAATTGTAAATAGTAATTATAATGAGACATTGCTTGATTTAATGGAATTACTTAATGCCCATAAGGGAGGAGAAAATAAATGAAGGTACAGTATGTTGATGATTATAGCGATAATATCGACAGCAAGTATAGACTCTGCCTTGCTGTTGCTAAAAGAGCCAGGGAACTGGGAGATTATATTTCAGCCAAGAGAAATATGGAAAGAATAAATGTGACCAAGCCCCTGGTCGATATAGAATCACATGATCCGCTTGAAATAGCTTTTACTGAAGTAAAAGAAGGAAAAATAGGTTTCGGGAAGAATAAAGAGGAACCCGGACAGTCTTGATCTTGAAGAATTCAATCTTTATCTCAAAGAAAGTGGTTCTTGGAATTACCGGGTCTATTGCCGCTTATAAGGCAGCATATATCTGCAGTAAGCTGGTGAAGCTAGGTTCAGAAGTGGTCCCGGTAATGACAATGGGTGCCACAAACTTTGTAAACCCCATAACATTTAGTTCACTTTCTGGAAAAAAGACTATTGTAGAGCAGTTTGTAAATGAAGAAAAGATCCACCATATAGATCTTGCCCATAGTGCCGATGCGGTACTCATCGCTCCGGCAACCGTGAACATGATTTCCAAGCTGGCGGAAAGTATCGGTGATGATTTTCTTTCTACTCTGGCACTTGCAGCAACATGCCCCATACTTGTGGCCCCTGCAGCCAATGAGAGCATGTATTTAAATCCCCAGGTACAGGAAAATATTTCCAGGCTTAAAGAGTCCGGGAGATTTTTCTTTACAGGGCCAAAAGAGGGAGATCTTGCATGCGGGGAAAAAGGGATCGGGAGAATGGAAGACGAAGAAGTGATAATCGAGGAGCTTGGAGGGCTTCTTGGCTATTCAACCGGCCTGGAGGGAAAGACTGTTATGATATCTGCAGGAGGGACAAAGGAATTCATTGATCCGGTAAGGTATATATCAAACAGGTCCAGTGGAAGGATGGGATATTCCATGGCAGAGGAAGCATATTTCAGGGGAGCTAAAAAGGTAATAATCATAAGTGCAGCAAGGAAGCTTCCAGTGCCCTATGGGGTGCAGGTGGAATACGCTGGTGATACGGCCGCCATGAAAGGGGCCATGACAAAACACTGGGGAAAATGTGATATTGCCATAATGGCCGCAGCGGTAAGTGATATAGTGCCCGAGAAAAGATTTGATTACAAATTAAAGAAAAAAGATGATATATTATCCAAATTAAGGTTTAAAGAAAATGAGAACATTCTAAGTATTCTTGCAGAAAGCAAGAAAGTAGGACAGGTCCTGGTAGGATTTGCAGCTGAAAGCGGGTACAGCATCCCTGATATTGTAAAAAAGATAGGTGGACGAAATATTGATATGATGATAGCCAATGATATTTCCAGGGAAGATATTGGGATGGGCAGCCGGTATAATGAAGTAGAAGTGATAAAAAGTGACGGTTCTGTAAAAAAACTAAAAAAAAATAAAAAGAGGATCATTTCCAGGGGGATCTGGGACGAGATCATTAAAGAATATTTTAAAAATTAAACGACCTTTAAACAGGAGGAATAATGTCCAGGAAAAAAGATTATGTATTTACATCAGAGTCAGTGACTGAGGGCCATCCGGATAAGATGGCCGACCAGATCTCAGATGCGATTCTGGATAGGATGATAACAGATGACCCCAGGTCAAGGGTAGCAATAGAAACCCTTATCAAGACCGGGATAGTGGTTGTAGCAGGGGAAGTCACGACCACGACTTATGTCGAGATCCCTGACCTGGTCAGGGAGGTCATAAAAAATATAGGCTATACCCGGGCAAAATACGGCTTCGATTCCGAGACCTGCGGGATAATCACTTCTATCGGGAAGCAGTCTCCTAATATTTCCCAGGGGGTAAATAAGGCATTTGAGGCAAGAGTAGGGAATGGATATGAGAATGAAATAGATTCCCAGGGTGCCGGGGACCAGGGGATGATGTTTGGTTATGCCTGCACAGAGACTCCTGAATATATGCCTCTCCCGATACAGCTTGCCCATAAGCTTGCTCACAGATTATCTGAAGTCAGGAAAGCAGGAATACTGCCTTATTTGCGCCCTGACGGCAAATCCCAGGTCACAGTAAGATATGAAAACGGAAAGCCGGTTGCTGTTGATACTATTGTCGTGTCTTCACAGCATGCTCCCAATATTGACATTGAGACCCAGATAGAACCTGATATAAGGGAATTTGTAATAAAGCCCATAATACCGGAGGAATATATCCAGAAAGACTATAAGCTTTATGTAAATCCCACCGGGGAGTTTACGATCGGCGGCCCGATGGGTGATACGGGGCTTACCGGCAGGAAAATAATCGTGGATACTTATGGCGGGATGGCCCGGCACGGCGGAGGAGCCTTCTCCGGAAAGGATCCTTCGAAGGTCGACCGTTCGGCGGCCTATGCAGCAAGATATGTTGCCAAGAACCTGGTAGCAGCAGGGGCTGCGGATAAGCTGGAGCTCGAAGTAGCATATGCCATCGGTGTTTCCCATCCTGTATCAGTAATGGTCGATGCTTTCGATACGGAAAAAGTGGATATTAAAAAAATTGAAGATACAGTTGCAGAGTTATTTGACCTAAGGCCTGCAGCTATTATCAAGAATCTCGATCTGCTGCGGCCGATTTACCAGAAGACCGCTGCATACGGACATTTTGGAAGGCATGACCGGGACTTCACCTGGGAAAAACTTGATAAGGTCAATGATATAAAAAGCGCCCTCGGCTTAAAGTAGATTTTAAAAAAACACCTACCTTAAATTAATTTGTTGGGCTAAAATAGTTCTTAAATGAAGAAACCCCAAAAATACACAGAGGTTTTTGTAGATATAAAGGCCCTCGAAATAGACCATGCTTTTGATTACCGGCTGCCCAGGGACCTGGCTGGTGAAGTAAATATCGGAAGCGTGGTCCTTGTCCCTTTCAGAAACCGCCTTGAAATCGGTTATATTACAGGTTTTAAGGACGAATCTTTGTTTGATAAAAAACAGATAAAGGATATATACAGCGTACTCAGGAGCAAGCCTGTTTTTGGGATCAAAAGGTTTGCCCTGATGAAATGGATGAGCTCTTATTATATCCAGCCCCCCGGGAGCGTGTTGAAGCTTTTTCTGCCTCCCGGAAGAAAAAGTAAAAGTGAATTTGCCAGCCCAAAGGTAAAGCTAAAATTCAAGGACCATATAAGGCTCGCAGATCTTTCCGGGCTGGATAAGGCAGTAGGTAAGATCAATTTTACAAGGGCACACTCCCAGAAAAAAATTATTGATTATCTCAAGGTATCAGGTGAAGTGCCGAGGGAAAAACTTTTAAGGGACAGCGGGTCAAATGCTTCAAGCTTAAAAAGCCTGATAGATAAAAAAATTGTAATTGTTGCAAGCAGAAGGCAAAAAAGGAACTTTTATTATGATTTCAGGCCCGGGGGACAGCTAAAAAAAAGTGATGAGATCACGCTGAACCAGTATCAGAAGCAGTGTATTGCTGCAATTAATTCCAGGATATCAAAAGGCAAGTTTTATAAGTTTCTTATTGAAGGGGTGACCGGGAGCGGGAAAACAGATATATATATTGCAGCCTGCAAAGAAATAATCAACAAGGGTAAAAAAGCTCTTGTCCTGACACCGGAGATATCCCTTACGCCCCAGCTTTTTTCCAGGTTTGAATTTGAATTTGGTGACCGTGTTGCAGTCTATCATTCCAATATGAGCGAGGCTGAAAGATATGAGAGGTGGCTGGATATCTGGAATGGTGAAGTCGATATAATCATCGGGACAAGATCTGCACTTTTTACACCGATCTGGGATCTGGGCCTGATCGTTTTAGACGAAGAGCATGACCCTTCATATAAAGAGGGGACCAGGGTCAGGTATAATTCACGTGATGTGGCCATTAAACTGGCCGAAATACTGGATATTCCTGTAGTTTTCGGGAGTGCCACTCCCTCTGTCGGGATCAGGTACCGCGCAGGCCGGGAAGATGATTTTAGCATACTAAAGATACCTGTAAAAGCACAGAGCAAACACAAGCTGGCCAGGGAGATAGTCGACCTCAGGAAGATCGACAGGACAAAGGAAGATCCGGTGATCACTTATAAATTATTTACAGCTATAAGGGAAGAACTGGAAAAAGACAATAAGGTGATCATCTTTATCAATAGGAGAGGTTTTAGTAATTTTGTCATCTGTTCCAAATGTGGAAATGTTCCAAAATGTTCCGCATGTGATCTTTCATTTAATTATCATAGGGACAGAAAGCTGCTCATATGCCACCACTGCGGAAGAGAGGCCCGGTTTACAGGAATATGTCCGGCATGCGGGGAAAATAATATGTTTCTTTACGGGACCGGGATACAGAGAGTAGAGTCAAAGGTCAGGGCAAGGTTTCCGGGTGTTCCAATACTGCGGATGGACTCAGATGTCACAGCCAGGAAAAAGTCGCATCAAGATATTTTATTAAAGTTTGCATCACCCGGGAAGTCGATCCTTATCGGTACCCAGATGGTGGCTAAAGGACTCGATATAGAAGATGTCACACTGGTGGGGGTGATCAACTGTGACGGGATGCTGGGGCTTCCTGACTTCCATATGAATGAGAGAGTATACCAGCTTATCACGCAGGTCTCAGGAAGGGCCGGAAGAAAGCATAAGAAAGGAAGGGTGATCGTACAGACATATATGCCGGACAGTAATGTGATCAGGCATATAATGGACGAGGATTATGAGCTTTTCTACAAACAGGAACTGAGGGACCGGAAGGAGCTCGGTTATCCGCCCTTTTCTAATCTTATAAATATAATAATTTCTGGAAAAGAAGAAGACAGAGTTGAAAGTGATGCAAAAAAATTGTTTTCGGAAACAGGTAAAGCCATGAGAACCGGAAGCAGTATACTGGGGCCGGCCCAGGCTCCCTTTTACAAGGTCAATAAATCTTACCGATGGCACATGCTTATAAAGACAGATAAGATCGACGGGACAGGAAAGATTTTGTCCGGTATTATTAAGGGATTTAAAAAGTATAAGGAAAACAGGATAATAATCGATGTTGACCCGGTATGGTTACTTTAATGTATAATACTAATATTTTAGTATAATAAATATAGGTGATGGAGAATGGCAGTTAAAAAAATCAGGAAGATCGGGGATCCGGTACTGAGGGAAAAATGCAGTGATGTAGAAAAAATAGATAAAAGCATGCTGGCCCTGGCAAATGATATGATCGATACCCTGGCTGAAAGAGGCGGGGTCGGCCTTGCTGCCCCGCAGATAGGCGTCAGTAAAAAGGTCATTATAGTAAATTTTGAGGATAAGATTGAGACTTATATAAATCCTGAGATCGAGATCCTGGAAGATGAAAAGATGGAGGAGGAAGAAGGGTGCCTTTCTATATTTGCAATACAGGGTTTTAAGGTAAAAAGGTGCTCAAAAATAAAAGTTAAGGCAAAGAACCTCAGGGGAAACAGGATCACTATTACTGCAACGGACCTGCCGGCCCGCGTATTCCAGCATGAAATAGACCATTTAAATGGTATTCTCTATATAGACCACCTTGACCCGCAATCCCGGAGAGACCTGCTGATAGAGATCAACAGGGCGGAAAGTGAGTAAATGTGAAGATAGTATATTTTGGCTCTTCAAATTTTTCAGTGCCCTTCCTTGGCTATATTCACGGTTCCAGCCATGAATTAGTCAGGGTCATTACAAGGCCTGATAAAAAAACCGGCAGGGGAAGAAAAATAATAATGGGCCCTGTGAAGCAGCGGGCAGTGGAGCTGGGTATTGATATTTTAGAAACTGACAGGATCGACAGCTCTTTTATTGATTCTTTTAGCAGTATTGATTTTGATTTTGCGGTAGTGGTGTCCTTTGGCCTTATATTTCCTGAAAAACTGTTTAAGGATACTGCTGAAAAATGGCTGAACCTCCACCCTTCGCTTCTCCCCAGGTACAGGGGCCCTGCACCGATCATAAGCGCGCTTTTAAATGGAGACAGGGTGACAGGAGCCAGCATAAATGAAGTGGTCTACAGGGTAGACACTGGAAGGATATATGCCCAGGCCAAATTCGGTATAGAGGCCGGCAATAATAGGGAAGACCTTGAGGAGAAAGTCATAAAATTTGGCGGCCCGCTGATGATATCTGTACTGGACCTGATAGAGGAGAAAGGCATTAAGCCGTATCCCCAGGATGAAAGCAGGGTCACATATACAAATAAAATAACCAGCAAGGACCTGAAAATAAACTGGAAAGATAGTGCAGGAGAGATCGTGAACAGGATAAGAGCCTTTAGTCCTGCTCCCGGGGCATACTGCCTCTGGAAAGGAGACAGGTTAAAAATACTTAAGGCCGTGCCTGTAGATGCAGGAAAAGGTCCCGGTGCCCCAGGAGAAATAATCACTGCTGATAAGAATTCAGGGATCACTGTAAGATGCAATAATGATTCAGTGATAAAACTTTGTACACTGAAGCCCCAGGGCAAAAAGACAATGGCTGATATTGATTTTATCAATGGGTCCAGGCCGGGAGCCGGTGAAAGATTTGAATGATAAAAACAAGACCAGCCCCCGGAAGATAGTATTTCTTGTCTTAAACAAATATTTTAAGCAGAAGAAGTCCTTAAAAGAGATACTCGGAGCCCATATAGAAAAATATGGCCCCACTGTTCTTGACAGGCGGTTCATATATAATATTGCAAAGGGTACAGTGAGGTACCAAAAAAAGATAGATTTTGTAGTCTCGCTGTTTTCAGATAAAAAGATAACCGGGATCGACCCGAAAATACTTAACCTGCTGCGCATGGGCATTTATCAATACCTTTACATGGACAGGGTCCCTGTTTATTCAGCTGTAGATGAAAGTGTCAAGCTGGCCAAAAGCAGTGTCTCGGAAGCTTCCTCAAAATTTGTTAATGCAGTCCTCAGGAAGGTCACCGGGAGAAGCGACCTGGACCGGTATATAAACAGCCGGATAAAAAAGGCTTCAAGAAGCAAGATAGATAAAATAAGCCTGGACACTTCTTACCCTTCCTGGCTTGTAAAATACTGGTCCGGCTATTACGGGACCCAGAAAACGGCCGGGATCTGCACCACGCTGAACAGGCTCCCTCATTTTTATTTAAGGTTTGCCGGGGATAAGGTCACTGCCGGAACCCTTGCAAAGGGACTCGGCCTGGATCTAAAAGACAGCGGACCCGTGCCGGCAGCATTTAAGGATTCAATAAAAATTATGGGTACCGGGGATATTTTTAAGTCAGATATTTACAAAAAAGGACTTATCAGCATCCAGGACCTTTCCTCCCAGATAGCGGTAAAATATTTTTTAAGGCCCAAAAAGGGAGAAAAGATACTGGACCTGTGTGCCGCGCCGGGAGGCAAGGCCATATATGCGGCAGAACTTATGGAAGGGACGGGAGAAATCGTCTCTGTTGATATTAGCAGGGAAAGGCTCAGACTGATGGAGGATAATCTGAAGCGCCATAAAATAAGTATTGTAAGGACAGTATGTATAGACGCCTCGCGGCCCGGTTTTTTGGACGGAGAGCAAGATATTCCTGAGTTTGATAAGATCCTGGTAGATGCTCCCTGCAGCGCATTCGGGACCATATCCAAAGATCCTGATGTGAAATATAATAAAAAGAAGGAAGACCTGGCGCGGCTGTCCGGAATTTCATACAGGCTTCTTTTAAACTGCAGCCATTACCTAAAGGAAGGCGGAAGGATTATTTTTTATACCTGCACTCTCTCACCAATAGAAAATCAGGAAGTCATAGAAAAGTTTATCAGGGATTCAAATGGCGGATACAGGCTGGAGAAGATAAATATCTATGACCGGCTTGAACCTGCCACAAAATTTCAGGATGAGGCTTCCGACATAAGGAAATCAGGTTTTTTTGAGATAATGCCTTATTATTTTGACAGCGAAGCAGGATTTGTCTGCAGTATCATAAAGAACCGGTAAACCGGCCCGGGTGGTGATAGTATTAGACGACTTTTTTTATCTTATTAGCTTTGAGGCAGCTGGCACAAACATTTATAGTCTTGATCTTGCCTTTTATATCTACTTTGGTCTTATGGATATTGGGTTTAAATACCCTTTTGGTTTTTTTATGTGAATGACTGACACTATTGCCGAACATTGTTTTTTTGCCACAAATTTCACAAAGTCTAGACATTTTTCCACCTGTAAAAATAAATAGTTTAATATTGTTTAAATGCTCCGGCTTTAAATCAGCCAGTTAAGTGTACTCTCCAGCCGGAGTTTGTTATATAATTATAAAACGAAATGGATATTACCATTTAATCAATAAATTTTCAAGGAAAACAGGTACGGGAGAAGAGAGTAAGATTAATTTTTATGAGAGTTCCAGGAAGTAAATCATATTATTTTATTTTATCTATCTTTATCCTGGTCCTGGTCCTGGTGCCGCTTAATTCATGCAAGCCTGTTTTAAGCCCGGAAACCCGTACAGTCAGTGAAGAAGCAGGGGAGGAAGTCGAGCGGCCAGTAGGAAACAATTATAAGGGGCTCAGGGTAGAGACCCTGGACCTGGATCCGGATGAGACAGCGGGACATGATCCAAGAATAGCCTGTTTTGGAGATTCGGTCACTTTCGGATGGAATGTTGAGTATGAAAATTCCTATCCCAGGGTGCTTAAAAGACTGCTTGAAGACAGTTACAGCCAGATCGGGGTGATCAATAGCGGAATCGGGGGGAATACAATAATTGATGCCTACAGCAGGCTGGATGATGATGTTTTTTATTTCAATCCGCATCTGGTAATAATAAATTTTGGGCTAAATGACGGCTTTCTTTTAAAAACAGATGAAAATGGAAACAAAAATAATACAAATAAGTCTTTATTAGAAGAAAGAAAGTTGCAGTCCATGGTGGATTTAAATACATTTGAAAATACCTATGATGATATAATACAAAAATTAAGGGCAGAGGAGATCAGTGTTATAGTCCTGGGAACAAGTCCAATAACGGACAGCTTGTTTGATGACAGCAGTTATTTTGAAAAACAGGATATATTATATGATGAATATAACCGGAAAGTAGAGCAGGCTGCTGCCGGTAATAATATTGAATATATAGATCTCCGGGACGTTTTCAGGGGAAGCGGCGAGATGGAGGATCTTATGGCCGGAGATGGGCTCCATCCCAATGAAGACGGGCTGGGGCTTATTGCAGAAAGTGTTTACCAGCTGGTAAAAGATGGGAGCTTTTTTAAGGATCCGGAAGTTAAATAAAATCTACACCTGATATGTAGTATTTTAGGGTCTTTAATGTTTTTAGCAGATAAGGAAAAAAATGATAAATGAATTTAAAAAGGAAGAACTGGATAAGGCCACAAGTACAATACTTGATCATTTTAAAAAGAAAGAAGCAGAAATAAATGACCTTAATGTTTTTCCGGTACCGGATGGGGATACCGGGACAAATATGCTTCTTACCTTAAAATCGATAAGGGATGAACTGGCAAAACTAAAGAGTTACAAAATAAAAAGTGTCCTGGAGAAAATATCATTTGGTGCTCTGATGGGTGCAAGAGGAAATTCAGGAGTGATATTATCCCAGATCATAAGAGGATTTTTTGACATAATAATAAAGAAAGATAAATTTGATATAGATATTTTAAGGGAAGCTTTAAAATCATCAAGGGAGCTGGCCTACAGTTCGGTCCAAGATCCCACAGAAGGTACCATGCTTACCACTATTAAGGATATTCACATATATGTAGAAGAGCTGACCAGTAAAAATGATAATATTGGCCTGATAGAGCTTCTGGACGGTATAATCAAAGAGACTGAAAAATCTGTTGAGAGGACCACCTTTCTTCTCCCGGTTTTAAAGCAGGCAGATGTAGTGGATGCAGGGGCACAGGGGATCCTTGATATTTTGATAGGCGGCAGGAAAGCAATTACTGAGATCAAAAATGCCAATGGCAGTATCGGCAGCAAAATAGCAAAAGGAAAGAGTAAAAAAAAGGCAAAAGATACAGGAAAAGAACTCATAGCCAGTGGAGCATCAGCAGATCCGGGAGACCGGGCAGATCACCCGCCCGGGAGTATGAGCAGCCTGGAGGAGGTAAGGAAAGGATTTGATATCAAATTTACATATTGTATTGAGCTGATGGTAAAGGGAAACGGAATGAATATTGATAGGCTCCGGGGAAGGATCGAGACTTACGGAGACAGCACTCTGGTGGTCGGAAATGAAAATATGATAAAAATACATATCCACACAAATCATCCGAACAAAGTACTCCGGAGGGCACTGGGAGAAGGCACGATCCATGATATCCAGATAGATAATATGGAGGACCAGAGGGATGAAGCTCTGGATAAGGGGGAATCTGCTGCAGATGTGGAGGAAAAAGTAGAGAAGCGGGCGCTGATAGCCGTTGCAAGCGGCGAGGGCCTCGAAAATATATTCAAGAGTATTGGCGTTGATGTGCTTATCAGCGGGGGCCAGAGCATGAATCCTTCCACTTATGATATTGTAAAGGCGGTAAATAGTGTAGATAATGGTGAAGTCATTATCTTTCCAAACAATAAGAATATTATCCTGACTGCCAGGCAGGCCAAAAAGATCTCTAAAGGCAAGACGGTGACCGTGATCCCTACAAGGACCGTTCCTGAAGGAATATTTGCGGTCTTAAATTATAATCCAGCTTCAGGGATGAAGGAGAATGTTTCCAATATAGAGAATTCCCTGAAGAAAAGCAAAAGCGGGGAGATCACTGTTGCAGTGAGGGATGCGAACCTCTATGTGGGAAAGATCAAGAAAGGTGAATTTATTGGCCTCTACAATGGAGATGTAAGGATAATCTCCAATAATATTGTCGATGCCACAACAGACCTGGTAAGGGATATGGTAGAAGATTCTGAAGAAGTGGTCACTTTCTATCTTGGAGAGGATGAAAGGCCTGAAGATACTGAGAAGATCAAGAAAAAATTAAATAAATATTTTCCTAAAATAGACATAGAAATACATAAGGGAGGGCAGCCCCTATATCCCTATATATTTTCAATTGAATAAACGATTAAATGGTGATCGCTATCAGGATCATTACAGGTAAGTTTAAAGGCAGGAAGCTAAAACCCCCCGCTGACTATGAGATCAGGCCCACCCTGGACAGGGTAAAAGAAAGCATATTTAATGTTATTGGAAGTAAAATCATTGGATCAGCTGTCCTTGACCTGTTCTCCGGGACGGGTTCACTGGGGATCGAATCTTTAAGCAGGGGCTCTGAAACTGTATATTTTATTGATAAAAGCATTCAATCAATCAATTTAATAAGGTATAATACACAAAATCTAAAAGATATAGATGGAAAATATAAGATCATCAAAAGTGATGCTCTAAAATTCCTGGGGTTTTTTAAAGACATAAAGTGGGATATAATTTTTCTGGACCCGCCCTATAAAGTTAGCGGCAGCCTGATGAAAGAAATTTTTAATATCCTGGCAAAAAAGGAAATATCCGGGAATGAGACACTGATGGTCTATCATTATTTTTTTAAAAGGGATATAGAAGAAGAAGTGAGTGATCTAAGGATAATAAAAGAGTCATTTTTTGGAGACAAAAAAGTAGTATACTTATCACCCTGAAAATAAATGGGAAAGGTTAAAATATAGATATGGAAAAGACCGCATTATGTCCGGGAACATATGATCCCCTGACGGAGGGGCACAGGGATGTTATAATCAGGTGCTCCAGGATCTTCCCGAGTGTTGTAGTAGCCATAACTAAAAACTCTCAAAAAAAATCACTCTACAGCGTGACCAGGAGAGTGGATTTTGTAAAAAGGTCCCTGGCCAGCCTTAAAAATATCCGGGTAATATCATTTGAAGGGCTGCTGGTGGACCTGGCCAGAAGGGAAAAAGTAAGCGTTATCATCAAAGGGCTCAGGGCAATATCTGATTTTGAATATGAATTCCAGATGGCCCAGATCAATAAGAAATTATGTATCGATATAGAGACGATGTTCCTGGTGACAAACCCCAGGTATGCTTATCTCAGTTCCAGCGCGGTAAAAGAAGTTGCAAGATTCAGGGGCTCTATTAAGGGCCTTGTTCCCGAAGAGATCGAGCCGGATATTGTAGAGAGTTTTGAAAAGAATATATTTGACTAATAAATTGGGTTGGAGAATCTATGAAAACGTTGGAGATTATTGACAGGATCGAAGAGCTTCTTGAAAATAGTAAGAGGATCCCATTTTCATCGAATATTATGGTAAACGGCGGCGAGATCATGGACCTATTGGAAGAGTTCCGTAATATTTTGCCGGAAGAATTCAAACAGTCCAGGTGGATCGTAAAAGAACGGGAAAATATGATCGAGGAGGCAAAAAAAGCAGCAGAGAAAATAGTAAGTGAAGGGGAAGAGAGAGCCCAGGTCCTGGTAAGTGAGACGGAGATAATGAAAAATGCCAGGAGAAAAGCCGAACAGATAGTCTCAGCTATTGAAGACAGGGCCAGGACCATAAGGCTGGAGGCCGAGGATTATGCAGATGAGAAGCTTGCAAGCCTGGAAGCCGTACTTCATAAATTAATAAATGTAGTAGAAAAAGGAAGAGACAAGTTCAAAAAAACTTTACCTTCCGAAGAAAAATAGTTTCTACTTTTTAAACATTCTTAAAGGAGGATAATAGATTGGCAGTTCCAAAAAGAAGAGTATCAAGATCGAAAAGAGATAAGAGGAGGACCCACGATAGGTTAAAAGCCGTCAATATTGTGGAATGTTCCAGATGCCACAGCAAAAAGATCTCTCATAGAGTATGTCCCAATTGTGGTTATTACCATGGAGAGGAAATAATTCCTCAGGAAGAAAAAGGAAAGAAGAAAGGCAAGGAAGAAGCCGGCAAGGAAGAAGCCGGTAAAGAAAAAGCTGACAAAAAAGAAACTAAAAAAGAAGCAAAGAAGTGATCTTTTTAGTTTAGGTACCGGGGGTTATTAAATTGGGCTTGGAAGATTTTTTCTGTCCCGGCTCTATAGCAGTAATAGGAGCGGCCAGGACTGAAGGTAAAGTCGGACATATTATTTTTGATAATATAGTCGAATCAGGATATAAGGGGCTATTATTTCCTGTAAACCCCAAATCTAACAGCATACATGGGATCAAATGCTATAAGTCGATCCTGGATATTCCACAGGATATTGAACTGGCTATTATTGTGATACCAGCCAGGTTTGTTTCTATGGCCATTGAAGAATGTGCCGGGAAAAACGTCAGGTATGCGATCATTATTTCTGCAGGGTTTAAAGAGACGGGAGTAAAGGGAGCAAAGAGGGAAAGAAGGCTTATAGAGAAGGCAAAAGATCACGGCATAAGGATCCTGGGCCCAAATTGCCTGGGGATGATAAATACCAGTTGTCCTGTAAATACCTCTTTTTCCACAAATATGCCCGGGGAAGGCGGAATAAGCCTTTTATCGCAATCGGGCGCACTCCTGACCTCTATCCTGGATTGGGCAAAAACCATGGGAATAGGATTTTCAAAGATCGTATCTCTCGGGAATAAAGCCGACATATCTGAGAATGATTTATTTGAGAGCTGGAAATCTGACGTAAACACAAAGGTGATCACTGCTTATATTGAGGGTGTCAGCAGAGGGAAAGAATTCATCAGGATATCCTCCAAAGTATCCAAAATAAAACCGATAGTTATCATCAAATCTGGAAATACTGATGCAGGCGCAAGAGCTGTTTCTTCCCACACAGGCACACTTGCGGGTTCGTCAGTCGCATATGATGCCGCTTTCAAACAGTCCGGGATAATCCGGGCAGACAATATAAAGAGTCTTTTTAATTATTCCCGGGCCCTGGAAGCGCAACCGCTGCCGGCTGGAAATAAAATTGTAATAATAACAAATGCCGGGGGACCGGGTATCATGGCAACAGATGCCTGTGAAGAAAAAAATATAGAACTTGCTGTGCTGGGCAGCAATACTATTGATAAATTAAAGAGTTTTCTGCCGGAAGCAGCAAATTTCTATAACCCGGTGGATCTACTTGGAGATGCACTGGCAGACAGATACAAAAAAACAATAGAAGCAGTTCTGGAAGATGGCAATGTGGATGCCATGGCAGTGATCCTGACGCCCCAGGCCATGACACAGGGCCTGGAAACAGCAAAAGCTATTGTGGAAACATCTGCCGCCGTTAATAAAAAAATACCGGTTCTTGCTATTTTCATGGGAGGATCCGGGGTAATGGATGCAATAGATCATTTGACCAGGAACGGAGTCCCTAATTTTGATATACCGGAGGCCGCTATTGATACTTTGAGGGTGATGATAGATTACAAAGACTGGAAAAAAACCAGGAGCTATCCCATAGAGGAATTCAATGTTAATGAGGTAAAAGTAAAAAAAATCTTTGACAAATGCAGTGCTGAAGGTAGACTTGAATTAGGTGAAATGGAAGCCAGGGTCATTCTGGAAGCATACAATATACCATTTCCGAAGGCAGAGCTGGCCCGCGATATCAAAGAAGCTAAGAAAATAGCAGAAAAGATAGGCTACCCTGTTGTTTTAAAAATAGTTTCTCCAAATATTTTGCATAAATCTGATATCGGTGGTATAAAAGTCGGTATAAGAAATGAAGAAGAGCTTGAAGAAAATTATGACCAGATACTGTTCAGTGTAAAAAAATATATGCCGGGTGCAAATATATCAGGCATCACGGTGCAGGAGCTTGTTGGAGATAAAAAAGAAACTATAATCGGTGTAAGCGAAGATCCGCAATTTGGCCAGATGATCATGTTTGGACTAGGTGGAATATATGTGGAAGTGCTGGAGGATGTGTCTTTCAGGATAGCTCCCATAAGCAGGAAAGTGGCCCATGAGATGATAGAAGAGATAAAGTCTGTTGAACTGCTAAAGGGTGTCCGGGGAGAAGAGCCGTCAGATATTGACAGCATAGTCGAAATAATGTTAAAAGTGTCACAACTGGTAACAGATTTTCCAGAAATAATTGAAATGGACATCAATCCTCTATTTGTAAAAAAGAATGGAGAGGGTTCAATAGCCGGGGATGCTAGAATAAGAATAGGAGGTTAAGGTTATGGTACCGCTATTTTTTATATCAAACCAATCATTTTCAGGTAAAAGCTCAATGTGTGTAGGTGTGG
>SDBT01009270.1_pt1 | contig 15999 bp, 11 predicted proteins | sample 2277101 | NCBI WGS metagenome assembly SDBT01 (sample SAMN10404973, study PRJNA504765) | marine sediment metagenome | isolation source: marine sediment core GS10_PC15, 103 cmbsf | place: Arctic Ocean: Southern Knipovich Ridge | collected 2010 | reverse complement strand
ATCAGGGGGCGGTTCGAGTGGCATCGGGCGCAGGTGAACGGGAGTTGGAGCTTATAGGTGCGCGACTGCGGATTGACGCTCGGCAGGACGTCGTGCGTGCCGTGGCAATCCTGACAATGGGCCGCCGCCTGATCGCCGCCGGCAATGGCTTGGCCATGCACGCTACGGTCGTACTGCACCTGCTGCTCGGTGTGGCATTCCGCGCACTTGGCCGTCGCGGTCCGGATCGCGTGCGGCAGTACGTCGCAGTCGGGATGGCACTCCGTGCAGAGCAGCTCCCGATGTACGGAGAAGTCATATGCGGCCAACGGGACGTACAAGCCGGACGGATCCTCGCGGGGCTCCACACCCTCCAGCCGGCGCACCATCAGCATCCGATCGGTCGGAGGGATCCGCTCGATTCGCGCGCTGCCGTGACAATCCAGGCAGCGCGCGTTTTCCGGCGGCGCTTGTCCGAGCGCGGCGGATGCGTGCAACAGAAGCCACACGGTCAAGCAGGCCCGGGTCACTCGTTCGCACATCTGGCGCGCTCCTTCCAGCGGTGTCGTGCCTACTGCTCTTTCAATGCTCGTTTGAGCGCGTCGCGGTAATGTTGCATGGCGAGTTTGTGGTCGCCCTTTTGCTCGTAGAGTTGGCCGAGGTAGTAGTTGGCCCGAATCGGGTCCGGGTTCAGCGTCAACTCTTCCTTCAGCAGCGTCTCCGCTGCATCGAGGTCGCCGCGTTTCAGGCGGATGAGGCCGAGCATCAGCTTGGCGCCGTTGCAGTCGGGCTGGTCCTTGAGCAACACGTCCGCGCGTTTTTCCGCCTCGTCAATCTTCCCGCGGGAAACCAGAACCTCGACCAGGTCAACCACGACGTCGGCGTAGGTCGGGTCGGCGGCGATTGCCTGCTCGAGTTCTCGGATGGCCTCGTCGGCCATGCCCTTCGAGCGATAAACCGTGGCGACCGAGCGGTGGCGGTCGGCCTTGATCCGGGCCTTGTCTTTCCGCAGCGGACCGGCCGTCGCGCGCTTACTCAGTTCGGCGTCGTTGATCTCTCCGGCAGCGTGGCGACAGTATAGCTCGAGCCGGTACTCGTAGTCGCGCGTCCAGCTTGTAACAACGTGCAAGAGCTTGCCGTCCTTCGACGTGACCACCGTGGTCGGGTACACGATCAGTCCCAACTTACCGTAGTATTCACGCTCCCCGTCGAACGCCATCGGCTCGCGCGCCGTGAGACGGTCGCGCAGTTCGCGGAAGTAGTCGGCCTGGTCCGCGTCGGCCGAGATGTAGACCAACTCCACATCATCGCGGTTCAGCCGCTCCACGACCCGGTGCGCCGACGCAAAGACCTCTTCGGATTGCCTCTGACGTGCGCTCACGTAGACCAGCACCAGAACCTTGCCCGAAAGATCCGCGCTTTTCACCGGCTGCCCTTCCAGGCCGGCGAGGTTGAACGGCGGCAGCAGTTCGCCACGCTGAACATTGCGGAGTTGATCAGCCCGCAACGGACCGACCAGGATCAGGGGCAGCGCGACGGCGATAAGATGGCGAACCAGCGATCTGCGCATCATGGCCGGCTTCCTTTCTTCTTCGGAACCTCTTTGACTCCGGGCGTCACCGTGGCGTCCGGGCCCGCCGCCGGTTTCCGCGGAGCCACGTTCACGACCGGGTTCACTCGGTCATAGGCGTACGGGCGGTGACAGCCGGGGGTGCAACCGCCGCCGGTCTCGGTGATCTGGAAATTGATCGGGAGCTTCCAACCGCCGCTGCCGAACGGGACCGACTCGCGCATGTGTCTGGGCCGGTTGCTGGCGTGTGTCTCGTGACAGGCCCGGCAGGTGCGGCCCTTAACGTCCTTGTTGACGTGCAGGTAGTGCAGATTCTGATCGCCGTTGCGGAAATTGGTCATGTGAGCGGTCGTGGCCTCCAGGAAGAGCTGTCGATCATGGCACTCGAAACACAGCGCGTAGTTCTCGACGCGGAACGGAGCGTAGAACGCCGACGGGTACTCCCGCACCAGCAGCCGGAAGCGTGCGCCGCCATGAACCTCGTGACAGCCGAAGCAACTGCGCTGGGCGATGGGACCGTGCAGGTTCTTCGCGTTGGCCAGCACGGCCTTCATGTTCGTCAAAGTGGTCCCGTCAGCTAGTTCGATCTCGCGGTCGTGGCAGGTAAGACACACGTCCATCTCGTCGGTGATCAGCATCGCCTGATAGTCGCTTCCGTGCGGATCGTGGCAGTTGCGACAGGATTTTCCAGTTGAGACCGCCGTGTGCTTGACTTCAGCGTTGGCGATCAGCTCCCCGATTTCAGGGTGGCATTCCTGGCAGAGCGCCGTCGTTTCCGTCTTGAGCAGCATCTTGTGTTCAGACGCGTGTGGCCGGTGACAGGCCGTGCAATCGGCGGCGACCGGTCCGTGCAGCACTCGGAGAGCGTCCAGACGGTCGCTCATCGCCACGTGGCATTCGAGGCAGAGCTGCGACCCGGAGGCGTTCAGCAGTTTGGGATAATCCGAGCTATGTGCGCGGTGACAGGCGGTGCAGGCGCCTGCCGCCACCGGGCCGTGTGCGACCGGCAAACCCGCCGTCACATCTTCGTGGCACTGGATGCAGGATGCCGCCCCGCCGCCGCCGCGGAGCAGAAAGCGATTGTCCGCGCCGTGCGGTTGGTGACACTGACCGCATTGGCCTTCGGCCACCGGCTGATGCAGATGCTCGCCGGCCAGGTCGAGCTGGTGGCAGAACCCGCACAACTGCGGGCCGGTGCGCGTCAGCTCAAAGGTGTGTTCGGCCGGGTCGACTTCGCCGTGGCAAGCGTCGCAGGAGTCGACACTGACCGGACCGTGTGTAAACCTCTCAGCTTTCACCCCGGGGTGGCATTTATCGGTAGCGCATCCGCCGCTCTCGATTGACACGGTGGGCTTTTCCACCGGCGCGGGGCGTGTGTCCTGCCCCATCGCCGTCGATGAAAACCCGACCACAACGGCGGTCGTCACGCTCAGCAGGATTGTCCACGGACGCTTTCTCACACTTCACCTCCCTTCGCCGTCGACGCCCGAGGCCGAAGTCGGCCCCCGTCGCGATCGGCGATACTCCTGGGGTTCATGGCAGCCGGGGCCGCACCGCCCGCCGTCCGTGGTCTCTTCGAACGCGATCGGCATCGACCAGGAGCCGCCCTCGAAAGGAACCGTCCTGGCCATGTGCCGCGGCTGGTCGCTGCCGTGAATCTCGTGACAGACGCGACAGGTGCGACCCTTCACGCGCCGGTTGACGTGAACAAAGTGCAGGTTGCGCTCGCCGTCGCGGAAGCGGGTGAGCGTGGTTGTCTTCGCTTCCAGGACGCTTCCCGCGCTGTGGCACTCGAAGCACAGCGCATACTCGGCGATATCGAACGACGCGTAGAACCCTGGAGGGAACGCCTTGCGCAGCAGCCGGGCGTGGTTCGATCCGTGCACGTCGTGGCAGGCGCCGCAATCCCCAGTGCGAACCGGGCCGTGCAAAAACTCGCGCTCCAGCAGCACCGGGCGCATGTCGGGAATCGTCCGTCCGTCGTAGGCGAGCTGCGGTTTGTCGTGGCAGCGCAAGCACAGCGGCTGGACCTTGTCCCGCAGCAACTGCGGGACGCCGGATGCGTGCGGGTCGTGACAGTTCCCACAGCGATCCTCGGTGAAGACGGCGCCGTGCGGGAACGTGGCCTCGGCCACCTTCGCCTCGATGTCCTCGTGGCACTCAAAGCACAGCTCCTCGACCGGCGCGTTCAGTCCGTAAGCGTTGTCGGATGAATGCGGGCTGTGGCATTGGGTGCAGCCCTCCATGAGCGGCTCGTGCAAAACCTCCGTTTCAAGGAACTGCTCCCGCTTGTCACGGTGGCAGACGAAGCAGTGCTCCCGCCCGTCACCGCCGATCAGCAGAAATCGGTTGTCACTCTCGTGCGGCTGGTGACACGCGGTGCACTCCCCGCTTGCGAACGGGCCGTGCAGGCGCGACTTGCGTTCGATTTCGTGGCAGAGCCGGCAGGTGAGTTCGACACTGGCCGCCGTCAACAGGAATTTGGTGTTCGAGCCGTGCTGATCGTGGCAGGGTAGACATCCCTCCTTCTCGATCACCGCGTGCAGGTGCTGCTTGTGTCCGACCACCGGATGACAGAATTCACAAAGCGCGCGGCCGCTCCGCTTGAGGGGGAACTTGTGATCGGGCTGCTCTGGTTCGTGGCACTGCTCGCAGGCGCCGGCTTGCAGCGGACCGTGCCGGTATGCGACCTGTGCCTTGTCCAGGTGACAGTCTTCGGTCATGCAGCCCCCGGGATCATCCACGGGACCGGGCCTCGCCGGCTGAGTGCCGGGCGGCGGTGTTTCGAAGCCGATGCGCCCGGCGGGCACGGTGGACACGCCCGGGTCGCCTTTCTGCTCGCTCCGCTGACCTTCCGATTCACTCTCCGACCGGCAGCTCGCAAACGCGAGCAGGCTGAGCAGCACCGCGCCGCCCAGCGTGCGGCCCGCCCACCGCAACGAGGGATGGATGACGGTTGTTCTTCGTATCCGCATCGTCCGCCAGTCCTATGGTCTCGGCGTCTCCGGGCCGCGGTCGACGATGTCCACTGCCCTTTGGCAGAACTCGTCGGCCGTGCTCAGCAGCGCGGTGGCGTAGTTCACATTGTGAACGCCGCGACCCAGTTCGACGAGTCGTCGATTGTGCCGCGCATCGGCCAACAGGATTCTCGCCCGTCTCAGCGCCGCTGGGGGCAGATCGGCTTGCTCCACCGCGGCTTCGGCCTGCGCATACACTTCGTCGCTGGCCGCCTGCAGCCCGGCGATCCGTTCATGCCATTCCGCCAGCGTCTTGTCGTACTTGGGGCCGTGGCAGTACGTGCAGCTTTCCGAGACAGCGGTGAAGGTCTGCCCCACTACCGCGGCCACGTCGCCCGGCAGCTCGCGATGCCGGTGGCAGGCGATGCAGTCGACCTGGGTTCGGGACATCGGGCTGGGCATGTCGGGAACGCCTCGCCCGCCGACGCCGCGGTACAGCGCCGTCGGGCCGCCGTGGCTGCCCTCGTGGCAGGTCGCACAGGCGCCGATCGCGTCACCCTTCGTCGTGTTGAGCCGGTGCTCGATCTGCGTGTGGCAATGGGTGCATTCCACTTTGCGGTCGGTCACGTGGGTGGCGTGCAAGAATTCCGTGTCGCCATAACGTCCCAGGTGGTCGGCTTTGTTGTGACAGTGACCGCAGACCTGGCGGGGCACGTCGCCGTCGCCCTTGATCGAATCGCTGTGGCAGTTCTCGCAAGCCACCCCGCGATCGAGGAAGTCCTTGTGGTTGAACAGTCCCAACGGCATTTCGATTTCCTGCTTCGGCGCGTCGTGGCAGGAACGGCATCCGCCCAACAACTCGCTGTCGCGGCCGTGCTTGAGACCTTTGAAGTGGCAGGTGAAACACGAGTCCAGCGTGACCACCAGGTGCTCGCCCTGCACGATCTGCGAGTGACAGCTCACGCACTTCAGGCGTTTGCCGCGCCGCAGTTCGGTCAGGTGCGGCGTGTGGTCGAACATGATCTCGATCGGCTGACCGTCGCTGGCGGTCACCGCCCAACGGACCTTCCCCTCCAACACCCGCTGCTCATGGCAGCCGCTCTGCAGGCAACTCGCATCGCTGATCTCGGCGTGCGGTTTGCTGCCATAGGTTCGCGTCAAGTATTTGGCAACCTGCGACGAAGCCTGCCACTTCCCCTTGAGCGTGTTGCGCCAACCCGGCTCGAAGTGGCATTCCACGCAATCCACATCCTTGTGCGTCGAGCGATGCCAGGCTTCGTAGTAGGGCTCCATCAGATGGCAGGAGCGGCAGAAGTCGGGCTTCATCGAATACTCGGCGAAGCCGCCCGCCCCAATCACACCGATCACCAGGATCAGGAGCAACCAACCCCAGATCGTCAGAGTGACTCGCAACCACCGGCCCCGCCGACGGCGCAAACCCAGCAGGCGCCACCACCAGGGTCTGGCGGCAACCGGCGCATCGTCTGTTTGACAGTCGTCTTTCTTCTTCACGACTTCTCCGCTAACCCACGTGCGACGCCGTCAGCCCGGCCCAGACGATCAATGTTACCAACCTTGTGCCGAGCAGCTTACAGCCCGACCCCCAAAACCTTCGCCACGATCACGCCCACGCGCCACCTGCCCCGCACCATCAACTCTTCCAGTCGCCCTTCACGCTCCAGACGCTCCAATTGCGCCGGGTGTTCCGCTCTTAACTCCCCCACCGGCAACAGCCCCCTCTCACCCCCCGCGCCTCTCAACACTACCCGGAGCGTCAGCGCTGGGCCACGCGCGAGGGGCCACGCCCGCTCTCACCCCCCCGCGCCTCTCAACAGTACCCGGAGCGTTAGCGATGGGCCACGGCCAATCGGCCCCGCGCGCCGACGGATGGGCCGAGCGAATCGGCCGCCATGGTGCGAACGGTGTTGTCTTCTCATACAAGTCTCGACCGGTGTTGCCCGGACGCCGGTCTGGCGTCGGCAACAGCACTCCTGGTCGTCGAGCAGGCTGCGCAGATCGACGAAAAACGCCGCACGCTCGTGTTCACACGGCGCGCGGAAACTCCCAACCAGGTGTATGCAATCACCGTGCCATCGACGCGCCCCAATGGCGTGCAGCCACGCCGCTCAGACGGCGTAACCTGTCAGCCCGCATTTGACCCAGCAGTCCGTCGCACAAGTCTGCCTCGGTTGGGGAAAGTAGCGGCCGGGCCCCGTACCGGCCGTAGAATGCAGGAGAACACCCCCGCGCAACGACGGCCGGTACGGGGCCCGGCCGCTACATGACTCTTGCACCGGACTGCTAACCCGGATTATTCATGGAACCGGTCACGGCCATGCCGTGTGGCACAGCCGCCCTCGGCTGTGTGCTGCGAATGCCGATCATCGTACTCCCAGCCGAGGGCGGCTGGGCCACATGAATAATCCGGGCTAGGTAAAGAGGACATCACGACCATCCGTTGGTCGCTGTGAAGCCGCCCACCACGCTCAATCGTGATGTGCCATTTTTGAGTCAGACGACCGGCAGGATGCATAACGACACCGACCCGCGGCGCGTCAGGAATGCAACTTGCATCAATGGCGAGTCTGTTACGGGTCAATAACTCTGCGCGCGGCTGGTTCCCAGGAATGGGAAAGCGGCTCGCGGGTTAGAGTGCGCATTCTCAAAGCCGAGAATGTCGCGGGTCGGTCAGAGCCAAGGTCTGTTTTTTATGGACGTTGCCGCGTGTTGATGTTCATTGGCCAACTCGCATTCGAGGCCAGTTGCTGGTTGCTTGTCGTTGCGCCGGCGATGGCGGAACCGCCGAACGCTCGGCCGACACGCCCCGTCGCGACGTGCTCGACGTCGGAATGTCACGGCGACCTGCTCTCTGCGAGGATGCTGCACGTCCCGACGGCGCGGAGAAAGTGCGACGCGTGCCATACACTCGTGGACGCGCTGGAGCATCGTTTCGCGCCGACCGTTCCGCTGGAGCGCCTGTGCGCGTCGTGTCACGTCCAGACCCATCGCACGTTTGTCCACGAACCGGTCCTCAGTGGGGACTGCACCGGCTGTCACGACCCGCACGGGAGCGACCATCGCTTTCTCTTGCTCGATGACCCCGCGAAGGACCTGTGCTACCGTTGTCATCCGCGGGAGGAGTTTGGGGACCGGAAGCACGTACACGGCCCGGTCGCCGCCGGAGCGTGCATCCTTTGCCACGAGCCGCATTCCTCCTGGAACCCGAAATTGCTCGTAACGGATGAACGGAAGCTGTGTCAGACCTGTCACGCCGACGTGATGGCCGAGTTGGAACTCTCGCGGCACACCCATGAACCGGTGCTCGAGGGCCGCTGCCTGCAGTGTCATGATCCGCACGCCTCGGATCATAGCGCGCAGCTTCGGGCCGGCGCGCCACAGCTCTGCTTCTCCTGCCACGAACACGATGACATTCGACAGCGCATCGAAGTCGGCGAACTCGTGCATGGCGCGATTTCGACGCCGGACTCGTGTACGGCCTGTCACACCGGGCACGGCAGTTTCCTGCCGAAGCTGCTCGCCGAGCCACCAATGAACCTGTGCCTGTCGTGTCACTCTGAGGCGGTCGAGGTGAACGGCGGGCGGCGACCGGTCAACATGGCAGCGCTGCTGCGCGACAACCCGAATCACCATGGGCCGATCCGGCGCGCGGATTGTTCCGCGTGCCACGATCCACATGTTTCGCCCAACTTCCAGCTCCTGCTCGAAGCGTATCCGAAGACGTTCTACGCCCCCTTCAACCTGGACAATTACCGCCTGTGTTTCAAATGCCACTTCGAGGAGCTGGTGACCGCCGAGAACGGACGAGGCGCGACCGGCTTCCGAGACGGCGAGCGCAATCTCCACTTCATCCACGTCAACAAGGAAGAGAAAGGCCGCACCTGCCGCGCGTGCCATGAGGTGCATGCCTCCCAGCGGCCGTTCCACATACGAGAGGCGGTTCCCTTCGGCGATGGCGGATGGGAGATCGAAATCAACTTCGAGACGTCCCCGGATGGCGGCCGATGCGCTCCAGGATGTCATGAGCCGCTAAACTACCGGCGGAATCCGGCGCCAGCGGAGCGCGACGCCGATTCCGCGCTGCAGGCCGATGGTGACGGATGAGCGTGGAGGTGACGAAAGTGACTGCGTCAACCACTTCGCCGAACAGGCGAACACCACTCCGACTGTTGCTGCTCGCGATCCCGACGCTGATGCTGATCGGCACGGCGGCGGTGAGCGCGGATTCATTGATACCGCGCGGTGAGCCGGCCCCCGCCCTGGCGGCGCCAATGCTCCGCGGAGGCGAGATAGTCCGCCTGGCGGACTATCGAGGCAAGGTCGTACTACTATTGTTCGGCGAGCTGTACAACGAGAACTCGGTCGCAGCCTGCAAGGACATCGCCGCAGTGCTCGCCGCGCCGGCCATGTCTGACGCGAGCGCCGCCGCGTTCATGATCGTTACACAGAAAGCACCCGTGAGCGAGCTGCTGGCGGATGCGGAGCGCAAGGGCGTCACACTGCCGATCCTTCACGATGTCGGGCGCGCCGCGTTCGCGGACTATCACGTGATGGTTCTCCCGAGTTTGGTGATCGTCGGCGCCGACGGTGCGACGGTGTTGCCGTGCGCGGGATACCCGCTGGGTTTCCAGGACATGTTGGCGGACGCGATTTCGTTCGCCGCCGGGCGAATCTCGCAGGTTGAATACGAGCGGCAGCGCGCCGCGGAGACCGAACGCGCCGCAGCCGGACCGCAGGTCAAGGCGCGGCGTCTGGCGGCGCTCGGTGAACAACTCGCGCGGCGCGGCAGCGTCGAACTGGCCATCACCAGTTTCCAAGAGGCACTTACCCTGGACGCTGATTGCACTGCGGCACGGATCGGTTTCGGGAACTGCCTGCTCAATCAAAATAAGCTGGTGGAAGCCGAGACTCACTTTCTGCGAGCGCTGGAGACGACGCCGGAATCCGTTGACGCCGCCCTCGGATTGGCGCGCATTCAGGCGCATCGCGGCGGTGACGAACTGAAGGCCGCGGGCGAGCGGTTGCGCGAGTTGCTGCGCCAGAATCCAAACGATCCGCGGGTTCTCTATCTCGCGGGGCTCGTGGCCGAGAAATCCGGGGACGCGGACGCCGCGCTCGGACACTACAAGCGGGCGGCGGAGCTTTTGATGTACGGTCAGCGCAGCAGGTTGGAGATGAAATGAGCAAACCGGCATCGGGGTCACAGCACGAATCGGCGCCCAATGACGGACGTCGCCGTTTCTGTCAGCTCGCGCTGGGAGGGATGACGCTGGCCGCGGCCGGAACGGTTGGCTATCCGATAATCTCCTTCCTGAAGCTGCCGAAGTCGCTCCGACCCGACGAAGCGCTTGAGATCGCGCTGGCCGACCTTCCGGAGGGCTCGGCAATCTGGGGCGAGCACAATGGCCGGCAGATCGTGATCGTCAAGGCCGACGGCGAGGTGCGGGCGTTCGACGGCGCGTGTACGCACCTGGGCTGTATCGTCCAGTGGGAAGGCGCGTCGCGAACGTTCACGTGCCCCTGCCACGGGGCCGCATTCGACGCCGCCGGAAACCCGGTCAGCGGCCCGGTCAACATCCCACTGAGGCCGGTGGAGTTCGTCGTGAAGGATGGCGTGCTGAAGATCGCCTAGCCGCGAGAGGCATGTAGTATCGCGTTACGCTTCAATTTGCGTGTAGCGTCGGGTCTCCGTGCCCGACGTAGGCCGTCGAGAGCCGTCTGTTTGCCTACGTTGGGCACGGAGACCCAACGCTACAAGTCGCAAACCAGAAGGAACCTGCATGAGGCTTCTGAAGTCCATATACCGCGGCCTGGACGACCGTTATCAGGTTACGCCGCTGCTCCAGAAGAACCTCACCAAGAAGTGGGTTCCGCGCACGCTGGGGTGGGCAGCCTGCTTCGGCGGGCTCTCGTTCGTGCTGTTCATCATCCAGGTCTTCACCGGCATCCTGCTGTTGGTCTACTACAAACCGGACCCAGCCCGGGCCTGGGACTCGGTCACTTTCATCAAGAGCAACGTCCCGATGGGCTGGATGATCCAGCGCGTGCACGCGGTCGGGGCCAACATGATGATCGCGCTGGTCGTGATGCACATGTCCCGCATTGCCTATCACAAGATCTACCGCACTCCGCGCGAGCTGCACTGGGTCTCCGGCGTGTTCCTGCTCGGGCTGACCACCTTTCTCGCTTTTACGGGCTATCTGCTGCCCTGGACGAACCTCAGTTATTGGGGTGCCGCCGTCGGCACCGAGATCCCCGGGGCCGTTCCGGTGGTCGGTGAGCACATCGTCACCTGGGCCCGGCGGGGACCGACCATCTCGGGCGAGACGCTCGGCTTCTTCTTCGCCATGCATATATGGGTGCTGCCCTCGCTGGCGGTGGTGTTCATGGGCGTGCACTTCGCCATGATCCGCCGCACCGGAATATCGAAACCGCTTTGAACCAGACCGGAGTTTATCGCCGTGGCCGTCGACTATCGTAAACAATACACACCGGAGCAACTCGAGCCGTTCTGGCCGAACGAGATTCTGCGCATGCTGGTCGTGGTGCTATGCACCCTGGCCATCATCATGGCCCTGGTGGTCCTGCCGGTGGTGCTCGACTACTTCGGCCTGGGGACGCTAATCCACGAGGAGGAGCCGGCCGACCCGCGCGCCACCCCGGCGCACATCCGGCCCGAATGGTACTTTCTGGCGGTCTACCAGTACCTGAAGCTGCCGCCTCAGGAGTTCATGGGCATCTCGGGGAAATTCATCGGCGTGATGTCCCAGGGACCCTTCATCCTCGCGCTGATCCTCCTGCCCTTCTGGGCCCGGCGCTGGGCGAACCGCCGACCCCGGTTCCTGCACTACTTCTTCACTACGTTGATAATCGCGAACTTCCTGGGGTTGACCTTCTGGGCGATGTGGCCCCCGCCGCTGCTGTTTAGCCTCTTCTTCGTTATGGCGCTGGCCTTCTTCTACTTTATGCTCATCCATGAACTCCGCGTGATTCGGCGCGTGTTGCCTCGCCGGGAGGATCGCAGACGATGACCCCCTTATCCGTCACGGCGTGCGTCCTGCTGCTCTTCGTGCCCGGGCAGCGCGCGCGCGAATCCGATCAGCCCGGCCCGCCGCCCGAACAGCAGAGCACTGCCGACCCGTACGCCGCCAACGCCTGCGTGACATGCCACCGGAACCTGGCCGGGCGCTCGGCCGAAATCGTCGACCTGGAATGGGTCAACAGCGTGCACTACGAGAACAGCGTCGGGTGCGACGGCTGTCACGGGGGCGACGCCTCATTGCAGCGCGAGCAGTTTCCTTCGGAGGAGGCGTTCAAGCAGGCCGCTCACTTGGCCAGGAACCCGGAGTTCCTGTCGCTGCACGGCGACGAAGGATGGTTCGTCAGCCGCGCCCGCGGCCGGAGCATGTCCTATTTCTGCGGACGCTGCCACACGGAGATCATGGAGAAACACCTCGGCAGCCCGCACGGGGACTTCGGCGACCCGTCGTGCCTGTATTGCCACGGCCAGGGCACTCACGCCATCAAGCACGCGACGACCGACATCATCGACCCCCGGCCGCGGACGGAGGCCGGCCGCTGCTCGCTTTGCCACCAGGCGTCCACGATGAGCGTCTTGGTCGACATCAAGAAAGTCCTCGATCAGACCGCGGAGCGGATCGACTCCTCGGCCGCCAGCTTCCTCGAGTTGGAGAAGATGGGCTATCGCAACCTGGCGCTGGGTGAAATGCACCACCACACGGCGGAGACGCACTCGCGTTTGCGGCGCGTGTTCCACAGCTTCAACATGCGCGACATCAACGAGCTGGCCCGTTCGATCGAGTCGGTCGCCAAGCAGACCGAGTACGCCCATGAATTGGTTGCCGCTCTGCACAAGGCGCGCCGCAACCAGACGCTGGTGAGTATCGGTGCGGTGGTGTTTCTGTTGGCGTTCGCCGGGATGCTGGGCTACTACAAGCACGCCTTCTGCGAGCAGTACGATCGCTCCGAGGCCATCCTGCCTTCGACCGGTCGGGGGGAGCGCCCCGGATCAGACCGTTGACTCCAGCGGCGCGCCGGCGGGCGTGTCCGGGCGTCGGCGCAGGAGATGGACCACGCAGCACAGCGCGATCAGCGCCAAGTCGATCGCGCCGACCAGGAACATGTAGCGCACGACGGCGCCCGTGCCGAAGCCGTAGCTGTGCAGGCCGCTGCCGAGGACAAAGTTCACGCCGACGTACGTCATGATGATCATCCAGAAGGCCAGGATGCTCTTGAGGGCCGTGGCGAACTGGCCCCGAGCGAGCACGAAGGTGAAGATCGCCATCGCAGTGCAGGCCAGCGCGAGCAATTTAAATCCCGTGAGCGGCGCCAGCTTCGGTGCGATCAGCACGAGCAGGCTGATTCCCAGCAACGCGGCCAATCCGTACATCCATGGCGAGATTTGCTCGCGGCCGATGCGCACGTGCAGAATCGCCATGTAGCCCATGAACGCGATCAGCGACCAGACTTCCTTGGGATCCCAGCCCCAATAGCGGCCCCACGAGGAGGCCGCCCACATGCTGCCGGTTACGATGCCCGCCAGCAGCAGGATCGACCCGACATGAACGTACCAGTAATGCACCGAATCGATCATCTCGGACAGGTCGCGCCGCCGCGGCGCCGCCGCCATGATGGCCAACTGCGCGTGCGCGACCAGAACGGCCAGGGCCAGCACCGAGTACGAAACCATGATGATCGGCACGTGGATCGACATCCAGACGGTGTCGAGCAGCACGGGCGCGATCGGGCGTATGTATGAATCCAGCGGTAGACAATCGGCCAGCGCCAGGGCGAGCGCGCCCATCACGGAGGCCGTGAGCGGCACGATGCGCTGACGCTGAACGAGCATCGCCACGATCGCGAAAGCGCCCGCGCCCCAACTCACGAACAAGAGCGATTCAAACATGTTGGCGGCGGGGATGCGCCCGACAATCTGCCAGCGCAACGACAACCCGTACGTCAGAATTGCAAAGCCCGCCAGCAGGGCCAGGATCGCCGGAGCGTCTACCCACCGACGGCGGACGAACGTCGCCGCCGCTGAGAGCACCGCCCCGATCGCCATCACAATCCAGGCCGTACGATAAGGATGCAGCCGGTTGTATCGCAGCTCCGTTGCGATGAGCCGGGTGTCGGGGCGCTGCGCCGCCGGGAGTGCCCGCAGCGCCGCCGCGAGTCGCTCGGACGCAGCGTCAAACGCCGGCGCGTCGTTGGTGAGAAACGCCCCGCGAACCGCGGACCATGCGGCTTTGACCGGATCGGCATCGGCCGCATCGTCGGTCAGGGCAATCGGTCTCCACGGACTCAAGGCGTCGTCGGGATCCGGAATCAGCCGGATCGCGCGACTGTACCATACTCGCTGCAACAGGATCAGCTTCTCCTCGATCTGACCGACCTTCGATTCCAGCGGATTCAGCTTGCGTTTCCCGGCCAGGCGAAGCTCGTCCACCAGTTTGTGCAGCGGTCGGTGTCCGACGAGGTCCGCGTATGAATAGACAGTCTGTGAAACAGAAAGCTGCAATTCCGCCCGAAGCTCGGCGTTGCCAATCTCAATCAACGGCTCGCGCTGCCAGCGCTCGGCGTCAAACGTCCAGGCCAGCAACAGCAGCACCGGATCGTGACCGTCATGCAAGGCGTCGCCGGTAATCGACTCGACGATGTCGCGCGCGACCGTATCCAACGGCGGCCAACGCCCGTCATGTTGAGTGGGCAGCGCGCGAATCACCTCCAGATCAAGGGCGTCGGGAAGTTCCGCCGCGCGCGCCGCCGCCGCTCCGATCAGCAAACATATCAATATCAACGTCGTGCGCAACATCGTTGCTCCGCATCCTGCTTCAAGCTTGCACGAATGTCTCGGGAATCGCCGGCGACCGTCCCGACCGACGGCTGTGTTCCGCTAAACGAGTGCCGAGGACGATGATCATTCCGAGCATCAGGCCGATGTAGCCGGCGAAGACGATCGGCAAACCCGGGTCGCGCGAGACGCTGAGGAAGCTGACGGTTTGCCCGCGCTCCTGCCGATAGCTCGACTGGTAGAAGGTGTATCCGCCGAAGCTCGCCGGCCGGTTCATGCTGATCACGCGGGTCTGGGTCCGTCCGGTCGCCGGATCGGTGATGGTGACCTGGCTCTCGAACGATCGGGGCTGCTCGCCGCCGGGGTAGAAGCCGACGCGAAAGCGATCGAGCGTCAGGGTGAATCCCAGCGACGCCGCCTGGTCCCCGAACATCAGCTCGTACGATTCTCCTCCGATCCGGACCGGCACGGCGCGGTGCCTTTGCAGCCACTGCTCGGCAGTCTCGTTCGGCGTGGTCAGGCGCGCGAGGATCGCCGGCGTGCGCGCCTGGCGGACCGGCTCGACCGGCTCCAGGATCCACTCGACCCGGGCGTTTTCGTATCGATGCAGCACCGTGAGATTGCGGCCGGGCCAAACTGATTCGATCGCCGCCCCGAGCTCCAGCGCGTGCGTCACGACTTGACCTCCATGCCCGGTGAAACGCACGTGCAGTTCGTCGCCCGGGCCGGAAAGCACCTCGATCGGCGTCGCATAATCATCCGCGGAGTCGACGACGTAGGTCAGCTTGAGTCCGGGGGCCTGGCTGGTTCCGTGCATCGATTCGAATCCCGGAAACCTCGAGAACGCCCGATGCGTTTCGCTCCCCGACGGCCCGGTCACTTCCACCTCGATGAAGGGATTCAGTGGTCGATTGGGCGATTCGACCACCTTGCCGCCGGCGGCGACCGTTGCGTGCAGCAGGTGTCGCAGCACTTTGACAGTATTACCGGTATCACCGAGCGGCACCGGCGCGTGCATGACCTCCTCGACCGGGAACTCGTAAGTCTCCTGTTCGTACTCGATCCGAACCACGCCCTTCGACGAAGGCTGGCTGGTTGGGGCGCGGTTCAAGAGCCGGTCGAGTTCCTGAGCGTCCGGGACCACACGATAGGCGACCGATACGCCGCCGACCTGCGCCGGGTCCCCGGCGAACACGAGCGTGGGTCCCTCGTCGACGCCCGACAACGCGACCTCCACCGCCGGGCGGGGCAACGGATCGTCGTCCGAGATTCGCCGCACCCAATCGCTGTCGGGCAGATATCGGACAGTTTCGACGCGCAGGTCGCCCAGCACCAAGGTCCGCGGTTCGTCCAGGTCGATCGGGCGGAATCGCCCGCCGATTACGTCGGACAGATCGACCTCTCGGCGGCTTTGATCCCGGCTGTTGAGCACGACCAGCATATCGCCGCCGACGCTGATTTGGCCGACCGTCTCGCCTTCGACGACGCCGATCTGTCCGTCAACTCCGAAGTGTCTTGTCACCAGCGCGCCGGCGAACGTTAGCAGGATTGACGCGTGCGTCACGACGAAGCCGATCTGCCGTTTGGAGAACGGAAAACGCAGCGCCAGCGCCGCCGCGACGTTGACCGCGAGCAGAGTCAGCAACGTCTCGAACCACCACGAG
>SDBT01009269.1_pt1 | contig 16000 bp, 14 predicted proteins | sample 2277101 | NCBI WGS metagenome assembly SDBT01 (sample SAMN10404973, study PRJNA504765) | marine sediment metagenome | isolation source: marine sediment core GS10_PC15, 103 cmbsf | place: Arctic Ocean: Southern Knipovich Ridge | collected 2010 | reverse complement strand
CATGATTATACAATACTCGACATGTCTCTGATAATTCCCACAGTAATTCCTCTTGTTTGTTTGTGGGATTAATTCTGAACTTCCATGTCAACAAAACCATACACTAAACCTGAGATAGTTAATTATAAGAAACCTATATAAACATTTTAAACTCTATATTCTAATGATAAACCAAATCATTTCTTTTTCTGAGCCTTTTAATACTCCTATTCTTTCTATCCCCTTTCTTAAGTTCATGATTTAGTTATTCTTTACCATTCATCCCTCACCTGAAGGAATGATTAAGATAATTTAAAAAAATCTTTATATATAGAAATAGGAAAATTTATGTGGTGATCAAGTATTTCGTTCATCAATTCGATTCCTTGATCAAAATCACGTTTTATTAATTGTTTCAGCTCTTTTGAAGATACAAGTGATTCCAATTTCTCGTAATATTCTTTGGTTCGATACTTCCATTCTCCACGAGACCGTCTATCTAACCTGTATATTATTGGAGTTTCAATCTCACGCATAACAAGGTTATTGTCATGTACAAATTTCCAGTATACTAGAGGAAAAGCATACCCAGCATCATCTAGATCCATTGGAAGTTTGTTCACATTATATCCCTTCAATCCGCAAAAAGCATCGGTAATATTTAGAGAAAAACATCTATTGATGGTTCTAGTAATAATCATATTTGTTATATACCGATCGAGTGGCACTTTGGTGTTTTGTTTCCAAAAACGATAACTAAGATAACGACTTGTTGAAACAATATCTGTATTCGGATGTTTGTTGAATTCTTCCAAAATTTCTTTGATACTTTTGGGATCATGTTGTAAATCGGCGTCAAAAGTGATTAATATATCATACGAAGGAGTTGTTTTTCGAAATAATGTTAAAACGGTATTCCCATAACCTAAAGGACCGTTAATATGGCGAAAGAATTTTAATGGATAAACTTCTGTGAGCTCTTTGTAAATCACTTGTGATTTATCGGTACTTCCATCATCAATAAGCAGGACAGTAATTTCATATTCTTGGCATTCTTGATTGAGAAAATCATAGAGAGTCCGAATACACTCACAGAGATATGCTTGTTCATTATAAAGTGGGATTCCAATTAAAACGTTTAGCAAATGGATTCCTCCTTCTAGGTAACAAGAGATATATTCCTAACCTTAAAAACATCCCTTTTGAATTTTTATTGTAGAAAATGCCTTAATACGAAGCTTTTCTGTAAAAGCTTTTTTTCTTATGCAAATGGAATTTGTCTTATATTCCAAATTAGATTGATTTTTGAGAATAAGGAGTGTTTTTATAAATTCCTCGTTTCGGGTAAAATTGAAGAATCTCTATAAGATTGAGCTTTTAGTATATCTCATGGAGGATAAAGCAAAAATGGCTGATCGGGATCCTGAACTACAAAGAATTCTTGAACGAAAAGCTTCCAGACTCAAAACAGAAGTAGCTTTCTTTGAAAGTGTAAACCAGGATGGAATTAATAATGTGACGGATAGTAACATTGAACGGATAATTCGATCATCCCCTCTCCCTGTTATAGTAGATTTTTCTGCAGATGCTTGGTGTAAACCTTGTAAGGTGATGGCACCAGTTTTTGATGAATTAAGTAGAGAATTTGCGAATAAAGTGCTTTTTTTAAAGATAAATACTGATCATAATCCCCAAGCTTCGACAAGACATCGTATTGGCTCAGTTCCTACTTTTATGATGTTTAATGGTGGAAATAGGATTTCTCAACGCATTGGAGCAATACCAAAAATGAAATTTAAAGCTTGGATTGAAGAAGTGCTTCAGAAAATGCAATAATCTAATAATCATTCGGTTAATAATCTGTTCAGGAAAGAAAAAAGAATCGAGCGTTTGATCATGAGAGAAAAATGGAAGAAAAAGAGATTAAGAAGAAGAAAACGTAAAGAAAGACGTAGAAAAGGGTAATATCGTTAAGAATACACATTCCAGCTATTTCCTGCTTCTATTTTCCGTTATTATAATCTAAATGATTATTCGGATTTGAAAAATGGTCTTTATTCCTTCCGTAATCTAGTAAGAAAAATTTGAATTCTAGTGTCTGAGCTACGGATAAATTTCTGGAGAATAATTAGAGTGATCATTGGTTTAATTGGATCCAGAGGAACAGTGCCAACATCTAGAATCGCCACAACTTCATTTTTAGTGGATAACAGGTACTTATTTGAATGTCCTTCAGAAATAATACAAGCATTTAAGACATTTCAAGATAACTGGACTGAATTGGTTGAACGCAATACAGAAATCAATCTGAAATCTCTTGGACGACCTACTTTTGGAAAAATTAAATATGTAATACTTTCTCATCTGCATTTCGATCATTGGGGAGGATTAGCACACATACTTCATCGTATTCTATTGGTAGAAAGAGTGAAACGAGAAAATGAGCCATTGATCCTAATAATACCTCATAATTCAACCCTTCCCTTTCAAAACCGCTTCAATCAAGTATTTAATAATACTACTTCGGATTTTCCTCTTACTGATGATGAATTTCTATATCGTCTCCTCTCAATTGAAATTGGGACGGGTATAACCAAAATTTTACAAATCATTGTAATAAAGAATGGAGAATCTATAAAATTAGATACAGGGTACACTTTGGAAGCTAAATCGAATAAGCACCTCAATTCAGGTTCTTTTTCATACAACTTAGAAAAAAGAATTTCTAAACTCAAGGTTGATAAAGCTCATAAGATGGGGATTCCTTTTAATCATATTTTGAAGCTAATCGAAAAAAGTACAACCCCAGTCATGATAAAAGGGATCGAAGTCTCCCGATCAGATATTTTCTTTGATATTGTAACACTTCTGTCCTATTCAGGTGATACTCCGCTTGACTCCGAACTTTTCTCTTTCTTTGAGAAAAGCCAGCTACTTATACATGAGGCTACGTATCTTACTCCAGAAGAAACTTACCATTTAGAGCAACATTCTAACCTAGAATCTTTAGTCAGCGAATCTGATAATCTCTCTAAATTAAAATTCTTAATTCCTATTCATTTTTCTATTCGTTATACTGATAAAGAAGTATCAGAGTACATAAAAATCATTCCAGAAAGAAATTATGAAGTAATAGATCCTCTTGATATTCTTGTACTAAGTTTAAATCAAGAAAATTGTAAAGCCTTCAAAAAAAATATGTAATAGATCTCTTCCGAGAATTTTTACTAACTTATTCTTCTGATTTAAACCAAGAAAAAAACCAATCATGAATATTCGCATATCCATGCCCTTTAATAATTTTACGAAGTGCTTTGACTGTTCCAGACCCATATTGAATAGCTTTTTTCTGCTGTGTTGTAATTGATTCAGATAAACCTAAGTTTTTCGCTAAGCTTCGTAAAGCTACCTTTCTAATGATCATTCCATCAATAGAAGTAATGTGAGATTCGATCGGGTATGAGTTAGCAACTTTGATGACTTTTGGATCCAAATAAGGGTAAATTAAATTTACTCCAAGATGGTCAGCAAGGGAAGCTTCCATTTTAGTTTGACTTCCTATTAATGATTTAAGATCAGCAGCCATTATTGAGCTTATTTTATCATATTTTTTCTCTTCATACAACAAACTATATCGTTTGTATCCACAAAATAACTCATCAGCTCCTTGGCCCAAAAATACTGTTTTTGTTTGATATTTTCCCGAAATCATCTGTAAACCTAAGTATATTGGTATAGCAACAGTAAGATGAACAGGATTATTAATAATATTAAGCTGCTTTAAACGTATTATTGTTTCTTTTATAACATCCATTGATAAGAAACATTCATGATGATTTAATCGCAATTCCTTAGCTCCAAATGAAGCGTTCCTCATATCGAAGCTCTCTGGAAAACCAACACTTACAAAATTTAAGGACGAAAAAGGAAGACACTGGGTCATAATATATGCAATGATTGTTGAATCAAGCCCTCCACTGTACAGAAGTCCTAAAGGTTTGTTAATTTTTTGACTACAAATGATTTCTTCAAATCGTTTCCTTATTCTCTTCAAAATTCTACTTCCCAAGAGTAATGACTAAAAATTCTCAAGATAAATTTATTGCAACCACTTTAAATGGTAGGGGATTCTTTAGTAATTTGTTTTCAAAAGATTTATCACGTTCGTCAAGAAGACACCTTCCTTAATGTAGGTGATGAATTGACTGTAAAAGACAATCCTTTACCATAGTTAATAAGCTTTACATACTTGAACTTTCCTGATAACTTAGATATAGTCATGTTTTTTCTATCCATAACTTCTCTTTGGCTAATCAACTAATTGCTCTTACTCATCACGGAACAAGCCACGTCTTTTAGGGCGTGGTAATTGACCATCACTGAGTAGTCAAGGGCCTGGTTTCCTACGAGTTCGCGACTTTCGAAGACCTTTGTCAACAGAAACTTACATTAAATCTGAGACATTTAATCATAAAAACACTATATAAACATTTTTAACTCTCTATTCCAACATAAATCTGAATCATTTCTTTCTCCAAGCCTTCTCATACTCTTATTCGTTCTATCCCCTTCCTTGACTTCCTGATGTAATTATTCTTTTACCATTCATCCACATCTGAAGTAAAGAAACTTTTAGCAATTTTATTCACACGCAGTCATCAACTAATTCATTGCCGAAGCTAGTCTCCATACAGATTTTATCCCTCCTTTCACTAGAAAGAAATATTTATTTATATTGTTTGTATATATATTTAACAACTGTAACTATTCATTACAGGTATAGAGTTGTGTGAATTTGTTACAAAATCAAAGAGTGTGCAATTGAATTGGAAAACCCCTCATCTAAAAAAGGCCTCCGAAAAAGATATGAGTCTTTTTTCGCCCCATTTGGAATACTCCTTGTGAAAACAAGAATCACTCCAAATATGATTTCTGTAATGAGCGTTGGAGGCAGTGTTATCAGCTGTATTACTTATGCTTATGGAGGAAGTATCGGTTTATTGATTGGAACCTTCTTTTTAGGAATTTCCTCCCTTCTTGACATGTTGGATGGAAGTTTAGCACGAGCTAGGGGAACAGCAGGTTACTTCGGAGCTCTTTTTGATAGAACTCTTGATCGTGTTTCTGAATTTTTCTTTCTCCTCGGAATAATGGCTGGAGGATATGTTGATCCAATTTTGATATTCTTCTGTTTTCAAGGAATGGTCTTAGCTAGCTATGTGCGATCAACAGCTGAAAACCGGGGAGGATTAAAGATGGATTCTACAAAAGGGATATTTGAGCGGAAAGAAAAACTTGCACTCCTCTCTGCAGGATGTTTAATTGAAATTCTAATTATCGAAGAAGTAATTTCTAGCTTCTGGCCATTTTCTTTTGGAATTCTAGCAATTATCGTATTTATTATTGCATTTTTATCCAATGTGTCAGCATTGCAACGTTTAAACTTTGCTAGGAAATACTATTCTAATTTAGAGAAAGAAAAAATTAAGTAAAATTCTTCTTATGGAATTCAATCATGTTATCTCAGATATTTTTCTTATTGTTGGACTTTTATCTCGTCGTCTAAGACTCTTCTTTTTTGCATCTGATATTATTCTTGATAATTTATCTAGGGTATCATTTACGGCTTTTTCAGCTCCGAAATTAGTCGATTCTGCTTGATATACGAATCTTTTCCCAGAAGATAATCTTATTGAGGTTGACATCGAAAATTGACCTCTTTTGGACTGAGATAAATTCCTTTTGAATCGAACGTTCATAGTACAATTTGCACCTAACCACCTCTGCTCTCTTTGCATAATCGATAGACCTTTACGAATTGCATGATCTCTAATATCATCATCTGGAGCTTGATTTACAACTACATTGAGTCCTGATTTCTCTCTTAGTTTTAGAAAAAACTGAATGATATCAAGTGGAGTAATAATTCCATATTTTTGGTTGCTCTTTATAATCAAAGAATATTGATTTAAATTGATTAAACTTTCAACAACAACTTTAAAAGGCGTTTCTACTGAAATGAACTCGGGTTGAACTAGAAAATCCTTAACTGGTAACAAGTGCCAGTCTTTTTCTCTACTACCCTCGAAATCACCTTTAGTTGCTCTTCTTTCTACATGAGATTTTAGTAATGAACGATTAACTACTATTCCCTCAAGTTCAAGAGCTGAATTTAAAACTGGTATCCTACTAATTCCATATTCCCTTATTTTAGCGATTGCAGTTCCTACACTATCGTTTTCCTGTAAGACAACCAAATTCCAATTTACTACTTCTTTAATGTCAGCTGGAAAAACAGTTTCACTAGTTTCTGAAAATAATTCCTTTAAAACAATAAGATCCTTTATTGCTCCTTTAACCCTTGAATATTTATCTAACACGGGGATATAACGTGTACCGCTGGTTATCATCATTTTAGCTATTGTATCTGGATCTTCAATTTCATCTATTGAGATTGTAGGAATATTTCGATTCATAAATTTCTTACATGAAGCTGATAAATTAACACCTTTTCCAACAATATCATGTGTTCTAATTATTCCTTCATATTTTGATGTAGTGTCTACAATAATTACCAGATCGTGACCTTCTTTGAAATTTGATATTACTTTTGCTACTGGCTGATCTTTATCAAGAACTGCTATTTCATCGATTTTGTACCATCTAGAATCCATATTTACTACTCCTTTTTAGAAAATTAATTTCTCAGATTTCATATGATTGCCAATATCAGAATGCAATATATTTTACTGAGAGGATACTATAAAATAAAGGTTTATCTTCTAAACCAAATTTCCCCTGATTCACACGGAAATAGCTTTAGGCTTAGATATTTTAATTTTCTTCTTGCAGACAGGACAATTACCTCGTATCTTAAGCCATTCAGCAAGATGTGAATAATGAGCTGGACTTCCACACTCAGGACATCTAACTAGAGCATCTGATGATACTATTTTCATTCTACAGACTGTACACTTCTCTTCAACATCTGAAACTGTTTCCTTTTTAATCGAAGTTGAAGATGTGGAAATCTCACTTGCCATCACTTCAAGCCTTTTAGCACGCATTTTGAACGATTCTTTTGCCCTAGTTGATTTTGATTTATGGGCTGCTCTTCTAAAAAGCTCAGAAGCATATTGAGGATTCCCTTCCTCATTGGCTAATGCTGCTTCTGCTAAAATTGGTGTAGGAACTTCGTTTTCTTCCAAACTTTCTAAAAGTTCGTCATAAAGAGCTATTGCTTGATTATTATTTTTTTTCCTCAAGCTATCACGCGCGGAATCAAGAATTTTTAAAATATGGTCATAATTTTTGATTTCATTGGCTAATGATTGGATCTCATTCTTATCTAGCTCTTTTTCTTGAGAAAGGATCTTTTCCATTATTCCTTTAGTAATAGTTAGGGATCTCCTCATCTGTTCAATATTTCCCTGTTCAAGATAATCCTTAATCTCACGTAAATAATGCTGAATAGCAATACCAGGTCGGCCAGCTGCGGTTAAGTAATTTTTAGCCTGATTAACTAACCCTTGCTTCTGCATTTCTGTTGCTGCCGCTATTAATACCGTATTTGCTTCTTCTTCGGCACCAATTGTTCGTAATAACTCTGCTGCTTCCATAAATTTGCTAGTATTATATGCATGTCTAGCTAGGTTGCGAATAGCCTGATCACGATTATGAATCAGAGAGGAATTGCGATCAATCTTCTGAATGGCTGTAGGAATATACTCCAACCCGCCAAAATCGATATACACTTTTGCAGCGGCGAAAGGTTTCCTTGCAAGTACAAATGCATCTGCGGCAGTGTGAGGATCTTTACTCTGTATGTTTTCTCTCGCCAACCGTATAAAAGATCTTTCCATTTCTTTTAAAGTGAATTTTTTTTCTAACCTACGTAATGCAAGAACTTGTGAGGCTTCTGGAGTTCTTAAAATCATTCTTGTTGCGTGATCTAGTGAGATTCTAGCATGAATCTGAACAGCATCAATATATTGCCCTTCCTGTTCTAACTTTCCAGCTTTCTTGAGAAGGTTTTGCGAATTCCGTTTTAAACTGAAATATATTATGATAACGGCTAAAACAAGCAGTAAAAATACGATGATGATTTCTCCGTTCATATTTCCAGCCAAACATTGATAATTGGAATTATTTAGTAAATTGGGTCAAGAGATTTTTGAAAATAACTGTTTCCCAGTACTTCAATAATCTTTAACCATTTATAGATATCTTTTAAGGAATTGTCTTTAGGATGTTCTATAAGGGAGGATCTAAAATACTCCTTTTTGACCATAGTTGTACATTCAGGGGTTTCAGTAGTAAACTTTTGCACTTTATTTACTTTTTTTTGCAGAGAGGAAAAAAAGGACGAACAGAAAGGATAATAGATGTTTTAGATTGAGAAAATCAATAATTGAATATTAGAACCTTATCTCAAACACGATAAAAAATGCATTAGTTGACTTACAGAATGTCCAAGGATGATTCTTATCTTATTCACTTCTTCCTTATCGAAAATTTTTGTGAAAATTTGATCTACATATCAACAATGATAAGATCTGGTTGAAAATTCCGTACATTTTGTGGACTATCGAAGGAATAATTCAGGGAATTTCATCACAATATCAATTTTCTCCAAATTTAGCGACAAAATTCAATTAAACCCCCAGAAGTGATTTAGTCGGATTTTTCTCGAAGCCCATAACATGTTCATAATATTTTAACATTAATACCTATTTTCATTTATTGTATCCTGTCTTTCCTGAATAATAATTAACCTGATAACACCCAAGAAAAAGTTGATTCTTATGTCGAACTGGCAGTCATTTTTTAATCAATTATCTAAACCTGTTAATAAGGAAATAATTCTATCCTCAGACAAGATTTGCAGTTGTACTACTGGTTGCTTGGAATTCTCAAGTAAATCTTATATCTCTAAAGGTAATTGTAATATGAGTTCAGCTTGTTGCGCGATTCAAATAGATAAACATAGAGCAAGAATTGAAGGCGTTTATAAAACTACTATTAATCAATCGAAAAAAGTATTATCGGAAAGAGAATCAACCCCAAACGTCTCTCTTGAGATATTTCTTAAAAGATAATAAAGTCCCATTAACAAAAAGAAATTTACTGTAAGATCATATTAGCTAATTTATGAACAGCTTTTTCAATTAAACTATTTGCTGCTTTCCAATCTAATCCTGTTTTTGTCAATGTTTGGCTCCACGTCCTTCCTTGAAGAATACGTGATATCAGTAGTAATTTCTGGGAAGAGCTTAACTTTATCGAAGGTTGAGCTACAAAATAAGTGACAACTAACTCATATACTACATCAACAGCTAATAGGAAATTAATATTTCCATTTAGGTAATTTCTTAACCGAAAATGACCACTTGGGGTTATTCTTGGTTTGTATTCTGGAGTACCATTAGAACCTCTCAGGATTTGAAGTACTAATTCTGGTTTCATTGAGTGTAATGAATGTTTAAGTAGTGCTATAAATTGAAACTGAAAATCTGAAGAAACCTGTTCAATAATGCGCTTCGCAGGAATACTATTTGCACGAATAACGATAATGTTCCATTCTCCAGTCTCGAATGTTTTTGTAGGTCTAATATGGACGGTTTTAAAATCAAATTTTTTCCAAAACTTTACTAACTTAACAGTGGCACCGTAACTCACCCCAATCCAATCATATGAATTGAATTCTTCTAATATTTTTTCTACGGTGATCCTTCCATATCCTTTATCAATCAAGCTTGGATGAGAAGCTAACCTAACAACTCGAATTCCTTTGAAACGGGCAAATTCACTTGAAAAATGGCGTATTGCAACACTTGGGATTAAATTTCCCTCGATGAACTCTCCAAGCTCCACTTTTAATATATCATTATCTAACATTTCACCTTCGAGAGCTAGCTGGCTGGAAGTTAATAAAATGTTCTTGTTTTTTATGGAAGATCCGTATAATCCTGTTAAAAAATGCTTTCCTGAATCTGCTATCAATAATAGGTCATTAGGCTGATTTCGATAATGCGCGTATATTGATATCCCGAATAATTGTCTTAAATTCGATATACCTTTCTTAGAAAATAGATTGCTCGGATTCGGATATTTCCGAATAGTAAGCGATTCCTGGATTATCTCTTGAGAATTAACATGAGAAGGATCAAGCTCTACATCTAGCAAAAATAAGTCATTCAATAGCTTTTCGATAGGATCATTCTGCAAATATCGTATTGGTTGACCTAACGAATACTCAGTAAGAGAAATCTGTTTTTGATTTCGGAGATAATTAATAATTTTGTGATAAAATCCCCTACTAGCTCCTTCATAGCCGTGAACAGTTGAAATAAGTACGATTTTTCTATTAACCTTAATTATACCCCTTAGAATTTCTACTGAAATTGCTGCTGCTTCATCTATTATAATGAAGTCTGATTGAGGATTTCTATCAATTTCACTAGGTAGAATATAAAAGATGCGTATTCTTTTTGCAATTGTTATTTCATGGACTCTCTCATCGTTTTTTATCACTTTAAAATTAATTTGGTTGAATTTTAGCCCCTGAATAATAAATTTGAATAAAGTTTGGACATTAAACAGGTTCGGTGCCGAAATTAATATACTTAAAGATGCATTTTTCCTTTGAAATACCAATTGTGATAACGCGATACCAACAGCAGCGGATTTACCTCTCCCACGATTCGCTAATAAAACAGAACAAGTTTTTAACTTATTAAAACTAAGTAGATCATTTATAAGACCTGTTATAACCTTTTTTTGGTCTGAAGTTACACGAAAATTTCTAAATTCATTATTAAGATTGATGTCATAAGGGATTGGATCGAATCGCTGATTTAATTGCCTTCCAGATATATTTTCATCAGTTACACATGGGACTTCATGGAGATTAGTAAGAAACCAATCCAGTAGGATAGATTTCCTAGATTCAGTTTTATCATCCGATGAGAACAGATCCCTATTTACTGAATAAATCCACTCACGAGGGGGTTTTCCAAGAAGTAAAATGACACCTCCTCCACGAACAGTTTCAAATAGAATGCAGATTTTATTTGGATCAAACTTTTCTTGTAAATCAAGAAAAAGAAAATCAGTAGTAATCCCCAGCACAGTTGAAACATCATCAAATGTAATAGTTCTAATATTTTCGAAATTTGAAGTGATTTTCTTTATTTTCTTGTATTTCATGGACTTGTATTTATTTATCGTTGTTACGATAAGCCCTGATACCCTGTGATACGTTGATTCTTCAAGAAATTGAATAAATTCAATTAAAAAATCATGAGCTTTATGCTCTTCTGTAACAAAAAATATAGACCTTTTATAATTGTGATTAAGTTCATTTTTCAGCTTCAATCGTATCCTATCATCTAAACAGGCCGTCTATCAATCAATTGGAATCTTTCTTACTTTTTTCTTGATAATATCAAGAATTTCATTACACACTTCCAACGCCATTTCATGCTCTTTTCTCAGATTTTCAACTTCAGAAATAAGAATTCTTTGTTCAGAGTGTGAAATATTATCAGTAATACGTCTTTTTATTGTATTTAGTCGAGGAAAGGTACTGCAGGTGTGAGATTGATTTAATCTTATCTTACCTTCTCCTGTTTGCCGAATTAGATCAGCAAGGTCGGGAAACAAAGTATAATAAAGCCTCGGCCTACCTCTACCTTTTCCCTGACGTTCTTTTCCAACAATTAATTTATGTTTCTTTAATACTTCAAGATGTCGAATTATTGATTGAGGATGATCATCCAATCTTTTAACTAGCTCGTTAACAAATCCTTCCCCTGATGCTAACTCACTAAGCATACGTCTTCTTGTTTGATTTGATAAAACATGAAGTATCTCATCAATCTCGCTCATTGCAAATTTATTTTTATTCTCTATTTGATAAGAAAGAATCTTGAGAATTAGTTCAATATCGCTTAATGGATCTCTTTTCAATTGTCATATCTCCTAAATAAAGTATCTTGGATCAAAGGTGTTATCTTTTTCACCTTCTTCTGACTCATCATGAGATAAAAGATATGATTGAGTAAATTTATGTGACTGATTCTTTAAGTTGGTAAAGGACCAATTTTCTATTTCCCAATCTTTAGTGAGGACTTTTATTAATTCCAATGATGAAATTGGATCGTATTCCGAAAAAGCATCAGCTACTAAAATTTCTATCGGAATTTCCTTACTTTGAAGCCAGTACGTTAAGAAGGAACAAGCTATTTGTCCCATCAAGGTAAAATCAGCAGGTTGCTGATTCTTCACTTCTATATTGAAGTTAGAAGAAGATATATTATGAACTTGTGGTTTTTGATCAATTCTACGTTTGTCATTATAGACACCATCAACTAGAATTATCTTCGAAACTCTATTCTTTTTATAAAAAGATAATAATTCCTCAGCTAAACTGTAACCTACAATATCAGGGATCGGAAAACTACTAGTTGTTAGAATAAATGTTTTTGACCCTATTTTTAATTTAAGAATAGCGATAGGTAACAGGATTTCATTAAAAGATAATTGTATCATTTCACTGAAGTAACTTGAAAAAAAGCCTGCCAGTTTTTTACTTTTCGGGCTAATTTTTTGAATTTCCTCTGAAATAAGTTTCCCAACAGACCCATAATATCCTAGGATCTCAATAGCAACAACTCCTTCCAGAGAATCTCCTGTTAATGTCTTTAGAAATATGAGATTCGTTTCTTCATCAGCTTTTTCCAACCAATCTTCAATTTCACCGGTTAAATTTTCCAAACGTATGAACTTTCCCTTTAATTAACTATAGTCTTACCTTTTTTTTGAATAATGCATTTTTTCTGTTCAATTACTGTTTTTTTACTTGATCTAGAGCCTTTGTTATCTCAGATAATTCAATTTTAGGTTTAATTCTTCTTATTATCTCTTTAACGGATTCAGGGGTACTATTATCCAACTCTTTTTGATGCTTTTTTAGTATTCTATTTACTGTAAAAAACGTAGCAAGGGATACCATGCCTTTTAAATCAGCCCCACTGAAACCTTCGGACTTTACAGCTAATTCTGATAAAATTATTTTAGAAGAAAGAGGAACATTAGCCGTAAGTACTTGTAAAATCTGTTCTCGAGATTTTACACTAGGTAGAGTTAATTCGATAACCCTGTCAAATCTACCTGGTCGTAAAAGAGCGGGATCAAGGACATCAGGACGATTTGATGCTCCTATTACAATAACATCGTTGAGTTCTTCCAATCCATCCATTTCTGTCAGAAATGAGTTAACAACTCTTTCGTTTGCGCCAGTATCAGATGAGCTCTCCTTTCGTTTTGATAATAAGGCATCAATTTCGTCAAAGAATATTATACAAGGTGCGGCCATACGCGCTTTATGAAAGGTTTCTTGAATTGTTTTTTCTGCTTCACCAATCCATTTTGAGTGAATTTCTGAACCTTTAACAGAAATAAAATTTTGTGAAACAGAATTTGCTATTGCTCTTACTAATAGAGTTTTTCCAGTTCCAGGAGGCCCAATTAAAAGTATTCCACGGGGAATCTCTGTATTCAGATATTCAAATAAGGCTGAATATTTTGTCGGCCATTCAATAATTTCTTTTAACTCTTGTTTAACATCATCAAGCCCTCCTACTTCTTCCCAACTGACATTAGGAATTTCAATAAAGACTTCTCTCATAGCACTAGGTTTAATCTCAGCCAAAGCCGCATTGAAGTCATTTGATGAAACAGATATTTCATTAATAAGTTTTTGGGGAATATCTTCCCCCCAGATTATTTTTGGAAGAATTCTTCTAATTGCACGCATACCTGCTTCCTTAGCAAGTGAGGATAAATCTGCTCCAACGAATCCATGCGTGCGTAAGGCTAGATCTTCAAGATTCACATTATCTTCAAGAGGCATTGAACGAGTATGGATGCCTAGAATGACCAAACGATCATCTTTATTTGGAACTCCTATCTCAATCTCGCGATCAAACCTACCAGGCCTTCGCAATGCAGGGTCAACCGCATTAGGACGATTGGTTGCTCCTATGACTATTATTTCTCCACGACTTTCTAACCCATCCATCAAAGCTAACATTTGAGAAACGATTCGTCTTTCTACCTCCCCAGATCCCTTATCATCGCGCTTTGGGGCAATGCTGTCGATTTCATCGATGAATATTATACTGGGTGCTTGTTTATTTGCTTCTTCAAAAATCTCCCTGACTTTTTGTTCACTTTCCCCATAAAATTTGGACATTATTTCTGGACCAGATACAAGGATAAAGTGAGATTCGGTTTCAGTAGCAACTGCTTTGGCCAATAAAGTTTTTCCAGTTCCAGGAGGTCCATATAGAAGAACTCCTTTTGGTGCTTCAACACCCAAACGCTCAAATAATTCAGGATATCTCATTGGGAGCTCAACCATTTCTCTCATCCGCAGGATAGAAGAATCAAGACCTCCTATATCTTCATAAGATACCATTGGTGTTATTTTATATTCCGAAACATCTTCTTCTAAATCAACATCTTCATCTAGAATTTCTATTCTCGTATCGTTGTCGATGACTAAATGATTTGCATTGGGTACTAATTTGATAACTGTATACTCTATTTTATTCCCCATAGACTCCAATCGGATTTTATCATGAAGGGAGAAGGGTCTTCCCTTTAACATTTGACTAAAATATTGTGCTGCATTACCCAATACAACTTTCGTATTAGGTTTTACTACAATCTTTTTAGCTGATGTAGAAATAACCTTTCTTATTTTAACAATTTCATCTAATCGTACACCTGCATTACTTCGTGTTGTGGCGTCGATTGATACGAAATTCTTTTTTTCATCAGCGTTGTAAGCAGGCCAAACAATAGCGGTGGTTTTTTTTCCAAGAGAACTTTGTATCTCAAGAACATCACCAGATGATACTACAAGCTTTTTCATATTCTCTTTTGAAATTCTTGCATACCCTTTCCCTACATCACGATAATGAGCTTCTTTAATTCTCAAGGAGAGTTCTTCAGAATTCATTCTGAAACCAATTCCAAAGTCTTTATTGACTGAAAAATTATTCGATTGTCACTTTTTTACCAGAAGAAGATTGTTCTAATTCTTTCTTAAGCTCTACTTCTAGTACACCATTTTTGAACTTGGCAGAAGCTGATTCGGGAAATATCATACATGGAAGATCCAGCTCTTTGTAATATTTGTGTTTAGCTGATTCTGCTTGAATCAATAAACTGTTTTCTGTTGCAGATAATTCAATATCTTCCTTTGTAACACCTGGGATTTCAGCAATCACCCGTAAAACGTCTGTATCTTCAATAATATCTACTAGGGGTTCTCTTTCGTGAGAAGGACGAGAAACTATACCATTTCCTGCTTTCTGAGGGACATTACCAAATCGTTCAACTCGGGGGCGACCATCAGGGCCACGAGTCATCCGAAATCCCCAAACAAAACTATTAGGTTTAGAAGCATCCGAGGTATCCCCCATTAAATTTCGTACTCCGAACTGCCTGAAAATATCTTCTAGAAAAACATTCATTTGATCAAAGATATTATCAGCGTTAATTCCACTGAATTGATTCATGAAATTTGAAAAAAAATCATCAAAAGGATTTTCTCTTCGTTTTCGTCTTGGAAAACGGTCATCTTCATCATAATTGTCACCAGTTGGGTCTGACATTGTATTTTCCACCATATACAAACAAATTATCTTATATAACGGTTTTACATACATATTTATAAATTTATGCCTTTCCTGTGAATATATTTTAAACCATATTATTCTAAGAGTTATTTGCTCTAGGACAACCAATCGGCCAAATAACTAATCGAATAAATTTATTCACATGATGTAAAAAAAGGAAATGTAATGCATCAAGAAGTCCCTCATTCATCAGTACTTTGTAACTTCTAAAATCGACTAAAATGTTCCGATTCGAGATAAAAAAGGGTGGAGATAGCCTTTTATAGTAGGTTTAACACGTAGATTAACCGTGACTAGCATGACACGATCAA
>SDBT01009268.1_pt1 | contig 16000 bp, 9 predicted proteins | sample 2277101 | NCBI WGS metagenome assembly SDBT01 (sample SAMN10404973, study PRJNA504765) | marine sediment metagenome | isolation source: marine sediment core GS10_PC15, 103 cmbsf | place: Arctic Ocean: Southern Knipovich Ridge | collected 2010 | reverse complement strand
CCGGCTGCTCCATCCCGACGGCCGGAGTGATATCAGTCTCCGCAAAACCGACCTTCATCACGGCCGCCTCTTCGGCCAAGGCACTTGCCAATGGACAAAGAAACACGAGGACGGCAACCGTCGACCACATACAGAAATGTCTAAACATGGGACCATCTCCTTTTCGAGTTATTGCAGGTGATTTTCACCGGCCAGACGTCAGATAGCAAGGGGCGAAATCGACGAAATCTCGTTATTCGCGAAGGCTTGTTGCCGGCCGACGAGATTCCGTATAAACTGAGCCGGTGAAATTGCCGGCCGCCCGAAACTACTTTCAAAGGAGAATGCCATGTTTTTACAGCCCCGGTCGATTGTCTGTGTCTTGATTGTCTGGGCCGTCTGTATGATCGGCACTTTACGGGCCTTCTCGGCCGATCTCTTTGTTTCGCCCGACGGCAACGATGCGTGGTCCGGGCAACTGGCCGAGCCGAACGACGCGAGAACCGACGGCCCGGTGGCGACGATCCATCGAGCCCAGGAACTTGTGCGGCAATTGAAACAGCAACAGCCCGACCGGGATCAACCGATCGTGGTCACGGTCCGCGGCGGAACGTACTTCTTGGATCGCCCGATCACGTTTCGACCGGAAGACTCCGGCAGCGAAAAGGCGCCAGTCGTCTATCAGGCACACGAGAACGAGCGGCCCATCTTCAGCGGCGGTGTGCAGATCAATGGTTGGGAGGTCGACGATCAGGGGCATTGGCAGGCCGTGCTCGACGAGGTGAAAGCCGGCAAGTGGTCGTTCGCCCAACTGTTTGTCGATGACCAGCGGCGATTTCGGCCGCGATTGCCGCGAGAAGGTTACTATCGGATTGCCAAGGAAGTCCCGCCGTCGGAAAAGGCAGCCGGCAAGGGACACGATCGGTTCGGCTTCTCCGGTGATCAGCTCAAAACCGATTGGGCCAACCTCGACGACGTCGAGGTGATGGCCTTCCATCAATGGTCGGCTTCCCGAATGCGAATCGCCTCGATCGACCCCCAACAAGAGATCGTCACCTTCACCGGCAACACGCTCAGCAGCGGCTGGTGGGGGAAGTACATCAAGGATCACCGGTTCCTGGTTGTCAATGTTAAGGAAGCACTCAGCGAGCCGGGCCAATGGTATCTCGACCGCCCCAGCGGACGGCTGACCTATATCCCGCAAACCGGCGAACGGCCTGACCAAAGCGTCGTGATCGCGCCGCGGTTGGACCAACTGTTGTTATTCGTCGGCGAGGGGCAACAAAAGCGTTGGGTTCAGCACCTAGAACTACGCGGCCTGACGTTCGCCCACAGCAATTGGAACCTGCCACAGGCCGGCCAGGCGTTTCCGCAGTCGGAGATCGGCTTAGCGGCGGCCGTCTCGGCGTGGGGGGCAAGGAACCTCGTGATCGACGGTTGTGCGGTCCGCCATACGGGCGGATATGCGATGGCGCTGGGCGCCGGTTGCCGCCACAATCGCATCGAGAACTGCGAGTTGATCGATCTGGCCGCCGGGGGGATCAAGATCGGTTCTGCCACGCCCGGTTCCTGGGCCGACGTGTCGCGCGTGCCGCAAGGTCCCGAGGCGGTTGTCTCGCACCATACGGTTCGCAACTGCACGATCGCTCACGCCGGGCGGATGCATCCGGCGGCCGTCGGCGTGTGGATCGGCCATTCGTCGCATAATGTGATCCAGCACAACGACATCCACGACCTCTATTACACGGGCCTGTCGGTCGGCTGGACCTGGGGCTATGCCGAGAGTCAGGCCCATCATAACGACATCGGGTTTAACCACGTCCACACGATCGGGCAAGGGGTGCTCTCCGACATGGCCTGCATCTACACCTTGGGCGTCTCGACCGGCACGACCGTGCATGACAACCACTTCCACGACGTGCAGTCGTACGACTACGGCGGCTGGGGGCTGTACACCGACGAAGGATCCAGTGGCATCGTGATGAAGAATAATCTGGTCTATCGCTGCAAGACGGGCGGATTCCACCAGCATTACGGCAAGGACAACCGCATCGAGAACAACATCCTAGCCTTCGGCACGCTGCATCAGGTTCAACGCACGCGAACCGAGCCGCACATCTCGTTCTTTTTCGAGCGAAACATTGTCTATTGGGACAACGACAGCCCCCTGTTGGGCAGCAATTGGGGCGATGAGAACTTCCGTATGGACAAAAACCTCTACTTCCATGCGGCCGGCAAACCGGTTACTTTTCCCGGCAATCTGACATTCACTCAGTGGCAACAGCAACGGGGACAAGACAAGAACTCGCAGATCGCCGACCCGGGCTTCATCGACGCGGCGAACGACGATTTCCGCCTGAAGCCCGACTCGCCCGCATTGAAGCTCGGTTTCGAACCGTTCGACGCCAGCCGAGCCGGCCGGACCACGCCAAGGACGCTTACCAAAGACCTGCCGCCAGTGCCCAAGGCGTTTGAGTAGGCCGGAATTCGCTTGCCGTCCCCAAAACGCTCGACCATCGTCCGGGAATGTCTCCTCCGACTTGTTGTCGGGAGACGTTGCCGGGGACAGGCGAAGCGTTCGAAGTTGTGTCGGCTCGACCGGCAGTTGCACGCGAGAAGCGCCAAGGACTCGCTGGGTGTTTCCGGTTATAGTGATCTCGGTCGCGGTCCTGGCTTTGTGCGCGATTCTCTTATCACTAAGAACTTGTAAGGAAACTATTTCCCGAATTGCACAGAGCAGTCAGCTATCAGCAGCCAGCTATCAGCAGTCAGTCATTGACGCCGAGAATCTCACAAAGGAATGAGTTTTCGCTGAAAACGGCCCTATCGCTCACACCGCGTGGCCGGGGCGGCTAAACGAGTTCACTCAAAACGACTTTTCGCAGACTAGCTGACACCTGATAGCCGATCGCTGATAGCCAATGGCAAATCCAGAAGTAATTCTCTTACAAGTTCTAAGCCAAGCACGGCCGAGATACAACATCCTAAGAACACGATCTGAAGCTGTCTCATTCATCTGACTCCTGGTTATCTGTTGGCGATGCCGCACTCGATGGCAGACACGGACAGTGCGGTCAAGAGCACAGCATAACGAGGCGGGGCCGACATGCCTGATTCCTCACAAGGGGTTCATTGAGCAAGTTCTTGCCCCTACCAATAGTCTCTTTCCCGTCTGCTGTCAAGGACTTGGGGGTTTGGGCCCTTGGCGAGTTCGTGACGGCATGGATGGTATAGGACGCCCATCGCTGTTAGAATTAGGGCTGGCGTTGCTATGGCAAACGACGCACATGGCAACCAATTCCCTCACCTCGACGGCGTGCAACAGCCGTAACTTTCACCGACGCGTAGACCGGTGTCTCGGCGAGGAACACATAGAGAGTATCACCAAGAGTGGAAACGCACCTTGAGGCTAAGGAGACCACGACGCTTTGCCGCAAGGCTGTGCTTTTTCGCGATGACAACACTCTGCGGCGCGGGCTCCATGCGTGCCGCGGACGGGCAGTGGCAGCCGATCGAATGCGTGCCGGCCGACCGGACGACCGAGACGATGTTCGACGTGGTCCGGACATGCGACGACTTCGAGACGGAAGGCCTGAAGTGGAACACGTGGCTCGGCGGACAGAACGCCCGATCCGACGTGCAGCGCGATACGGCGGAACATTACCGCGGCACGGGCTCGCTTCGGGTGGACTACGAATTCGTCGGCCAGAGGGACTTCGAGTATATCCAACTCAACTCGGACATCGAGATCCCCAAACCGGGTTACGGTTTCGGCTTCTGGATGAAACATGACGGGACGCCGTTTACCGTTCGGCTACGCTGCGTGGACGTCAGCGGCGAGACGCACCAAGTCGATCTGCTGGCTTCCGCGAAGCCCGGCTGGCAGTTCGTGGCTGGGCTGGTTGATGGTCACACGACCGCCTGGAGTGGCGACGGAAACAAGCGGCAAGACTATCCTTGCCGACCGGTCGGTATCTGCATCGACCGTCCCCGAGTGGGTTTCCAGGGCAAGGGATCGCTCTGGATCGACGACGTCGCGCTGTTGAGCCCGCGAAAGGAGTCGCACACGCTGCACGTGGAGGTACAGCCGCCACGCTACGGCAATCTGTATGCCGTGGGCGACGAGATCGCTTTGACAGTTCGCGGACAAGGCCAACACATTCGATGGACTGTCGCCGACTTCTGGAACCGCCAACTGGCCGCCGGCCAAGGACCGGCCAAGGGCGCCGAGGCGCGTTTCCATTTGGACAAGGCGGGCTACTTCGCCTGCACGCTCGAGTTGCTCGACGACGACCGGGTGATCGAGACGGAAGTATTCCACCTGGCGGCGCTCCTCGACCTCTGGTCGGAGGACCTCCTTGGCGGGAAAACCTCGGTGCGGTCGGACTTCGCGGGCGTATGCAGTCATTTCGGGCAACGTGCCTATCCGTTACCCAGCATGGAACTGATGCTGCACTACGGGATCGACCAATTCCGCGACGAGATTCATTGGCGCGTTTACGAAGCCCAAAAGGCTCACTACGCCATGCCGGACTACGCCGCGGCCTACCTCCAGCGGGCGGCCGAACTGAAGATGCGTCCCCTGATCATCTTCGACTACAACAATCCCCGCTACGACGGCGACGGTTTTCCGAATTCTCCCGAGGCCATCGCCGGATTCGCTGCCTACAGCGCCGATCTCGCCCGACAGACGCAGGGTACGGTGACGATGTTCGAGGTGTGGAACGAATGGATTGGCGGCTGCGGCATGAGTGGCCGACCCGGCGACCACGGCCCGGAAGCCTACGGCCGCTTGCTCAAGCCGACCTACGAGGCCGTGAAGAAGGCCGTCCCGAACGCGATGGTTGTCGGCATCGGCGGGGAGTATGGACCGCACTGTGCCGAGAACATCGTAGGCTCTCTGGGTACGGCGGGAACCGACGCCATGGACGCCTGGTCGATCCACCCCTATCGCTATCCGCGGGGGCCGGAAGAATCGGACCTGATTGGCGAAGTCACCCGGATCGCGAACCGTGTTTCCGAAGCCGGCGGACGGGGGAAGGCGTGGATCACCGAAATCGGCTGGCCCACGCATCGCGGCCCGGGCGGCAGCGACGAAGCGGCCCAAGCCCGCTATTGTGTGCGCACCCACGTGCTGCTGAAGTCGACAGGCGTGGTCGAGAAGATCTTCTGGTACGACTTCAAGGACGACGGTCTGAATCGCTTCTACAATGAGCACAACTTCGGTCTGGTCCATCATCAGCATTTCAACTGTGCCCCGAAGCCGGGTATCGTGGCACTGAGCGTCTTGATCCGCATGACGGCCGCGGCGGAGTTCGAAACTCTCGACCACACGGGCAACACGTGGTCGGCCGTCTATCGCAAGTCCGACGGGCGCCAAGTAATGGTGGCCTGGGCAGACGACGAGGCAGCATCAGTGACACTGTCAGGGCAAGTCGAGGCGACCTTCGATATGATGGGCAGTTCGCAGCCCGTTTCGACCAGCATCGAATTGACCGGCGACCCTGTCTATGTGGTCGGCAAGGAACTGAAGATACAGACGAATACACGGTCTTCCGAAAAGGGACAACCATGACCACAACACGACATCGAACCCTACAGATGATTCTTGTAGCCGCCGTTTGTGCCGCGACGGCCTCCGGCGGCGAACCGGACACAACATGGCGTTTTGCCGCCCAACAGCTCCGTCCGTTCTGGATTTCCACCACCATGCATGGCGAAAGCGTCTTGTTCCTCAAGGACAATGCCGATGGTCAGCCGAGAGCTTCGCTTCTCTTCGAGCCCACGCGGGTCCTGGCGGTCTGCAGTTCGTCGGGTGAAGTGACTTACCAGGAAGGGCCAGACTATGTATGGAAACCGGGCGCCAAGGAACTCTTGCTGCCGCCGGGGTCCAGGATCTCGTTCAAAACGCCGCAGGACCTTCGCCGACCGGCCGGATCGCAACCTCATGCCCTGCCCCACCGAGACGGAAAGGGTGAGATCCTCTTCGGCCCATCGCACGAATACCACGACATACAGACCGTCGTCACCTACGTGCATGAACCGGGCGAGTGGACCGGCCCCGTGCCGTCGTTCGCCGACGATCAACTGCCGCGCACGATCAAGAAGTTGTCCCAAAAACAGCCGCTAACGATCGCGTTGCTGGGCGACAGCATCTCGACGGGCTACAACGCCTCCGGCTGGGCGAACGTGGCGCCGCTGCAACCGGCGTATCAAGATCTGCTCGTAATGAACCTCGAAGCCGCGTACGGCGCCAAGGTGACGCTGAAGAACTTCGCCCTCGGCGGCACGGATACCGCGTGGGGACTCGCGACCATCGCCAAGGTGATCGAAGCCCGACCGGACCTCGTGATCCTGGCCTTTGGCATGAACGATTCCGCCGGGCGACCGGCAAACGAGTATCAGGCCAACATTCAGGGCATGGTGGACGCGGTGCGCAAGGCACAGCCGCACACCGAATTCATCCTTGTGGCCACCATGCTCGGCAATAAGGACTGGACCGCACTGCGCCACGAACTGTTCCCGCAGTACCGCGATGCCCTGGCGAAACTCTGCCGGCCGGGTATCGCCTTGGCCGATATGACGTCGATCTGGGCTGAACTGCTCAACCATAAGAAGGACTGGGACATGACGGGTAACGGCGTCAACCACCCGAACGACTTCGGCCACCGCGTGTATGCCCAGGTCCTGTCGTCTCTGTTGATCAACTACGCCGCGGATGAACCTGGACCGCCGGACGCAGCGATGTCTGATGCTGCGGATGCGACTTTCGCGACCATCACCGATCTCGTTGCGGCAACCGACCTTGCTCCGGGCGCCCGGGTTTGCGTCCGCGGCTATCGCCAACCCGAGGATGGCGGGGGAGGGTTTTTTCGCTACGATCCGGACAGCGAACTTCCCGCGGACGGCGGGGCCGTCCTGGAAATCCCCAAGCTTCCCGGCCGGATGATCCGGGTCGTGGATCCCGAGCAGGACGTTTACGCCGAGTGGTTCGGCGCCTATGGCGACGGCGACAGCGCCGCGCCTCACGATGATCAGGCAGCAATCAACAAGTGTTTGGCAACCTACGGACGCGTCAAGCTGCGGGCCAAGACTTATGGCGTGCGCGGTAAGCCAGCGCCCTACAACCGGGCCGTCAGCTACCACGCCCTCGACCTGAGACCCTACTACCGCATCATCGGCTCCGGGCGGAAGCAAACGACGATCAAGCTGCTAGGCGGCTCCAACCCGCGCGGCGGCGGTAGCGGTGACAACTACTTCATCATGATCTATAACCGCGATTTCCACGAGAGCGCCGAACACGTCGTCATCAGCGATCTCGCCATCGATTGCAATTTCGATGCCCAGGACAAGCAGACGACGATCCACGCCATCGGCATTCGCGGCGGCGGCGCGCTGATCGAGCGAATGAACTTCCGGGGCTACGGGACGGGACGCTCAGCGGAGTCCGGACATTCGCGGGAATGCTTCGTCGTTCACCAGACCCTCGTTTTCAAGGATACCAAGAGCTGTCGGCGGGCGGCTGTCTACCGCGACTTGCACTTCACCGGGTGTGGTCACAACGGCACGCTGGATGGGAAGGTGGCCGAAATCACTCACCTCGCGCTGGGCGGCGCCAACAACTTCGAGAACGTCAATTGGATCTTGCCCCAAGGTTCCGATCCGGACTTCGATCCGGCCAACGAAGGCGAGAACGAAAACAACTGGTGGCCGGCCTACGGGGGACTGGTGGAAAACTGTCTGATCCACGATGAAGTCTACGACCCGGCCATCCAGAAGAGTCCGCTGAACGGCATCACTTACGGTGATTGCATCGGCCTTACAGTGCGCGGAAACCGCGTCGAGAATTGGGAGGGTTCGGCCGTGTTCACCATGAGCTGGTGGAACCGCAACACGGTGATCATCGATAACACGTTCATTAACGTTACCAACGGAGTGGTGCTGAATATGGCGACCGAGAACGGCAAACCGGTCCAGTCTCCTCGACACGAAAGCGTGTTGATCGCGAACAACGAGATCGTGCTCGGGCCCCACAAAAACGCACCCTGGGGCACCTGCGGAATCAGTCTTTTCGGCGGTGATATGCCGCAGGTGATCAGGATGAAAGGGATTCACGTCCGCGGGAACACAATCTCCGGCCGGGCTTACACCGACGCCAGAGGTAATCGCGTCTGCCCGATCGGAATGAGGATCCAGATCCTGCGTCCCACCTACCATGACATCCGCTTCGAGGACAATACGCTCGACCTGCCCGACTACAGCGATGCCGCGTACGTACCCCAGGAGTCGTTTTCTCAGGCGATGATGTACTTCCCCATGGCCATGTGGGATGAGGCGACCACGGTCACGTTCCGCGTTCTGTACGTCTTCATCGTGATGCGTCATGACCGGCGACAAATCGTCCACTTCAACATCACCACAAATCCCTACGCCAAATGGACCGCCCAGCAAATCATCAACGCCTTCCCGTACGAGGAAGCACCACGCTTTCTCATTCGTGATCGCGACGGCATCTACGGAGACTATTTCAAGAACCGTATGGAAGGCATGGGATCGAAGAAGTTCTGATTGCACCACACGCTCCCTGGCAGAATCCATATTGCGAAAGGGTGATCGGCTCCATACGCCGAGAGTGTTTGGACCACATGATCGTGCTCAGCGAGGCCCATCTGAAAGGGATTCTGGCTTCCTACCTGCGATACTATCACGATTCCCGTCCAGATCTATCCCTGGATCGTAATTCGCCGACACCGCGTGACGTGGAACCGCCGTCGCAGGACGAGGTCGTCTCGATTCCGCAGGCCGGCAGCTTACATCATCGCTACACGCGGCGTGCTGCGTAACCGCTGAGCAAAGCTTCTATCGTCTCATTCCGCGCAACCTCAATGCGCCAACGTCCAGAATCCGCATTTTCTCGTCTCGTTCGACCGGTTGCAGTACTCCTTCGTAACAGATCGCCTCGTTGGATACCTGCTCATTGGCTGGCCTCTTCCCCTCGGATTCGTTTTTTGGGAAGGACAAGGGACAACCCTGGCGAAAGCCAAGAAGATAACATTTACGGGTGGTGTTATATAGCACTATATACCTATAGCTTACATCTCTTGTGTTGCCAACAGTAACAAATATGTTATACTTAGATACATGAATGATATCGTTGCGCCGACAGAACGCATCCAACTACTTGCCGCGAGGGTTCTCGCCACCCATCCGGCGGGTCGCGGGCTTTGCTTGGTCGGCGGCTTTCGGTATCGATTGCTCAATGAAAGCGCCCGAGCTTCAAACGATATTGACTATCACTGGGAGGGCGATCTTCAGAAAAAACAGATGGAAGTTGTTGAGGTCTTCCGGAGCAAACTGTTACCGGAGGTCAAACGACAATTGGGTTACGATGGTGACGTACGGTCGGCAACCGGTCCTGACGCAGAATCGCCAGTGGTGCGAACGGTTGAACTGGCCTTCTACCGCGTTGCAGAGCCTGGAAGCCGGATCGAGATTCCAGTTGATATCATAAGTGTCGCCCGCCTCGACATGCCCATGGTTCGTACTGTGGAGGGCACCGTATTCCTGACGGTGTCGGATGCAGACATGATTGAGAGTAAGATCCTTGCCTGCCTCGCCCGGTCCTTTTTGCAGGTACGTGATGTCCTGGACATCTTCTTGTTCCAGGACGCTCTGCGGCCTGACTCGCCCGGGCGGTTGTCGCAGAAACTCACCAAGCTCGCGCTGCCGCCCGCAGAGGCCATCGAGAGACTCAACAAGCTGGCGAATAATCGGACCGTCCATGTCCGGGGAATTGAGCGGCTGCTCGACGAGCAGGTTGAACCGGCAGTGACGGGCAACTTACGCGCCGCAGGCGGCGCCGAGATGATTTGGGACTCTGTGATGCATCTGCTCAACGAGATTCTTGCCGAAACCGAGGAGTTGTCATCGTGAGAGCTACTGCCTGGCGCAAGTACTTGGAGGAGCAGCGCGAGAGACATGGGAAGGTTCTGTTTACCGTGACGGAACTGGCCAATGTCGCCTGTACGTCCCCGACCGCACTGAACGTCGAGTTGGCACGGCTTCGACGAGAAGAGATCATCGTGAGATATGCTCACGGGCTTTACGGCATGCCGGGTGTCATATCACCACAAGCCCTGGTTACCGCAATTGACCCACATGCTTACATTACCGGCCACTACGCGCTTTATGGGTATCAGATGGTGACCCAGATGCCCGTTACCGTTACTTGCTTTACCGACCGGCGGAGTCCCCGGGCTCGGGAACGAGTCACGCCGGTCGGACGCCTGGTCTTTGTATGCGTTCGGAGCAAGGTGTACCTGCCGGTAGCCGACGGAGCAATTGCGCCTCCGGCACAAGCGCTTTGCGACTATGTGTATCTTTCGCGTCGCCACGGAGCCGAGCCGGAGGCATTGGTCACGTTCCGAAATCTTGCCCGGATTCGAGCTACAGATCTTCTTCCCATTTTCGCGAGGTACCCAGTTAGCGTGCAGAAGCACATAGAAAGACTAATCCACCACGGCTTTCCTGCGGTTCACAGCCAGCTTGCGAGGGCACGAAGCAAAGCATAAGACGTTCGTGTTGCATAGCTTTCACTTTTCTTCAACACCGACCCTACAAGTCGAGGGGGCATTTCTTGACGTAAGTCGTTATTTCCCAACCCGATGAATCGGGTCACTACGAACCTTTTTCACTCGGCGCGACCACCGGTCGCGGCTTTGTGTTTCTCCACCCGAACGGCGCAGAACTTCGTCTCGGGGATCTTGGCTACCGGGTCGAGGGCGGGGTTGGTTAGCACGTTCATGCGGCTTTCGGCGAAATGGAACGTTGAGGAGACCAGGCCCGGCGGACAGGCATCGGTTATGTTGGCGACGACGGTCACCTTGCCGCGACGGGAGGTCACGCGGAGCGTGTCGCCGTCGGCGATGCCCAGCCGTGTGGCGTCGTCGGGATTGATTCCCAGCCGCTCGCGGCCGTCGAGCTTCTCCAGCCCGGACACTTTCCGCGTCATTGTGCTGGTGTGGAAGTGGAACAGGCTGCGGTCGGTGGTGAGGATCAGCGGATACTCGTCGTCGGGCAACTCGGCCGGCGGGCGATACTCGAGCGGCATGAACTTGCCCTTGCCGCTGGGTGTGTTGAACCGCTCGGTGTGCAGCGTGGGCGTGCCCGGGTGGTCGGCCGAGGGGCACGGCCATTGCACGCCGCCGCCTTCGAGTCGCTCGTAGGTGATGCCCGCGTAGCTGGGCGTTAGCGAGGTGATCTCCGTGAAGATCTCCTCGGGACCGGCGAAGTCGAACCCGGCCGCACCCATCCGCCTGGCGATTTCGCAGGTGATCCACCAATCGGGCATGCTGTCGCCGACCGGTTCGATCACCTTGCGGACCCGCTGCACGCGCCGCTCGGTGTTGGTGAACGTGCCGTCTTTCTCGGCAAAGGTGGCTCCGGGCAAGACGACGTCGGCCAACTCGGCGGTTTCCGTGAGGAAAATGTCCTGCACGACGAGGAACTCGGTCCGCTTCAGGGCCTCTTCGGCGTGGCTGGCGTTGGCCTCGCTGAGGACCGGGTTCTCGCCGATCAGGTAGAGCGATTTGATCGTGCCATCGTGGACCGCGTCGATAATCTCGGTGTGGGTGATTCCCAGCGTATCGCTCAGGTCGCAGCCCCATGCCTGCTGAAACTTCTCGCGAACCTTAGGGTCGATCACCTTCTGATAGCCCGGGTAGACGTTTGGCAACGAGCCCATGTCGCAGGCACCCTGGACGTTGTTCTGCCCGCGCAAGGGGTTGACGCCGGAAGACGTCTTGCCGAGGTTGCCGGTGAGCATTGCCAGATTGGCCACCGCCAGCACGTTGTCGGTGCCGTGGGTGTGCTGGGTGATGCCCATGGCGAAGAAGATCGAGGCCGGCTTGTGCGTGGCGAAACAGCGAGCGGCCTCGACGATCTCCTGCTGCGGTACGCCGGTGAGATTTTCGACCGTGTCGAGGTCGAACGCATCGAGCGATTCTTTCAGGGCGTCGAAGTTTTCGCACCGCTCGGCGATAAACTCCTTATCTTCGAGCCCTTCGTCGACGATCACGCGTGCCATACCCATCAGCAGGGCCACGTCGCTGCCGGGCCGTTGTTGCACGAAGCTGGTGGCCGAGCGACAGAGTTCGATCTCCTTGGGGTTGGCCACGATCAGTTTGGCGCCGTTGCGGACCGCCTTCTTCATTTCCACGGCGATCACCGGATGGGCGACCGTCGTGTTGGTGCCGACGGCCAACATGCACTTCGTTTCGGCGATTTCGCCGATGGAGTTGGTCATGGCGCCGCTGCCGAATGATGTGACCAGACCGGCCACGGTAGGGGCATGTCACAATCGGGCGCAGTGATCGATACTATTCGTACCCATCACCGCGCGAGTGAACTTCTGTGCGACGTAGTTTTCTTCGCTGGTACACTTGGCCGAGGCGATGGCGGCGAACTGCTTGCCCTTGTGAGAGGCGAACTTCTCGGCCACCAGGGTCAACGCTTCGTCCCAGTCGGTTTCGACCAGTTCGCCCTCTTTGCGGACCAGCGGCTTGGTTAGCCGTCGGGGGTGATTGACGAAATCGTGTCCGAAGCGGCCCTTTACGCACAGCCGGCCGCGATTGGCCAGACTTTGTGGGTCGCCGAACGAACTGACGATCTTGCCGCCGCGGACGCCCAGCCGGATACCGCACCCCACGCCGCAATAGGGACAGACCGTGCGGACCTCGCGGGTCGGTTCCTGGAACCCTTTGCAGGAGAGGGCGCCCGTCGGGCATCGGACCACGCACTCGCCGCAGGCCTCGCAATTGGACTCGGCGATCGGCTCGTTGCCGAACGGTGCCGTGACCGCCTTGTAGCCGCGGTTGACGAAGTCGATCGCACAGACTCCCTGCAACTCGTCGCAGGTGCGAACGCAGATGCCGCAGAGTATGCAACGGTTCATATCGCGGTCGAAGAAGGGGTTCGACGTATCGACCGGCACCGGCTCCTTGGTCCGGCGGAACCGTGCGAGTTGCTTGCGGTCGATGCCGATGTATGCCGCGATCCGCTGCAACTCGCAGCGGTTGTTCTTTCCACAGGTCAGGCAGTCTTCCGGATGGTTGGCGATCAGCAGTTCGACGGCCACCCGGCGGACCTTGTCGACCTTGGGGCTCTGGGTGGAGACCACCATGCCCTCGGCCACGGGCGTGAGGCAGGCCGGCACCAGTCCGCGGCCTTCGACTTCGACCATACAGACGCGGCAGACGCCGGCGGGCTTCAAGTCGGGGTGGTAGCACAGATGAGGGATGTAGACGTCGGCCGCCAGCGCCGCCCGCAAGACGGTCGTTTCCGGCTCGGCCATTACGCCGATCCCGTCGATAGTCAACGTGACTTTAGCCACTGTGGCGTTCCTCCGGTTGGGTATGTAGGGTGCGTGAAACGCACCGTCTCTAATATGTCGTGACCTCTAATACATCGTGGTGCGTTGCACGCACCCTACGGGCCTACAACGGTTGACGCCTCGACCGGTTGCCCCGCAAGGCACTCCACGGCGGCGAACTTCGGCGGACATTTCTCGAAGCATACGCCGCACTTGATGCACTTGTTTTGGTCGATAACGTGAAGCTGTTTTCTCTCGCCTTCAATCGCATCCGCGGGGCAGACCTTCCGGCAGAGCATACAGCCGGTGCATTTCTCCGGCAGGATCCGGTAAGAGATCAAGTCGCGGCAGACCTTTGCCGGACAGCTCTTTTCGCGGATATGCGCGTCGTACTCGTTGCGGAAGTAGCGGATCGTGGTCAGCACCGGATTGGGTGCGGTTTGCCCGAGTCCGCAGAGCGAACCGGCATGCACGCCCTCTCCGACTTCCTCGAGTAGGTCGAGATCTTCCGGCGTTCCTTTGCCTTGGGTGATATCGTCCAGGATGTCGAGCATCTGTTTGGTACCCAACCGGCAAGGCACGCACTCGCCGCAAGATTCTTTTTGGGTGAAGTCGAGGAAATATCGGGCGATGTCGACCATGCAGGTTTCTTCGTCCATCACCACCATGCCGCCGGAGCCCATGATCGTGCCGGCCGCCTGGAGCGAATCGTAGTCGACCGGCGTGTCTAGCAAGTCGGCGGGGATGCAGCCGCCGGAGGGCCCGCCGGTCTGAACCGCCTTGAAAGGTTTGTCGTGGAGCACGCCGCCGCCGATCTCGAAGACCATTTCCCGCAGGGTGATCCCCAAGGGCACCTCGACCAGTCCGGTGCGTTTGATCTTGCCGACCAGCGCGAAGGTCTTGGTGCCTTTGCTCTTTTCGGTGCCGTACTCGGCAAACCAATCGGCCCCGTTCTGCATAATTTGCGAGACGCAGGCCAAGGTCTCCACGTTGTTGATGATCGTCGGCTTTCCCCATAGCCCGGAGACGGCGGGAAACGGGGGCCGGGGCCGGGGCATCCCCCGCTTGCCTTCGATCGAGGCGATCAGGGCGGTTTCCTCGCCGCAGACGAAGGCACCCGCCCCCTCCTTGATCTTGACGTGGAAGTTGAACGGCGAGTCGAGGATGCCGTCGCCCAGCAGGTTGTGGGATTCGGCCTGCTCCAGGGCTACGTGCAACCTTTGTAGCGCCAGCGGGTATTCGGCTCGGCAGTAGATGTAGCCTTGGTCGGCCCCGATCGCGCGACCTGCGATTGCCATGCCTTCCAGCAGCGCATGGGGATCGCCTTCCAATAGCGAGCGGTTCATGAAGGCCCCGGGGTCGCCTTCGTCGGCGTTGCAGACGAGGTATTTCTTGTCAGCTTGGGTGTCGTGGCAGAACTGCCATTTCCGCCAAGTGGGGAAGCCGGCCCCGCCGCGACCCCGTAAACCCGAGGCCTTGATCTGCTCGATGATGTCGGCCGGGGCCATCTTCAGGGCGTTGACCAGTCCGCTATAGCCGAGGTCGGCAACGTAGTGATCGATGTCCGTCGGGTCGATTGCTCCGCATCTGCTCAAGGTGCGGCGGACCTGGAGCTTGAAGACGGGCGTTTCCTCCAGCGGCTCAATGCCGTCAACCCGACCGTCGCCAATGGTGCCCAGGGCGTATTGGGCCAGCGGATCTTCCCCGGCAAGGTACGCCTCGACCAACTCGGCGGCCATGGCGGGAGTAACGTTGGCGTAGCAGATTCCCGGCCGCGAGGGCTTTGTGATGCAGACGATCGGTTCGGCGTAGCAGAGGCCGATGCAGCCGACTTCGATCAGATGGGCCTCCAGGCCGCGGGTGTCCAACTCGCGGCGAAAGGCTTCAACGACCTCCAAGGCTCCGGCCGAGCGACCGCAGGTGGCCGTCCCCACCAGGATCCGCGGAATCTGGGCGGATTGCAGGGCCTGCCATTTTTCCTCGGAGCGGCGCTTGAACTCATTGAAACGGTCGGTCATTCTTCCTTGCCTTTCGCAAACGTCTTAGCCACCTTCTTAGGAGACATTTTTGCTTCGACCTTGTCGTTAATCATCAGGCAGGGCGATAGTCCACAGGCCCCGATGCAGGCCACCGTCTCCAGCGAATACTCCAGGTCGTCGGTAGTTTCTCCCTCCTTGATCCCCAGTTGGTTCTCGACCTCCTCGAGGATCCGCGGGGCGCCAAGGACGTGGCAAGCCGTGCCCCGGCAGACCATCACATGGCGGCGGCCGATCGGTGTGAAGCGGAATTGCGCGTAGAACGTCGCCACGGCATAGACTTGGCTCTGGGGCACACGGATGAATCGGGCGATCGCCCGCATCGCCTCCTCGGACAAGTAGCCGAACTCCGTCTGTACGTGTTGCAGGATCGGAATCAACTCCGACTCCTTCCCCTCGAACGAGGCGAAGACCGCATCGAGACGCTCTTGCATGGAATCTCCTCTCTTGATGCCTCGTCGTTTCCTTCCATCAGTTCATCTAGCTGAGCAGGTGCGATGGCCCAGGACTGGCGGACTCCGGCCAGGAGTGATTTTACGCCGCTTGTGCCGGGGCGTTTTCGGCTTCGTATTGGTTGGGGGAGAGGTAACCGAGCGTCTGGTGGATTCTTACTGGA
>SDBT01009267.1_pt1 | contig 16002 bp, 13 predicted proteins | sample 2277101 | NCBI WGS metagenome assembly SDBT01 (sample SAMN10404973, study PRJNA504765) | marine sediment metagenome | isolation source: marine sediment core GS10_PC15, 103 cmbsf | place: Arctic Ocean: Southern Knipovich Ridge | collected 2010 | reverse complement strand
GCGAGGAAGCCTGAAAGGATATCTGGCGACCTGCGTTATCAATCGCGGCCGCGACCACCTCAGGGCGAATAAAAAAAAGCCTGTCGGACTGGATGGGGCAGGGCCGGTAAGTTCGGATTTAAATGATCCTCGGCAAACTGTGATATGCAGTGAGGAATCGCAACGGGTTAGTTCCGCGATGGCCCAGATCCCATTTGAGCAGCGAGAAGCGGTAATATTGCACATTAAGGGCGGCCTGAAATTCAAAGAAATAGCCGAACTGCAGCAGACCACGTTAAGCACGGCCCAGGGTCGATACCGGTACGGCCTGGAAAAGCTGCGGTCGATTCTAAATAGCGAGGTGACCAGATGAAAACTGATGATGATATGAAAAAGATTGTTAAGAGACTGCAGTTCAAAGCCGGCGACCAGGTTCGCAAACGGATTCTTGACGATGTGTTGATGGCACATGAGGAAAACAAAAAAACAAAATCGGCTTCAGCCGAGCAAAATATATGGAGAATAATTATGAAAAGTAGAATAACAAAACTTGCCACAGCCGCAGTGATACTTGTTGCAATACTTATTGGCATAAATCAGTTTGGAGGTTCGATAGATGGGACAAGTGTTGCTTGGGCTGATGTTTTGGAGCAGATTTACAGTGCCCGAACAGTAACATATAAGCAAACATTTGAAACAGAGAAGCACACTTTCACATCAAACTATATGCTAATGGAACCGGGCTACATGCGATCTGAACTACCGCATGGTGACATCATGATATGGGATTCCTCAACCGGGATAAATTTGCATTTAATGCCACAAATTAAACGTGCATTAATCGAACAACGAATTGGCAGGAAACGCCCGACGAGGATCCACAACCGCTTTGAATGGCTAAAAAGACTGCATGAACAAGATGCCGAGTTTGTCGGAGCCGAAGAAATTGACGGTGTAACGGTGAATGTGTTTGTTTGTGAAGTGCCGTTTGAAAGGACGACAGTTTGGGTGGATACCGAAACCAACCTGCCGGCAAAAGTTAAAATGGAGATGTTCCCAAATACCGATGAGAAAGTTGTAATGCCACAAATGAGTTTGAGTGAGAGAGATTTTGGCGCTGAATTGGAAACTTCTACAAATGAAGACGGGCAAACAATAACAAGCAACGGGATGTCACGTACTATAACCATAAGCAGTAGTCGAGGCAGCGGCAAAGGCATACAGGATAAAATGACGATAACCTATCATGATTTTGTTTGGGATGCAGAATTGGATAAATCACTGTTTAGCATGGTTCCGCCGGAAGATTACAGTGTTAAGGAAAAAACTTTTGATGTCTCTGAGCATGGAGAGGATAGCCTGGTCTATAGTCTTGGTTTTTGGACTGAAATGTCTGATGGAGCATTTCCGGCGACAATCAATGACCTTGGCGATCCTGAGAAGCTTAAACCTATAATGATCGCAAAATTCGATAAAGACAGCGACCCCGAAGAAGAACTTGACGCAGCGATGGATGAAGTACATAAGATATTAAAAGGATTGTACTTTGCACAAGAAAAGAAGGTTGATGGCACCTGGGGCTACGCAGGACAAGGTGTTCAACTCGGGGATTCTGAAGCGATAATCTGCTGGTGGTTTGACGAAGAAACAGAAGGCTATAAGGCTATCTTTGGTGATCTGAGTATCGAAGATGTGATAGAAGACCAATTGCCCATACAGCCGTAAACATTTGCGATCCATACGTAGATTGCAGGCCAGGCTGTTTCTGCCCGGCCTTTTTTGTGGTTTTATTGCGACTGAGCGATTATTTGTTGGGCGTAGGCTTGCCATTCCGTGGGGCCGTTGGCGAGGAAGTAGTCGAAGGATTTGTCTCCGGCTAATTGGCCTAAGATAGCTTTTCGTTCGGCGGGGTCGGCGACTTCTTCGATAATGCGTTTCCTTATGGCTTCAAGCTCAACAACGAATCGGCCATGGTCTTCGGTGAACTGGTCCTCGAGTTTCTTCCTCAGATGGCCGGCGTAGGCGGGGCAGTTGCCGTCCGTGCTGATAGCAATTTGCAGGGGGCCGCGTTTGACAACGGCGGGGACGAAGAAATCGCAAAGCTCCGGCTGGTCAACCACATTACAGAGCACCTCAAGCTCCTGACAATCCTTGTAGATGCGGCGATTCAGCTCGATGTCATTGGTCGCAGCGATGGCGAGAATGGCCTCGGCAAGGTAGTCCTTCGAATAGGCACTTATAACAAGCTCTACCTTTGGCAAATTACATGATTTCTCGAAGGCAGGGTCCGCGTCCTTGGCGATGACGATTACCCTTGCACCGGCTTCATGCAGGGCGTTTACCTTTCGAGCAGCGACCGGCCCGGCGCCGATGACGATAACGCGTTTGTTGGTGAGATCGAGATATATCGGATACCTTACCACAATTCGTGATTATAGCAGCTAAGTGAGGGCAGGCAAGCGCTGAAAGTGAACCGAGCGGTATTATAAGACCTTCAGGCAAATATGCAGGAGGTAAACAAAAAGGTATTTTGAAGCGCTAATATTGTGTGCTAAAGATTTTTGCAATATTCTTAACCAGGGCTTAATATGTCCTTGACATAGGTTGGTGATTATGGTATAATAGCAGTTGTATTAATGAGGGGAAGAAGATATGAGTTTGACAAGAAGCATGCTCAGATTCTTTGAGGTGGTTGAAGCGGAGCGGGGGCCGCCGGTTAAACCGAGAGAAACGCCTCTCGGCCGCTACGGCGTCCGGTTAAAAGCAAATCTGCTGCCCATCATTTCAAATCCAAAATCCTTTAATTTCCAGTGCGAATCAGTCCGATAGCGGTCTGCGCCCGGATTCAATCGTGTGTATGTGGTGTGATGCCGAGCATCTCGGTGAGGGGGCCGAACAATCCGGGGCCTGCGGCGACGAGACCTTCACGAAGGGTGCGGGGGCGATTAAAGGTTAATGTGCGGCCCTGTTTGTCAGCTACCCTGCCCCCGGCGGCGGTAACCAGGAAGGTCCCGGCTGCGATATCCCACTCATTTTTGGGGACCAATGTAAAAGTAGCATCAGCCAATCCGGCAGAGACCAGAGCGAGCTTGTAGGCAACCGACCCGACGCCGACGACAGTAAAGCCGCAGCCCTCAAAACGTTCCCAGAGACCCTTAGCAACTTCGGTTCGACTTGCCAAAATCCTTGCCCCGGCCAGAGTGGCGTGTGTGCTTGCGGTGACAGGGCAGCCGTTCAGGGTCACGCCTGTTTGGCGTGAGCCGAGGAAGAGCTGGTCCGTGGCAGGATTGCAGATGCCCGCGGTGATTACTTCGCCATCGAAAACAAGCGCGACGGATATGCACCATTCGTCAATACCCTCGACAAACTCACGGGTGCCGTCCAACGGGTCAACTATCCACACGCGGCGTTTTTTGAGTCGGGAAAGGTCATCGGCGGTCTCTTCCGAGAGCCAGCCGTCATCGGCATCGGCAAGTGTCTCGCGCAAGACCTTGTCAAGCTCAATGTCAGCGGCGGTAACAGGGTCTGAGCCGGCTTTAAGCTCCGCCTTGATGCGGCCGCTTGTGAAGGTGCTTACCACACCCCTGGCGAGTGCGAGGGCGTGCTCAATCTTCGCAAGGTCGTTATCTGATGACATGTATCTCTCCTGTACAAGTGGGCCATTTCCCGGTGCCGCTTTCGTCTTCGGTGTCCTGGGCACGGCTAAAGCCCGTTGAAGGAAAAAGACCGCGCAGGATGTCCCCATCGAGTTTTTCGACGCTCAGGCCTCTTTTCTCGATATACTCGTATATCCTGTTAGCTAAGGTGGTCTTGCCGGATCCTGACAGGCCCGTCAGCCACAGCACAAACGCTTTAGTGGGTCTTGCCAATCTACTGTTTCCTCGGACGGACTATTTGAATCTGCCGCGCAATACTTGTACCGGATTCCTGTATATCTGCATCGCTATATATTTAAGGGCTCCTCGGTCATTTTGCAAGCATCAGTTATGGGCTTGCCGGCATATCGGCCGCAATTGGCGTTCCAGTTGTCATCCGGGCGCAGCAGAGCAAGGTGGCCGGATGAATATTTAACACAAAAAACGGAGGCAGTTGTGACCATTCACAACCTAACCAGCTCCAGCGACAATGCAAATGATTCTGTAATGCTTCAGCGGAATTGGACATTTCCTGAATAAGCTCGAAGGATGTGCCGAAACAATCCAAATGTCGTAATGGCCCTCTTTCAGGTGCGGGACTGCTGCATCTCTCAAGATATTTCGGAGATTTCCCTTATCTATGAACCACGAACTCTCTGAATGCGTCTATCAATGACTTGGTGTACCTGCCCGGCCGCCCCGTCCCGATTCCGGCCCCGTCGAACTGCACGACCGGCACAATATCTAATGTCGTCACAGCTATAAAAAGCTCATCCGCCGCTTGCGCCTCGGCCGGCGTCATCGCCTGCTCCAAAACCGTAAGCCCCGCCTCCGGCGCAAGGTCCATCACAAAACGTCGCGTTATCGATGCTAAAAGCTCCGCACCGAGCGGCCTTGTCACCAGCTTTCGCACCCCCGCCAACACCGCAAAAAACGCCGACCCCGCAGCCTCAGTTATCAAACCCTCCTCATCAACAAGTATCGCCTCGGCGCAGCCGCGACGCTCGGCCTCCATCCGCGCCAGCACGTTCGGCAAAAGGTTCAGCGATTTTATATCGCACCGCTTCCACCGCCAGTCCGGATACGTGCACACCGTAACCCCGTGCTCCTTCTGCTCACTGTCGTCGGCTAATTCGGTAACCGTCAAAAAAAAGTTCGGCTCCAGGTCCCGCCCGCCCGCATGACTTCGCAGTTGCGAGCCTCTGGTAACATGAAAGTAAATCTTCGCGTTGGCAATGCCCGCCGTCTCGTATGCCTGGTCAACACGCCGCCGGATTTCATCGATATCCACACCCGTTATACCTATCTCATTCAGGCTCCTGACCAACCTGGCAAGGTGCTCGTCCAATGCGAATATCTTACCGTCGTAGCTTCGCACGACCTCATAAACGCCATCGCCGAAATACGTCCCCCGGTCCAAGTAAACACGGTCCAGCTCACTCAGCGGCACAATCTCATCTTGTATCATCGCTATCTGCATACCAACTCCAAAAATGATCCTTTGCTGGCCCTCCTATTTTGCCCCAATCTGACTGGTTTTGCAACCATCACTTGTCAAACAAAGGCAAGTCTTATTTAGCCCCGCGTGTCCCGCGTGTCCCGATCTATCGGGGACACCTCGGGGGCCGCTGGCCGGGGTTGTTAACATCCCCACGCAGCGATCCCACAGTTTTTCGCTTTTCGCTTTGAATTTTTTCTTGGGTGCCACGGTCAAACCCGGTTTGGCCGTGCGAAAAAATGTAGGGTGAGCTACTCGGTAGGGTATGCCCTGCATACCAAACGCATATTTAGCCCCGCGTGTCCCGCGTGTCCCGATCTATCGGGGACACCTCGGGGGGCCGCTGGCCGGGGTCATCTGTTGAGCACAGCGAAATCCCGACTCGTCGGGGTCTTCTGTTGAGCGAAGTCCCGATTCATCGGGAGCGCGCCGGGGTCATCTGTCCTCTGTTGAGCGAAGTCCCGATTCATCGGGAGCGCGCCGGGGTCATCTGTTGAGCGCAGCGAAATCCCGACTCGTCGGGGTCTTCTGCTCCTCTTCTTGCTGGCGCATTCCCTCTTCAAGCTCGGCTGCTGCCACCTGTTGCATCTTCTGCGCCGCCTCTATAAGCTCGGCCCGCTGCGGCGGCTGATAAGGCTCCAGCCGGAAACTCCACTCATATTCATCCACAATCCGCCCCGGCCAGATAATCTCGGCGAAAAAGTCAAACGGTAAACCATCGTGCAGCGGCGCCTTCAATTTTCTGTGCGTATCGAGCGTCTCGTACCCTTCTTTACTGATGCGCACCTTATAATCCCCGTACCAGTTAAACTCAACGGTAACCGGACTTGCCCCTATCTCCTCATCATTCAGCCACACAAGCGCCCCAGCCGGCTCAGTATTAATAGTCAGCTTCCGCTCAACACAACCTGCCGGCACAAGTGCTACCGATAGTCCCACACATATTAGTATCAGCTTCACTGGGAATGATTTTCTTGTTCTATGCATATCAAATCCTTTCCGTCGGGGCGCGACCCCGCCGCGACTGATTATACTACTGCCCCCACTTCTTTCCTTAACCTTTACTACCGAATAAACTACCACCCCCCGCCCCAAAAAGCAACAATACAATTGACATAATATATCCCAGAAGGTAAGTTATTGCCTGACTCGGGTTTGTTGCTTATTGGTGTTTTGTGCTGTTTTTGATGGTGGAATAAGATGAAGATATCGTTGGATTGGCTGAGCAATTATGTGGATATAGATAAAACCGCTGACGAAATCGCGCAAATTCTGAGCGACCTGGGCTTCCCCACCGAGGGCATCGAAAAAGTCGGCGCCGATACCGTAATAGATATCGAGGTCTCCAGTAATCGCGGCGATTGTCTCAGCCACATCGGCGTAGCGCGCGAATTAGCAGCCGCCACGGGAAAACAGCTTCGACTGCCGAAAGTTGAACTACCCGAGTCGGCCGACGACGTGAGCAAGTATGTCGAGGTCAGTATCGAAGCGCCCGAGCTTTGCGGCAGGTACACCGCCCGCGTAATAACCGGCGTAAAGGTCGGCCCATCACCTGACTGGATGAAAAAACGCCTGGAGGCCGTCGGCGTCCGCAGCGTTAACAACGTCGTCGATGCAACCAACTACGCCATGATGGAGACCGGCCAGCCGCCCCACGCCTTCGACTACGATAAACTGGCCGGTGGCAAAATCTCCGTCCGCACCGCATCCGCCGGCGAATGCTTAATCAGCATCGACGAGACAAAATGCGACCTCAATCCCGACATGCTCATTATCGCCGACGCCAAAAAGCCCGTCGCAATCGCCGGCGTCATGGGCGGCCTCGAAAGCGAGATAAGCAATTCGACCAAAAACATACTTCTTGAGGATGCACACTTCGATCCGGTAACCATCCGGACGACCGGCCGAAGATTGGGGATTAGCTCCGAATCTTCATTTCGCTTTGAGCGAGACGTTGATATCGAGATAATAGACCGGGCCTCGAAGCGAACGGCCCAGCTTATCACACAGGTCGCAGGCGGCAAAGTAGCAAAAGGCGTAGCCGACGTTTACCCGGCTAAATGGCAGCCCAGGAAAGTTACAATGCGCCTCTCGCGGCTAAATAAGCTCTTGGGAATCAAGATAACAAAGGACGAGACCGTTAAGATTCTCACCGGCCTCGACTTTGAGCCAAAACTTAAAGACAAAGACATTATCGAGTGTACCGTCCCCACCTGGCGGCATGATGTTTATCGCGAGGTCGATTTGATAGAGGAGGTCGCCCGCTCACACGGATACGACAAGATTCCCGTCGAGCGAAAGATTAGTATTGAGGTGGCGCCGGTTGATAAACGTGAGGAGACGGCTTCCAAGTTGCGCTCATTCTTGAGCGGCTGCGGCTTTTACGAAACGATAAACGTTTCATTCGTCGCCGAAGACGTTGCAGAACTTTTCACCCCAGGCGCAGACGGTAGCCATCTCAGCGTGAAGGATGAATCGGCCCGCAGCGCGAATCTGCTTCGCCCGACCCTGTTGCCCTCGCTGCTCGGCGTACTCAAGTCGAACTACAACGCCGGCAACATCCCCTGCAGCGTATTCGAGCTGGCAAATACCTTCGCAGTTCCCCCCGGCCATAAAAAGGGTAACCTGCCGGTCGAGCAGACCAAGCTGGCCCTGGCCTCGGACGGCGATTTCAGACGCCTCCGGGGAGTGATTGAGCAGCTTGTTAGGGTTCTGGCCAAAGACGCCGATATTGACCTGACCCCCGCCGAGTTAACCTGGGCCAAGGCCGGCGCCGAGATTGTCGCCGACGGTGAAAGAATCGGCACGTGTGGGATTGTGTCGGCCAACGTCGCCGCGAAGTTTGATTTGACCGAGGTCGAAGTCTGTGCGGCCGAGTTGGACTTTGATACTCTGCTTACCATGGCCGGTGCTGTCCGAACTGCCAAACCCATACCGAGGTTCCCCGCCATCACGCGAGACCTTTCACTAATTGTTGATGAGGACCTCACCTGGACCCGCATTACCCGGGCCATTAACACAAAGGCACCGAGCGAGCTTGAAGCCACCGAATTTGTCGGCATCTACCGCGGCAAACCCATTCCAGCAGGCAAAAAGAGCGTAACCATTTCCCTGCGGTTCAGGGACGAAGATGGCACACTCACCCATGAAGTTGTTGATGAATTCGAGAAACGGATTCTTGCCGAGCTCGCCGCCGTACTTGGGGCCGAACTGCGAACGGCCTGAGGATTTACCATTTTTGCTCTGGAGAAAACGTGTGAAATTTGTCATTCTGAACGAAATGAAATGAAGTGAAGAATCTCGTGTGTGCGTAGGATTGAGATTCTTCGTCCCGATAAATCGGGACTCAGAATGACATCTATTCTGATACCTCGTAAATCTTTTCATATACATCCTCATAAACTATTCCAGGCAAGAGCATCGTTGGAGCTGGCGAGGTCTTCCAAAATTTGGGTCGTCGTAATCCACTGCATTCCTGACATAGTCCTCCATTTCAACTGGAACAAGCGTATCATGAATCATACAGAATTACAACAGGGACTTTTAAGACTAACATTTGGCAGCCGGAACGTTGAACAGCTGTAAAGCCTTGCTGTGACAGCAGTTAAAATTTTTAATTTTCGCTTGCTTTTTCCCTCCGTTTCTGTTATATAACATAGTGTAGGTTTACCCCTGCGATGTACGTGTCGGACGATAACATTTGAAAGAACCGATGCCCTTACTCAGGGAAGTCAGGCCTCGCCGGATCGGAAACGCCTACTCGATAGGACTTTCGGACACGAGCAACGACTGCCCACTTGGATTTAAAGGGTTCTTTTCAAAGGCGTCCGCACGGCAATTGTGGAGGTTGGCCTCGTTATTAAAGGTCTGTCTTACGGCAGGCCTTTTCTATGCGCCCGTATCAACACAATGCAGGGCTTTTGCCTTGCCCTACATCTTTTCTTAATTTGAACAATATCTTTTTTTATCTGTCCTCTTTTTAGCAAGGACTATCGTTTCACCCTGAAGGCTAATCCTTCCTGCCTAAAGGCAGTTCGGGTTAGTACAAGGCGCTCGCCTGCCGCCGCCCGGAGGCGTTTCTTATTTTTTCACCGCTGTACCAATTTATCTGTTTTTAGCGCGGAATTTGACTCGCTTTGCAAGGCTTGCAGCTTTGATCGAGCACAGGCGTACTGTAGTACGTCGAGCATCGAGCGAAGTTGCGTAACGCAGCAGGCGAGTTAAAGAACCGCTAAAAACCGGAGGTGTACTTGTAGATACATCGAGGATTGACCGGCGGGCAGATAACGCAGTAATCGTGCAAAATAACCGCTAAAAATAACCGCTAAAAAGTGGATAGGGAATGTCCACATAACACCAAACGTGCTTGCACTATCTTGCTATTCGTGAAAAAAATAAAATTTTTTTATTCCTTTTCCTACCAACACTTAGCGATTTCGCGCGACAAAAAAATCCCGATTTTTCGCACCAAACCTGCAAGTTTGTGCAAAGGGTGGGGGGGCTGTTTTTTCCGCTTGAGCGGAAAAAACAACCTGGGTGCCACCCTTTTCTCTGAAAAGGGTGCGGCGAGTGGTCATTTTAGACAGAAAGGAGAAGGACATGAAGGACAGAAAACAGAAGATAGACAGGGCGTGTGAGAACTGTGAATATTCGCGGGCGGCCGTGGGGTCAGGTGAAATGGTCCTTACCTGCGACCACTTCAAACCGGCCAATCGACTCATTGTTAAGGCCGGCAACTGGTGTGATAAATTCATCAGGGCACGCGAGCTTCTTGACCCCTGTCTTGCCGCCGCGTTGGCCGAAGGCGCAAAGCTGATACCACTAACCCAGGGCAAATTCGCCATCGTCGACCCCGAAGACTACGACGAGCTTAGCCAATACAAATGGACCGCCGCAAAATCTCCCAACACATTCTACGCCGTAAGAAGCGTCCGAGGCCGCCAAATCAGAATGCACCGCCTCATTACCAATGCCCCCAAAGGATTAGTAGTTGACCATAGAAACCACAACGGCCTGGATAACCGAAAGGAAAATTTACGCCTCTGCACCCGCTCTGAAAACGCCCGCAACCAGCGCCCCCAGACCGGCCGCTCTTCAAAATACAAGGGCGTCTGCTGGCACAAAACACAGAAAAGATGGCATGCACGGGTCCATTCGAACGGCGTTACATACCACCTCGGCTCTTTCAAATCCGAAATCAAAGCCGCAAAAGCATACGACAAAAAAGCAAAACAACTATTCGGAAAATTTGCTTGTTTAAATTTTCCGAATGAATGAGTTTACCCAGAGCGAATGCGAAGGGCGCACTTAAATTTCCCCAAAGATTGGAGTTGAGCGCAGCGAAATCCCGCACTTACTTTCTTTGAAAAGTTAGTGCGGGAAACTTCCCGTAGGAAATTTAAACACGATAAATTACAGCACGCCGAAGGCGTGCCTCCTTCTCATTTAGCCCCCAGCACTGCTGGGGGTTCTTTATTACCCTTCTTGTCACCCATGTCTTTGAACGTATCTTATCCTTTCCTCCAACGCCTTCTTGTCAAAACAGAATCTCTTATCATACCCTTTTGTCCAGACCCTTCCCACAAAGCCTTTCCTCCTTAATGCCATCGTCCCTGCCCTTTTATAATGCCCTGCAACTTTCCCCACGGCCTCATCAATATTATCTGCCACAACATGCACATGATTCGAGCAAACCGCCAATAGCACTGTCGTTGTGAGCCTAATCCTTCCTGCCTAAAGGCAGATCCGCCCCAACTTCACTTCCTTACTTCTTTGAGCCGCCAGGTTTGCCTCTCGCAATCTCTTGTTTTCCCCTGATATCTCGCCCTCTTTAACATACCCTCGTTTATCTCCTTGCAGCCACGTCCCGTATGTCGTCCATGTAATCATATATCCTAATGTCTTGCCCATATTTACATAATCTCAATCATACCCGGAAAAACTACCGATTTCGCACCTCACGCGAAATCCTCCTTCTCATTTAGCCCCCAGCACTGCTGGGGGTTCTTCTTAAACATTGCGCAGCGTTCCACACCAATAGTAAATAGAAAATAGAAAATAGAAAATCTTATCGTCCCTCACTCACCTTATCAATAAGTTCCTCCAGCCTCTTTCCCTGGTCTGACAGAAACTGCCTTAACGCATACGCCTCTTTTAACCAATAGCACGCCTTATTCTTGTCGACGTCCATTAAAACCATCCCCAAGTTCGCAGCCGAAAGACAATAGTCCTGCGGATACTCGTCTTTCTTGTGTATCTCTAAAGCAGCCTCGTAGCAAACTATCGCCTTTCTTACGTTCTCGGCCCGCTCCTGGTGCGTTGCTGCTGACAGGTTTATCAATGCATTCCCAAGGTTGTTCTGGGTCATCGCATACTTGACCGGATACTCGTCTTTCTTTCTAATCTCTAAGGCAGCCTCGCAGCACGATATCGCCTTTCTTAAGTTCTCGGCCCGCTCCTGAGGCGTTGCTGCAGGCAGAGCTGTCAATGTATCCCCAAGGTTGTTCTGGGTCCTCGCATAGTCAACCGGATATTCGTCTTTCTTGTATATTTCTAAAGCGGCCTCGTGGCACACTATCGCCCTTTGTATATTCTCGGCACGCTCCTCGGGAGTTGCTGAAGGCAGGTGTGTATATGCAAGCCCAAGGTTGTTCTGGGTCATCGCATAGTCAACCGGATACTCGTCTTTTTTTCTAATCTCTAAAGCAGCCTCGTGGCACGCTATCGCACGCCTTACGTTCTTGGCCCGCTCCTCGGGCATTGCTGCAGGAAGGTCCATATATGCAGCCCCAAGGTTGTTCTGGGTCATCGCATAACCAATCGGATACTCGTCTTTCTTGCATATCTCTAAAGCAGCCTCGTAGCACGCTATGGCTTTTTGTACGTTCTCGGACCGCTCCTCGGGCGTTGCTGAAGGCAGGTCTGTATATGTAGTCCCAAGGTTGTTCTGGGTTCTGGCATAGTCAACCGGATACATATCTTTCTTTCTTATCTCTAAAGCGGCCTTGTAGCACACTATCGCTTTGACCACATTCTCGGCCCGCTCCTCATTAGTCGCTGACGGCAGGTCTCTCAATGCATTCCCAAGGTTGTTCTGGGTTGCGGCATACTGGGCCGGATATTCGTCTTTCTTGTATATCTCTAAAGCAGCCTCGAAGCACGCTACCGCCTTTCTTATGTTCTCGGCCCGCTCCTCGGGCGTCGCTGTCGGCAGGTCTCTCAATGCATTCCCAAGGTTGTTCTGGGTCATCGCATAATCAACCGGATACTCGTCTTTCTTTCTTATTTCTAAAGCATTCTCGTAGCACTGTATTGACTTTCTTACGTTGTCGGCCCGCTCCCGGGGCGTTGCTGAAGGAAGGTCTGTATATGTAGTCCCAAGGTTGTTCTGGATTGTCACATAGTCAACCGGATACTCATCTTTCTTGAATATCTCTAAAGCAGCCTCATAGCACACTGTCGCCTTTCTTACGTTATCGGCCCGCTCCTGAGGCGTTGCTGCAGACAAGTCTCTCAATGAATTCCCAAGATTGTTCTGCGTTCCCGCATAATCAACCGGATATTCGTCTCTGGAGAAAAACTGAAGTGCTTTTTTGTAGTGCCCAACAGCCTCTTTTACATTATTTCCTCTTGTTGCCCCGTCAGCCGCATGCCGTAGATTAAACGTATTAGCTATACTGAAAAGAGCCGCCCCCTGACCTTCAACATCACCTGCCTTTTGAGCCTCTTTTAACCCGTCGGCATAAAATCGCCCTGCCTCAATATATCTTCGCATCTTGTAATAGCAGTTTCCGATCTGTGTATATATGGCCCCTCGCTTTTCATGGTCCTTTTCTAATGCGATACACGCCTCAAATACACCAATCGCCTCTCTGAATTCTCCCTTCTCAATATGCTCACGTCCTGCCTCAAACAACCTCCTGACTTCAGGGACTACACTTTCTCTTACACCATCCTGATAATCGATGGGCGGCGGGACGTTTATGACAACCGTTGCACCTGGTGCGACATTTAGATTTTCTATGTACGCTCCTCCCGCCTTCCTGCGAGACTCATCAAGCACACCCTGCACAGCCGTAACTGTCTCCGCCTCCACCTTCTCAATCTTCTGAATATCGCCATTAGTTATCTCACTCGAATCACCCCCATCCTTCTTCTTAGGCCAAAGCAGCTTGATAAGCGCACCTATACTTCCAAGAATGAATATGCCAATCGCTATACGATTCGCATCGCTCAACTTCCCCCACCACTCTATGATTATTTCTAACATCTCATTTCCTTCATTGCCCCAAACCCATTAAAACAGCATCCCGACTTGTCGGGGTTGGACGTTCAATGTCCCTTTGCCATGCCAATTTAACTCCTTCTCTAAAATCTCTGTGGCTAATTCAATTTTACCCTCCTTCCGCCAAAATATCCAACCATTTCTTGACAAATTCTACCCTTCACCCCGATTTAGCCCCCAAGCCACGCCTTGGGGGTCTCCATAACATTTACAAGGCCCTACCCTGAGTGTAATCGAAGGGTTTGCCTAACAAGAGGGCCCGCTTCACCCTGGCTGGCAACGCCAGCCATCGGCCGAAGTGCCGAGTGGCGTCGATGCTCGCATCGTAAGACCCTTGCACCTTCGGCCGACCCGCGGTTTTCTTAAAAACCGCACTGGTGAAGCCAAAACCGTGTTAATCCGCCCAATCTTGAGCGCAGCGAAATCCCGGCGCGCCGGGGCCGCGTCTAAAATAACTCTGCGTCAATCCGCGAAATCCGCGGTTAAGAGCTTTCGTGCCTAAAGGCACCTCTGTGTCCTCCTTGGTCCGCCATAGCCTTGGCGACGGCGACTGTGGCTTTACTGAATCCAGCCAAAACCGTGTAAATCTGTGCTAATCCGTGGTTGAAAACCAAAAAAACCGCCCAATCCGTGCTAATCCGTGGTTAAAAATCGAAAAAATTTTCAAAAATTTATAAAAAAATGTCGAAAAGGTATTGACTTATCTCTGATATCGTGTAAACTGAATAGATTAGAGGAACGTAGAAAGAACGGTACAAGGGTGAAAAAAAGCTAAAAAAGGGTTTAATTTGGGCTTGAAAGAGTCTCAGACAAAATTTATGGATAGATATAGCTGCTTTTAGCGAACGGGCCATCCGCTCAGGATGCGAATGTCGCTCGCACTATAAAGCAGCGGCATTTTTTATTGCTCTTTTTTAAGTTTATAATATACATAACGGGCCTGGTGCAAATTTACGATTTTCTATTGACTGTCTTGTTCTTGGAGATTATAAAAGGTTCGACTACGCTTGCGTTGTGCATAAGCGGCACCTGATAAAGGCAGGGCCAAATAGTAAATAGAAAATAGAAAATCGTCTTCGGGCTCGTAGCTCAGCTGGTTAGAGCGCACGCCTGATAAGCGTGAGGTCGGAAGTTCGACTCTTCCCGGGCCCACTTATTTAGTTTTGAGTTCTAAGTGTCCAGTTTTGAGTTGTTAACTTAAAACTCAAAACTAAAAACTAAAAACTGTGTTGGCCTGGGGACGTAGCTCAGTTGGGAGAGCGCCGGCTTTGCAAGCCGGAAGTCGTCGGTTCGAGTCCGGTCGTCTCCATTTATCAGTTTCGAGTTCTAAGTGTTGAGTTTTAAGTTGCTAACTAAAAACTCAAAACTAAAAACTATATGAGTGTTCTTTTACAAGTTAATAGCGGACTACAGTGGGTTGTGAAACGCGAGTGAGAATTTCTCACTTGCTCACACAACTACACAAACTCTACAGAATCTGGCCTGTATTTATTGCAGGGTGGGTTCTGGGTTGAGCGCTCATTACACAAAACCTTGTTTTGCACTGCCGTCCCCCGGCCGTGCAATTCGGTGATAACCATGCAATCTCTGATTGATATGGTCAAGTTACCAAGGGTGTATGGGGGATGTCTAGGTGTCGAGAGACGATGAAGGACGTGGCAGGCTGCGATAAGCCCGGGGCAGGAGTCAAGCATCCACTAATCCCGGGATCTCCGAATGGGGAAACCCGTCAGGGCTGGGCAACCAGACCCTGTCATCCACGGCTGAATGCATAGGCCGTCGGAAGTCAACGCAGGGAACTGAAACATCTAAGTACCTGCAGGAAAGGAAATCAACCGAGACTCCGTTAGTAGCGGCGAGCGAAAGCGGAAAAGCCCAAACCAGAGAGCTTGCTCTTTGGGGTTGCGGGCGCCGGTAAGGAGTTACAAAGGCATCGCCAGCAGAATCCTCTGGAAAGTGGAACCGTAGAAGGTGACAGTCCTGTATGCAAAAGCGAGAGCCCTCCGTTACTGCCGGCGTACCAGAGTAGCACGGAGCTCGTGGAACTCTGTGTGAAGCTGGGGGGACCACCCTCCAAGGCTAAGTACTACTCGACGACCAATAGTGAAAAGTAAGGTGACTGAACGATGAAAAGTACCCCTATTAGGGGAGTTAAAAGTACCTGAAACCATACACCTACAAGCTGTAGGAGCCCTATGTCCCGCATCTACTTTGCTCAGCAAAGGTAAATCCGAATATCTCAACTGGAAAGCCTAAGCAACAAATTCAAAACAGCATGGGTTTGAACATTTGAATTTCGAATTCTTAGATTGTTTAGTGCTTAGAGATTAGAATTTAGGATTTATTCTCTTCTGGTCAAAGTAGGTGCGGGAAACGGGTGACTGCGTGCCTTTCGCATAATGAGCCGGCGAGTTACCGTCTGTGGCGAGGTTAAGCATTTAAGGTGTGGAGCCGTAGCGAAAGCGAGTCTGAACAGGGCGACACAGTCGCAGGTGGTAGACGCGAAACCAGGTGATCTACCCATGGCCAGGTGGAAGGGGATGTAAAAATCCCTGGACGACCGAACCCACTAACGTTGAAAAGTTAGGGGATGAGCTGTGGGGAGG
>SDBT01009266.1_pt1 | contig 16003 bp, 25 predicted proteins | sample 2277101 | NCBI WGS metagenome assembly SDBT01 (sample SAMN10404973, study PRJNA504765) | marine sediment metagenome | isolation source: marine sediment core GS10_PC15, 103 cmbsf | place: Arctic Ocean: Southern Knipovich Ridge | collected 2010 | reverse complement strand
CTTACCATTCGTGCAGTGCGGCAGTTGGATACTGCTGGTGTGAGTGGCGGTGCCCGTATGATCGCCTACAGGCGTGCTCCGGAAGTCCTCAAGCTGCACATACCGATGGTCCATAGGTTCCTTCCTGTGTACCAGACAGGTCCGCTGCGCTGGGATATCCCTGGGGTTATGCGTTTAGGTGGTCTGGACATTCGACTCCCGAATGAAATCAGCTATATCGACGGCATCTAGCTGAGGAGAAAATGAAATGAAAATATTGACCAATAAGGGTAGCAGGCGACTCGGTATCCCGGGTCGTCCTGCCATAATTCTCGGACCAGGTGATTCGGTATCGGTTACCGATAAGCAGTCCGAAGATATACACCGGAACAGGACTGTCGCGCGTTGGTTGCGTGCCGGTCGATTACATCTCAGTAGTGACGACGGTAAGGTAGCTCCGCCTGAACCAGTTATTCCTAGAGTACCGCCTCGATCTCGTATTAAAACAAGCGATAAACGGGAGGAATCGGTATTGCCCGGAGGCGTCACCGGCGAAGGTATTGAAGTGCATCACAGGGGCGGCGGTTGGTACGAAGTTTATGTCAACGGTTTCAGAGTTACGGATAGCAATATCCGCAAGGATGCGGCCAAGGAACTTGCAGCTGAGTACGAGTAATGGCCCTTATTGTCGAGACCGGTAGTTGTGTACCAACAGCCAATGCGCTGGTTACCAGAGCAGATCTGATCACCTACGCGGCTGATTATTATCCCAGTGTTACGGTTCCTGATATCACAACTACGGACGGCGCGATTTTACGCGCCAGTGCCTGGTTGTCGTCGTTTCCGGTTTGGGACGGCGAGATGACGTGTGGACGGGGGCTACAAGGACAGGCGTGGCCACGTACGGGGATTACCGATTGTAACGGTGACGATGTGCCCGAGGATGAGGTGCCAATTGAAGTCGAGCAGGCGACGTATGTGGCATCTCTGGCGGAACTTGTTAAGCCTGGGGTGTTAACACCAACTATTACCCCCGGCAAGCAGAAAAAACGAGAGAAAATAGACGTTATTGACGTATCGTTTATGACCCCGAAAGAACAGGGGGTGGCAGGCTCGCTCGACCCTGTGCAATCACTGCGGCCGGTATTGACGACCGTAAGAGACTTGCTGAAGTGCATGGCGACCTTACCTGACGGTAAGAACGTGCCATGGCCATGGGTGGCTTAAATGGCCTTCGACTACACAGAATTGCGCGACGATACGGTTGAGCCGTTGATCGACGAGTACGGTAAGGAGGGTGAGTTGTCGGTTAACGAGCCCCCCACAGGCGCGGAGCCCTACGAATCGCAGATAGGCGAACCGGTATTGCACCCGGTCAGGGTCCTACAGACACGGTTTAAGAAGACCACTAATAGGGGCACTTTGATTGAGAAAGGTGATGTCTTATACCTGGTCAGCACGCAAGGCGTGACGATTGACCCCGACCTGGCAGATAGGATGGCTGTTGGCGACGTCACCTACCAGGTAATCAGGATCGATCCTTTACAGCTAGGACCTGTTGTGATGTTCTGGTACATACACGCAAGGAAATGAACGTGAACGCGAATGAAAACTTGGATACGGTCGAAATCGTCGGCATCGAGCATATCAAATTAAAAATACGTAACATCAACGGTGAAGGTGTGATATTCAGCGCAGACGGGAAAATGATCGGCCACCAGATTGCGCACATGGGGTTCTACTATTATGAAGGCCGAGAGCCGAACCGGGTGAAAATGTACCGCGCAACATTCCGGGTCGATGAGATGGTATCGGATATTCCAAATGGCCGTAAGTAGAGCACAAATGAACGACCTGTTGCGCCGGCTAGAAGGGCCGGTAAGGGACGCGTTTGCCCGAGCTATCAGGACGGCTAGGGGTCGTGCCAATATTGCTGCCATTGTGAGAGCAATTGAAATTGGTGACATAGGTAATGCCCTCATGTTATCGGCGGGCATTCGTGAAGGAATGTGGTCGTCTTTGACTGAGAGCATTCGTGCCGCTTATGCCACCACGGGGGCATTCATTATTGCCGCTGATTTGCCGAAACGTTTTGCGATGGAGTTTGATATTAGCAATCCAAGGGCGGAGAGTTGGTTGCGTAATAATTCCGCACAACTTGTAACAGGTAATTTGATGCCGGAGCAACGTGCTGCTATCCAGGAGGCCTTGGTTAATGGCATGGTTAAAGGCCAGAATCCCCGTACCACAGCCTTGGATATTGTAGGGCGCATGTCGTCTACAGGTCGGCGTTCTGGTGGCGTGCTGGGACTTACAGAACAGCAGGTAAAGTTTGCAGTGAATATGGCAGATGATCTGGAGAATCTCAATTGGCAGCGCTATAAGAAACGTGTGTTGCGGGACAAGCGTTTTGATAGCATTGTTAAGCGGTCGGTGAAAACGGGCAAGCCTTTACCCAAAGCAACTCGGGATAAAATTGTAGGACGATATAAAGATCGGATGCTGAAGCACCGGGGCGACACTATTGCTCGTACTGAAACACTTCAAGCCTTGAATGCTGCAAGCGATGAGGCTTTGCGACAGATTATAGACGAGGGGCTTGTTCCAAAGGATGCTGTTATACGTATCTGGCGACACAGTTTTGGGGCCGATGAACGTCCCGGCCATTTGAAGATGAATGGGCAGGAGCGCGGCATTGATGAGCTCTTTCTTAACCCGACCACCAAGATATCTTTGAAGTACCCGGGTGGTGCTGACCTCGCTAGTGAGGACGTCAATTGCCGTTGTTACCTTGAGCACAAGATTGACTTTATAGCCGTGGAGCTAGCAGCCTGATGGGTAAATTCGAAGATCAAGTTCGCGAGTTCACCAGGAAAGCCCAGGCGCGATATCGTGCGACCGCTAGACTGGCTGTGCAGGACACTATTTCCATGGCACAGCGGGTTCGGATAGGGACGGCAACAGACTTAAGCGGAATCAGCGATGTACCGTCAGGCGGACGGATGCCTATAGTCACAGGATTCTTACGTGCCAGCAACCAGGCAGCTCAACGTATTATGCCAAGTGGACCTTCTGATAACCCAAAGAACAAGAAATATCCAATAGACACCCAGGTCGCTGGGGAGCCAGTATCGGTCACTTTGGCGCGTTGGGACCCTAACACACAGGCCACGCTCTTTGTCGGATGGACGGCTAACTACGCACGGCGTATGGAGGCGAAATACGGCTTCTTACAAGGCTCCGTTGAACAATGGGACCAAACTGTAAAGAAAGCAGTGAAAAAAGTGGAGGCGGGTCTTGGATGATTGGTACATAGTGATTGCCACCGGTCCGTCATTACTCCGTAAGGACGTAGTCGCGTTGAGGTATACCGGGGTTACGGTTGCCGTTAATTGTGCGGTGTTCTACGCACCCTGGGCTGAGTTCCTGTTTGCCACTGATGCTGTGTGGTGGCGATATTACACGTCGAAGATTGGTTGGTACAAAGGCCACCGGGTCAGCCGGTCCTACAAGTCTGCTAATGTTGAACGTTGGCGCGGAAAGAATTGGCCGCGAACGGGCGGTAATAGTGGCCACATGGCTATCCAGTATGCAGTCGATCGGGGCGCCAAGAATGTCGCCCTACTGGGTTTTGACCAGACCAAAACAGGCGGTAAGGCGCATTGTCACATTGACCATCCGAGGAAGACCCAACAAGGCGCTCGAACAAATATGGCGAACGTCGGTGGTATCGCGGCATGGCCCCGGTTGATGGCAAAGACAGCATTGGACCTGAAAAAACGTGGGATACGCGTTGTGAACCTGTCGAGGCAAACGGCGCTAACGTGTTTCCCTCGGTTGACGCTTGAAAAGTTTTTGGAGGAAGTATGCCATTAGATTTACCAAGAATTGATGTTGGTTCGACACCAGGCGACAAGACGGGGGATCCCGGTCGGACAGCTTTTCAAAAATTTAATACCAGTGCTGATCTTATTGAAGAGGCGATGGAGGATGCCGAGCTCAAAGCGTTTGTTGTTAAGTGCGTGACAAAAGACACCGTGGTCGAGGTTGAGGAGACTGTTGAGTGGTGGCACCAACCGTATGCCTTTGTCCTGGTAGAGGTCCGAGCAGCGGTTTTTGTCGAGCAGTCAGGTAGTGATATTCAGATAGATATCAGGGAGGACGGTGTTTCGATACTCGACTCGATTTTGTTGACTATTCCGGCCGGTTCGGATACCAGCGTAGGCTACTCACCGAGTCCAGATGTGAGCTATATCATTCTGGGTGATAACGTATTGATGGAAATTGATGTCGTGGACGTTGGTTCGGGGGCGACAGCAACAGGCCTAGAAGTGACCCTACTGGGTTATGTGATCTTGACGACCTCCTGATGACGCAGATGATGATCAAGTCACCCCTGAATGGTTCTTATTCAACAAGAGCTAAGGCTATTAACGCCCTGACAGAATCTCAGTCTTACGAAAAATCTAAGTACTGGGATGATAACGGCACGAAAGTAACATTCGCCATGTTCTTACGGGTACCCGTAGCTAATGCTGGAACGGATGGGCTAATCATCCCAACCAGCAGCAGGGGTTTGATATTGAGAATAAAGGACTGGGATGACGGTAACGACGATTTGAGCAACCAGATTGACGTGCTTGGCATATCGTTCGGCGCGCAGGGATACTTTGGCACGAGTCTGGGCAGGGCGACACATGGTATTGCTATCGGTGACTGGTTTGCTTTGATGGGTAGCATTGATTATTCGGCTGTGGGGGTACCCCCTACAATTGAGTTGTGGACACAGAAGAAAGGCGACTCGGTCGCAAACAGTATAAAAGATCCATCACCGGCGATTGCTGTAAACGGCCCTATTATAATGGATTTCAGTTTCATCACTGGCGGTAACGTTTTAAAGGTTGGTGAGTCACCTCAGTTCGATGTAGATTTTGAAATTGCCGAGGTGTATCTTGACGGACCCGATACAGCCGTAGACTGGTCGGATTCTGGTGAAAGATTGAAGTATGTTAATGAAGAAGGAAAACCAGTTGGTTTAGGGGATGACGGTTCTGACCTTACGGGATCACAGCCTAAGATATACGCTTTCAATGGTGACTTAGTAAACCACACCGGTAGTGAGATTGCCTTTACCGAGAACGGTACAATCGAATTCGCGGACACTTCACCATCGGATTAATTATTGACACGAGGACAGACACATGATTCAGGCAAAGACTATTTTCGCGCCTTCTAAGACCACCAATAACTCGTTGACCGGTACGACTGATTCCTTGCCGTTTAATGTCGATGGCCATTCAAGGGTCAATTATATCTGGCCGTTGGTGGGTGAGACTATAACTGAAGCTGACATATTTGAACTACGTCGTGTTATAGCTTCAGCCCCGCAGCGGTCTATCCGGCAATACGAAAAAATAAATGGGGTGGATACGGTCATCCTGTTAGGTAGTACGCGCACGCAATTTGAAGTCCTGGTCCGTGGCACTTACCTTTTGCGGAAGCTTAAGAGCACGACAGAGGACATGGGTGCTTCTCAAACCTACGGCAACGACGAGGGTGTGTGATGACGATACGCGACACGCTCAGAGAAACGACCAGGCCCAGTACAATCCGTGGTACTTTGGGCGACGGCAAGGGCGGGGTGCCAGCGAATGCCCTACGAGATCGTGACGGTAACCCGATACTAGATCGTGACGGCAATTTCATACCCAAGAGGACTTGATATGAGAAAGATTACAGCTTTTCTAACTGCATTATTATTCACGGCTGAGGTCTTTGCCCAAACGTGTACTGTAGGTTATTTATGCAATATGACCGACACTTGGGATGATGCCGGGGAAACCTGGGACGTTATAAAATCCGTTGTTACTGATACCGGTTCTGATGCGGACTCCAAATTCATCGACATGTCAGCGTCGTCTGGCGGTATCTTCCAGGTCTTAAAAGGTGGCCAGTGGATCAAGCCGTACTTTGCAGATGTAACTGATAATACTAAGACAGTTAACTGGGATCTGACAGGAATCAGCGCAAGCACTCTACGTACTATTACGATGCCGGATGCGAATGTTAACTTGAGTCTGATTGGTCTACCTGTGGAGGGTACGGCTGTCTTGTCTACCGGGGAGGTTGCCGGGACTTCTGTCCTGACTGAGAAGGGTGATGGTACGTCCGAATGGCGGGGTGTGCTGGATGAAGATGATTTTGCCAGCGACTCAGCAACACAGTTAGCATCACAGCAATCCATCAAGACGTATGTCGATGACGCGACATCCTCAATGGAGATTTCTTTCTTCCTAAATGATACAGCGTCAGATATTGGCGGTATCTATTACGATATGACAACAAACAATCTTGGGGGTGCGGAGTCACCGCTCACAACATCAGGGCTTGTAGCATCAACTCCCGATCAAGATCTTGTAAACTTTGCAACTGATATAATAAGTGGTCTTGGCATTCTTGAGATCCCGGCAGGTACGTTTGAAGCCCATTTTCACGCCGCGAGAACAGTAGGCAACAGCCAATCTAATATTTACGCTGAGATTTACAAAAGAGCAGCTGGTGGCGCTGAAACGCTTATCGTAACAACTGAACTTTCAAGTGCAATTACTGCGAAGAGAGGTGTGTCATTACATGCACACATGGCAACTGACACAGCCCTGCTTGCAACTGATCGGATTGTTTTAAAATTACTTGTAAATATCGGCAGCGGTTCGGGCGCTACTATTGTAATTTATCAGGAAGGTACAACAGTATCCCGGCTTGTGTTTCCTACGACTACCGAAATTCTCAATCAGATATTTGTTCGTCAGGATTCGCCTGAACTAGCCGATGATGTGTTTAGGATTCAGGATGATGGTGATTTAACCAGACAGATAGATTTTCAGGCATCAGGCATCACCACTGGTAACACCCGTACGATTACCATGCCCGATTATGATATTGATTTGGGCGCACAAGAGTCTTTCATTATTGCAATTTCTGATGAGACGACCGACCTGACCACAGGAACCGCAAAAGTTACTTTCCGGATGCCCTACGCCTTTACGTTGACTGCTGTACGGTCATCGGTGACCCTTGCGCCAACTGATGCCGTATTTACTGTGGATATTAATGAAACCGGCTCCACAATTCTAGGCACAAAGTTAACTATTGATGCCACCGAAAAGACCAGCACAACGGCAGATATACCCCCCGTCATATCAGACACTACACTTGCAGATGATGCCGAAATGACAATCGATATAGATACGATCGGGTCAACTATTGCAGGCACTGGTGCGAAAGTAACGATGATAGGATATCAGCCGTGAAACGTAGAACTTTAATTAAATCAGCAGCTTTAGGATTGGTTTTGCCAGCAAGCCAATTAGCGCTCCCTGATTTTATTATTGATCCGTATAGATTCGTAACACCCTACCTACTCCGCGCAACCTTCACCGCAGGCGACCAGACCTTTAGTGATGCTCAGGTATTGGATACTGCTGCAGAGGGTGTTGAAATGGTTAGTTTGACAGTTAAAGATACTGGCGCGGGTGATTGGCAGATTGTAAGTAATCAATTAAAGAATCTTGTCGCAAGTAATTTTAACGAGACTGCTGTTATTTAATCAGACTGAAAGGCAATGGATAATGGTCTTACGGTTTTATCATTTCTAAGGACGCCGACTGTAAATTCACATCTTATAGGCTATTCTATCGCGCTTAACGTAACGGTAGCCACCCTTCAAGCCGCTATATATTTAGCAGAAGCTGCAACAAGTATTTCTCATTGGAATGGTAGTATTGTCGCTCCTGGCAACATAGGTATTTACGCCCTGGATACCGACTACAACATGGCTATTGTATGTGGTGGGTATAACTCAAGTGCAACACCTTATACCACAGGCGACACAAAAACTGACTTCACTTTCGGGACTTCTATCTATATCAAAGGCGGGGTATACACAAACTGGACATTATTAGCCAGAACCACCCCACAGGTAGCAGCAACGGTATATTTTTCTGCTATGACAAAGATCGCAAACAGCTTGATAGATGATGTAAAAATACCAGATGTGGATTCTACACCGTTGTTGATTCCAAACAATCTGAGCACTTCAGTAACGACAGGAGACACATTTACACATACCGCCGACTGCGTTATTGAGGCATGGATAACAACACTGGGTACAAATCCAGACCCGATAGATGTGGAATTTCGTAGGCAGGATGATTCGAATAAGTGGATAATGCGAATCCAGTACACACAGTTTCTTGCTTTAATCGAAGTAACAGCAGGTGGTGAGACTAATCGCGGTGGCGTTGCGTCTGCTGTCACTAGCGGATCAAGGGCGTTTTTGACTGCTGACAACGAAAGCATTTCCATACATAGCGGAGCTAGTAACAAGGAGTTCAGATACAACTCTGCCGCCGCATTTAAAACTGAAACCGGGGGTAAAATTACATTCAGCACTGGTGCGGTGATGCACTTGGCTGATTGGGATAGAAACACCGTATACAGCGTACTGGATACCTATTGATGAACATCGTGCAAGTATTAACACCATGGATAGGCACTTGGGCTAAAGGTGATTCAAAACGCTCCCAGGTGGTTGATGACTATCCGCATATAGTAGAACTTGTGCCCAGTGGCGACACATATGTGTTGTCTATTATTCAGGAGGGGGTAAGAAAGTGGAGCGACATAACCGGAACCCCAAGCATAAATTTGTTACCAGACCCGAACCTTAATGTAATGCAGATAGAATGTGACGATACCGTACTGGCAGCAATCGAGTCTGATCCTGTTTATTTCATCCTGTCCAGCGAGGCGATTAATGAAAACTCCATCTGAAGCCCCAAGCGGCGCAGAGTTCGAGCAACTAGTTGATTTTCTGGCGGAAAACGGCATGACCGCCACCGCTGCACGGGCAGTGATCGGGAACAGTCCTAACGGACGCACGCGGGGCGAGATAGCCGATGAGCTTCGGGCATGGCTCAAAGAGAGGCCGAAAGCATGAAGTATTTTGCAATCTTATTACTTACAGGCTGCACCATGCAACCAGTATTGCCACCTGATTTCACACCATCAGCAGAACTGTGTAGGGCCTATGGCGTAGAAGCATACGGCGAAATCACAGGCACCATTATTGAAGAACAACACGTCTGGGGCCATGACGTACAGAAAGGGTGTAACCAGCCGTTAAAGGCAGTTCATGGGTGCGCTATGCCGCAGGGTAATAATGAATGGGTACTTGTCCATGATGCGCCACTCAGGTCGTGCATACCGCAGCATGAAGGATGTCATGCATTGAATGAAACCCCATGGCATACACTCGACTATTTAACCCGTCTTCGTGCCGGTGATATGTATGCAGCATGTGGCTACTATCGTGGCAAGTGGCTGACTAAATAATATGCGAATCCTCCTGGCAGCCAAGCACGCACCACACGGTAACAGCCCCATCGGGGGCGTGCAGACCTGGTGCCGTACGGTTGCTAGTGAGTTAGCAAGACGCGGTCACGAGGTTGAAACTTGGGGGCCAGAACAGCCCCTACCCGTGCACTCCTTTGACCTTGGCGTTATCGCCAATGTATCGGATACTAGCGCGGTGCTCGATCAGTGCGATAGGCGAATAGTCGTTTGTCACGGTATCATTCCGGCGGAAAGACCCTTCGGGGGTACTATTGTGTACACGTCGGAAGAAGTGCGCGACCATTGGGGTGGTTTGGGCACCATCCTACGCCAACCCATTGATCTTATGTTCTGGTCCCCAAGGCACAACACACCTAGATATCTGACACGGTTCAGTTATCGAAGCGGCCTGGGGTTTGTTAAACAAGTGGCAGAATCTTTGAAACTGGAATATCGCCACGTACGGCGAGCTGATTCTAGAACGGTACGCGCAATACTGCGAGAATCCGCTTGTGTGCTCGCTACAGGCCGCGCTGCGCTCGAAACGATGGCGTGTGGCATTCCTGTAGTGCTTTGCGATCATCGAAGCGCTTATCAGCCAGCGCTGCTGGACCTAAATGTAGGTACTGCTGCCACGCGTAACTACAGCGGTCGAGGTGGTTTTCCACCAACGCAGCATACAGTCAGGGAAGCTGTTAAGTACAGCATGAAACGTGGCAGTATGCGCAGGTATGTTGAAGAGCACCACAATGTCGTTGATATCGTAGACCAACTGTTGGGGGCCACGTGATATGTTGCGGGGCAAAAACTGGAGTTTTATTCATATCCCGAAGTGCAGCGGCTCGGCTTTGCGGCAGCATCTTGATGGGTACGAATTTGGTGAGTTTATGCCCCTGGGTTCGTCATGCGCAGTCAAATCTGTATTACACAGAATCCCGAGAAAACGTCCATCTGGGAGAGTGTTTACGGTCATTCGGCATCCTGCCATGTGGTTAAGGTCTTACTGGTTCGATCAGTCTCCGCAACGTATTAACGGCAAACGATACTTGCACCAATTTTGGTCAGATGATCTGGATGAATTCGTGGCGAACGTTTGTACTGGCGATCCCGGCTATGTGGGTAAGTTATACAGAGCGCACATCCGGTACCACAATGTCCATATATTTCGGTTAGAAAACGGTCTTGGCCGTGTACTGAAATGGCTAGGTAGCGAATTAAAAAATGTTCCGGTTTTTAACGTCTCACCCTTGCAGCCAAAGTTGAGTGACAAATCACTTGCACTGGTTGCCCAGGCAGAGCGCCCGGTGCTGCAACGATTTGGGTATACGCTATGAACGTTTACGTATTAACACCAACTGGAGCACGCCCTGAAGGACTGGCGCTGTTGGGCGAGTACCTCAATGCGCAGACTTATGAGGGTCCGTTGACCTGGGTCGTAGTGGACGATTGCGATCCGGCTACTCGCATCCCGACAATGCGCCGGGGGGTAGACATCGTAGTTGTCCGACCTGATTGGCGGTGGGCGCCCGGTATGAACACCCAGGCGGCTTGCATGGGAAGGGGTCTAGAGGAGGTGCCTGAGGACGCCGTGCTATTCGTCCAGCGTGGATCGCGCACGGCACAGCCCGCAGGAGCCGGAGATCGACTGGACAGGCGTGGCGCAAGACAACGCTCCCATCGAGCCGCTCACCGCCGAGACGTTCGTAGCGCGGCTCGACTCCCTGACGGAAGCGGTGGCTGCCATCGAGAAGCTGAGCCGCGCCTTCGACGACCAGCACGGTGGTTCTCGTAGGTGAACTTCCTAGCGTACCTTCGCAACCTCGCTCACCGAGGAGCGGACTTCGTGATCGTCGGCGGCGTTGCCGCTCGGCTTCACGGTAGCACGAGGCTCACCCACGACGTGGACATCGTGCCCAGCCTGGCCCCCGACAACTGGCGCCGGACGATCGATGCGATCTGGGAGAGCGGCGGGCGCCCGAGGATCCCCGAGCCTTTGGACCGAATCCGCGATGTCGCGAACATCGAAGCATGGATGGAGAACAAGGGCATGCTAGCGCTCTCGTTCCGTTCCCCCGACGGATCCGCTGAGATCGACCTGTTGGTAAGCGAGTCGCACCGCTTGGCAGAGCTCAAGCAGCGTGCTGTCGTCGTGCACCTCGACGACGTCGATTTCTACGTCGTGGCCATCCGAGATCTGATCGCCATGAAGGAGGCCGCCGGGAGACCGCAGGATCTCCTCGACATCGAAGAGCTCAAGCGGCTCGAGAACCGACTGGCTCGCTGACGAGATGTAGTGACCGGAGATCGTGGTTCCGAGGCAGCAGGAATCCCTGCCCGAACCCGCGTCGTCGCCTAGCCAAACGACTCGTCGAACGGTGGCGAGCGCCGGCCGAGACATCCAAGCCCTGCACCAAAGCAGGACCGCGCACGCCTACCGGCCGGCGATCTGAAACTCCTCCCCGATCAGCTCCTCCGACTTCTTCCACAACCGTTCTTGCAGCGCTTCATCGTTGACGAGATCGGTTCCCGGCTTTTCATAGATGCCTTTGAAGAAGAGGCCATAGTGGAAGTACTTCCCGCCCGTCTCCTCCGGCTGGTCTCTGGTAGCCAGGTACACGGAGGTTCGAGCACCTTCGGGCGCCTCGACCAGGAATGGGCGGAGCATGAAGAGAACGGCCGCCGACCCCCAAGTTTGGTTATCGAGAATCTTCGTGCGTACGCCCCCGGGGTGGAGGCTCGTACAGGTGCAGCGAATGCTGTTTTGATCCATTCTTCTTTGCAGGGCTTTGGTGAAGAGGATTTGGGCGGCCTTGGACCGTTCATAACGCTGTTGGGGCCGCATCTGGGGACACGGTCCTTCGTAGGGCATGTCGAAGTATTTGCGCTTCGCCCCCATGTGTCCCATCGAGGAAACGTTGATGATCCTGCTCCTAGACTTCAGCAGGAGAGGCATGAGCTCCTTGGTGAGGAGGAAGTGACTGAGGTAGTTGACGCCGAAGGTCCGCTCGATCCCCTGCTTGGTGACGCCCGTGTCATGGCCCACGCCGGCGTTGTTGATGAGCACGTCGATCCTGTCCCCTTCGCCGAACAGGGACGGAAACCGACGCACACTGTCCAGGTCCATCAGATCCAGTGGCTTGTGTGCCAACACCACCTTGCCGTTCGTCAGCTCGGCGCGGATCTCCGCGATCGTGTCCTCGGTCTTCTCCCGGTTTCGCGTGGCGAAGTAGATGTTGCCGCCCATTCTGGCCAGGCTTCTGGCGGTCTCCTTGCCGATCCCAGACGTGGCCCCGGTGATGACGATGTTCTCTCCCGTCATGTCGATGTCTCGGATGTCGGCCGCTGCTCTCGAAATCCGAATCGGGTTCTTGCTTCCACATGGCTCTCTCATTGAATCGTCCCTTCACGTCGTCTTCGCTTCGCATCGGTGGCTGGAAGAGCATCACCTGGTCACGACGCGTCGAGTGTCTTTGAGCCGGGAGCGCCAAAGCGCGTGATCACGAAGTGGATCAAGCCTGGAGTGTGCGCACCGAACCAGCCCCAGACCTTGCCCAAGCCCGTGAACGCGAGTTCGCGCCTGCGTTTGTGGATCGCACGGACGCAGGTCTCCGCAGACCTTTCGGCAGACCACATGTAGCGATTGGTGACCTTCTTCTTCTCCGGGTCGAGGTTTCCGTGGTTGTCGAGCTGGGCAAACTCGGTCTCCATGTATCCGGGATAGAGCGTGGTGCAACTCACACCACTGCCGTGAAGCTCCATGGCCAGAGTCTGCCCGATGGCGCGCAAGGCATACTTGGAGGCGGCATAGGCACCGAACTCCGGCACCGTCGCCAGCGACGCGCCACTGCCCACCAGGGCTAGTCTTCCGCGGGTTTTCCGCAGCTCCGGCAGAGCGTGTTTGGCGGTCATCGCCGCACCGATGACATTGACCCCGAATTGGCGGCGCCAGTCGTCCGCCTCCAAGGTCTCGATGTTCCCCTTCAGCGCGAAGGCGGCGTTGGCCACCGCCACGTCCAGGGAGCCAAACTTGCTCACGACCTGGTCAACGGCTGCCGCAATCTGTTGCTCCTGACTCACATCGCACGGAACAGCGAGCCCCGAGCCTCCCTGGTCTTCGACATCCCGGACGGTCTCCTCCAGTTTGTCGGCACGACGACCACTGACAGCCACCCGTGCTCCCAGATGAGAATACCTCAGTGCCATCGCCTTCCCGAGACCGCTGCCGCCCCCGGTGATCCAGACAGTCTTTCCTTCGTAGCTTGACTTCATTTTGTTGCCCTCCTTCGGGATGCGGTTCCTTCCGCAGTCTTTCTGCTTTTCGTGATCACCTTCATTGCTCGACTCCATTGATCGGCGCCGGCTTCGGCCGGCCCTGGCGTGGCGGCACGGCGCCGCTCGACACTACTGGCGCCTCCTCGGCGGTCTGCCATGGGATAGAGGGCCACCAGCGCGCGGCCTGTGGCGGGTTGGCAGGTTCAATGCTCTCACCCGGCCGCGGCACTGCCACCCTCACCCCCGCCTTCTCGGCAGCAACGAGCAGTCGTTCCACGGGCTCGGTCCACGCGTGCATTGCCAGATCGAACGTCCCCCAATGGACGGGGATGAACAGGCCACTACCTAGTGCGAGGCGCGCCTCGATAGCCTGCTCTGGACCCATGTGAAGGTCAGCCCACAGCTGATCGTAAGCTCCGATCTCGATGAGGACGGCGTCGAACGGACCGAGCCGTCCACCGATGGTTGCGAAGCCGGGAAACATGCCCGTGTCGCCGCTGTAGAAGATGCGATGTTCACGGCTGGCGATGACCCAACCGGACCACAGGGTCTCGTTCCGGTCTGCCATGACCAAGGAGCGGCCAGAGAAGTGGCGCGCCGGAGTAGCTGTGAAGGTGAGGTCTCCGAGCGTGAATTGTCCCCACCAGTCGCGCTCGACGATACGCTCGGGTGGCACGCCCCAGTACTCTAGATGCGCGCCCACGCCGAGCGGCACGATGTACCAGGGAGCCCGCTCGCCAAGCGCCTGCACGGTGCGGTGGTCGAGGTGATCATAATGGTCGTGGGAGATCACCACAGCGTCGATGGCGGGTAGCTCGTCGATCGAGAGCGGTGCCTCGTGAAAGCGTTTCGGTCCGGCCCAGGTGAAGGGCGATGGACGCTGGCTCAACACCGGATCGACGAGCACCCGGTGGCCGTCGATGTCGACCAAGAACGTCGAATGGCCGAGCCAGGTGATGCGCAGACCACTGTCTGGAGCAACATCGAAGTCGCTCGCCACGCGCTTCACGACCGGAAGCGGAGAATCGGGGGCGGTGTGGTCGGCCCCGCGCAACCACTTGCCGAGGGACTCGGAGATCCCGGGTTCGACGCTGGCGAGCGAGCCGACAAACCTGCCGTCACGCCAGTTGGGCGACGCCTTCATGGCTTCGAGACGTGCGCCGGTAGCGCTGCTCCCGGCTGCGACACAAGCACTCATGGTCACAGTACCTCCCGCCACGGCCAGACCAACCGCAGCTACGAGCGCCATCTTCCTCTTCATCGATGCCATGGTTACACGCTTCGACAAACGTCTAACCATCTGGCCAAAAAAAGGGAACACCTCTAGGCTCCTCCGATTCCGGATAGCACTTGCCTCACCTCGGACAGCGTCTCCTGGTTGATCCTGGCCACCAGGTACTTGCCCCGCTTTTCGGTCGTGATGAGGTCGGCGTTGGACAGCTCTTTGAGGTGGTGAGAGATCGTCGGCGCGCTCAGTCGGAACATTTTGACAATCTCACTGACTTTGCACTGAGGTTCTTCGAAGTCCGATTCCCCGTGCTTCGCAATCTCCAGATACAGGGCCAGCCTATTCTCGTTGGAGAGCGCCTTCATGATCTTGGCTAGTCTCTTGGGATCCATGCTTGCGCCTTCCAGGCACTCGACGCTTAGACGGTTGTCTAAATGTAGTAACACTAGGCGACGCTGTCTACGAGAAACCGCCATCGAACGCGAAGCGCTGGGTATTGTTCTGCTTTCGCTTGTCGCTTGAGGTCTTCGGCCCGGCTCGCCATCGAGTTTGCTTGCCGACACGCTCGGAGTATTCTCGCCCGGGTAAACGGACAACGAGAGGTCGTCCCGGTGGAGCTCGTCGCGTGAGCCTCGCCCTGGTTGGGCATGACGAGCGCCTCGGCGATGGCCAGACCGATCCGGATGGTCTCCTTGGGCGCCGGCAACCGCTCCTCCATCCGGTCTCGCAGGGTCTCGCCGGTTGCTTTCCCCCGCCCCGTCCATTGGTCCGGAAGGCGGCCGCAAAGGTGGGGCCCATCAACCTGCGGGGCCTCGACCGCTCAGGCGACGTCGCTCCAATGATCACGCGCTCTTGCAGCTGATTGGTGCCCGCGGTTTCGTATGCCTCTGGGGGCGTAGCACCACCGGTCAACCAGTCCAGTTTGGCCAGGACAAGCGGTAAAGCGGCAGCAGCCTCCCGGGCGGCACGTATCTGTCGCAGAGCGGCGAGGTCGTAGAGTCGCTCGCCACATCCCGGGCACTGATCGAGCTCCACGTCCGGCACCGTCACCTTCCGGCGACCAACCTTCGTTTGGACGCTCTGCGTGACCCGTTCCATGCGGGCCTCCCCACAGGTGGGACAGAGTATGCC
>SDBT01009265.1_pt1 | contig 16003 bp, 41 predicted proteins | sample 2277101 | NCBI WGS metagenome assembly SDBT01 (sample SAMN10404973, study PRJNA504765) | marine sediment metagenome | isolation source: marine sediment core GS10_PC15, 103 cmbsf | place: Arctic Ocean: Southern Knipovich Ridge | collected 2010 | reverse complement strand
AGCACCTGGTATTGCCTTACTACCACTAACCTTCAATAATGTTTCATCTCCTTTCCTGAATAATTCTTTTGATGTAACACTCCATGGATTTTTTATTATCTCCGCTTTTCTCAACGCTGTTATATCTGCTCCAGTTTTAAATACATATCCTAATCCAGAAACTCCCCCAAATAAAAGAGATGTGCCTGCCTCTCTAGATTGTTCTGAGGGTGTCATGCCCATATACCTTGGAGTTATTAATTCCCCGCTTGGTGCAATGTCAATCATCCTTATATCTTTTTCAGCTCCCTTAGCGGCCTTATAAAATCCCTTACCAGCAAAATATACAATACCTAATGGAGGAACAATACCAGATACAGCACCAGCCAATATATCTCCTCCAAGTTCAGCCTTACCTATATTGCTTTCTCTTTGAAATTCTGGGCTGAATGATGTTTTAAATGTTGACCTAAATTTATCTGCTTCACTTAGTTTAGTTTGAAAGTCTTTAGTGGATACTGCAGCTTGGAATTCTTTATTATATCTTGATTCTATTCTGTCTTTTAGTTTCTCATTTTCTGTGTCTATGGTTTTTTTAATTTGGATCTCCCCTTCTTTTAAAGATATTTTACCGCTATCTATTTTAGATTGTATATTATCAACTGAGTTGTCTATTTTGTTTTGAGAAATCTTCGTTTCGTCTGCGACTATTGTCCTTGATATTTTATCTGATTTTTGTCTAATTATGACATCTGTTGGCTTAGATATATCTGGTGATAAGACCTCCTGCTCCCTCATTGTACCGATTAAAGAAACCTCTCTTGTCCCCATTGGATATTCAGAAGATATAGTTCCAAACTGTGGCTCTGACCAAACTATATCCTTCTGTCCATATGGCAGAGCAATTCCACCATACGCTTCGATGCTTGGGCTAGTATCTTTAGATGTCTTCAATGATTGTATATACTTATCCTGGTATCGCGTGGTAGATCCAAAAGTAGTATCCGTTTTAATAATACCTGGTATTGAGGACATACTTGATAGCTTAACTGGTGCCATCTTAGATACATCAACACCCCTATCTTGTAGACCTTGTATCCTTTTAGCCTCTGTTTGTTTTGCTTTAAATTTAGGAATATCCGCACCCGTAGGGGCTCCCAACCTCTCCATCTCTCTCTCTTCTCTCGTTCTTACCGCTCCTGCTTCTACTTGTTTTATTTTTCTAACTTGAGATAGTGCGTCTTGATAACCTTTAGCTGCAAGATAATTTACTATACGCTGCATACGAGGATCTCCTCGTGCTGCATGTGCTTTGCCTCGAAAAATAAGAGATTTGGCTTGGTCTAATTCTCCCTGTGTCATGTTGCTAGGTAAGAGCTTACCCATTGTTATAAACTCCCATTATTACCATAACCAAAAACCTCTATTGTTTTTTATTCTATTTCTCTTAAGTTTCTTCCTAACTTGTACAGTAGTTCTTCTCCCCTGTTGTCTTAATCTTCCGACTCTTTTAGAAGTCCTTGTCTGTGCTGATATCCTTCCTTTCGGTGACGCTGCACCAGAACTTATCTTAACCATAATAATAGATGTAACATTTACTTAATAAATACTTTGATTATAGATTAAAAGATTTTCAAAGTATATTTAAACACTTTATCACTAATAATTTAGAATGGCGATAGGAGGATCAACAGTAAGCTCTGCAGTTAGCGGAACATTATCTTTAATATTTTGGTTAGCAGGAGGAGTAGTATTAATTGTTGTAGCATTAGTTTTTGGAAAGAAGTATAAAGAAAACAAGGCATTCAACATACCTGTGACAATATTCATACCTCGTTCTGATAATAAGACTAGAGATATTATTCGTGCTAAGGGTGGATACTTTAAATCACAAGCCGTCGGTGGTATCACAACATTCAGATTAAAGAGGAAGGGTGTAGGAACCATTGAACTCCCACCACCAGAGTCAAGATTCTTAGTAGGATTTAATCGAGAGTTGTTTTTAGTACAGAAAGGTATGGATGATTTTGAACCCATACTCCCTGAAAGCTTTAGTTATATTGATACAGAAGTTAAAGGTGCTGATGGTAAAAATAGGAAGGTTGCAATTATTAATTTAAAATGTGTTAACCAAGATGCTACAGCTTGGAAGTTTGATAATGAACAAAATGCAAAAAAGAGATTTACATTCAATAGTTTCTGGGAAAAATATAAAGACTTCATACAGATAACAATCTTTATACTTATAGTGTTTATAGCCTCTTACGTTCAGTACAATGGATTAAAAGAGGTAGCGGCTGCATTAGAAAGGGTTGCAAAGATACTTGGACCAGCAATTTCTAATGCACCTATTGTAAGTTAATGGAACAACCACAAGGATATCCACAAGGATATCCACCACAAGAAGAACAAGGACAACCCATGTACACACCAGAAGGTTCTATCTCTAATATTGTTGGACAGATTGATCCTAGTACTATTGTTGATAATCTTAATCATTCCTTAAAGGGAGAGTTCTTTGATAAGGAAAAGGGATTGTGGATTTTAAATCCTTCAAAAGAACCATTGGTTAATGATGCGTGTAGGGGGTTTATAATTTCTTATGTTACTGGGATTATGAATAATAATAGTACGATGGGTATAATAACACAGACCCAGTTGGGATTTTTAATGGAGTCTGTTATTGAGGATTTGGGTAAAGAGTTCGTTTGCAACCTAGAGAGATTTGGTTTTGTTCCAAGGGGTCCTGGATATACTAATAGTGTTTATGAAAATAAAGGTACACCTGATTCATCCAGAATGTCTTCAGTAAGCAACATGATTATCCGTGCTGTGTTCTCTTGTTATACCCGTAGCCTTAACGGTATGGAGAGTAGAAAGATGTGGTCTAGCCTTAATATGACAGATAGTCTAAATTATAATCAACAACCCCAACAGAGTAGTGGCTGGATGGGTAAGATGTTTGGGAAGTAGATATGGGTGACGAGATAAGACAGGCCCCTTTTAATATGGCTCTAAACACATTGGAGTCTATAAGGGATTGGTTGGATAAGATTGCTGAATTATCAATTGGTATTGTTAGTGGAGTTAGGATTGAGCCGAATGAGTTAATAGTTATAAAGCAGAGAATGGTTAAACAACTCATAATGTTATCAACTCCATTATTAGAGCCAGACTTCTTAACTGAGATAGAAGAATTTTTTTCTGAAATTAAAATAACTCATGGCAAGGTTCGGGTCGGACAGGGATGGAATCATAATGTTCCTGTCTATACTCAAGATGTAGATTATGAACTTGATGAGTGTGTTCATGGAGTGGAGAAGGCTCTACAGGAATCTGGACACTTTATGCCTGGGCCTGATGAGAGTGCATTGTTTTAATGGTAAAGACAAGATTATATTATGACGATAAAAAAAGGAAGTGGTTAGAGTGTCCTACTAAGGAGTGGAAAGTGTGGGAAGAAGAAACAGGAAACTTAACAATTAATTTACACAATAGATTAAGGGAAAAATTAGATAACATAAGAAAAATTGTTAAGAGAAAGTGGGATGCTGTTTTTATTATTGATGGTCACGAGAGGATTGGTAAGTCTACTTTGGGTATGACTTGTGCTTGGTATCTGTCCGATGCTAAATTAACTATTGATAATTTTGCTTCTGGTATGACAGATGCGGCAGAGAAGGTAGCGAAACTCCCAGATAAAAGTATCTTGTTTGTAGATGAGGGTTCTTTAGTTTTTAATTCAAAAGATTCTATGACAAGAGAGGCAAAGAAATTACAGAAGGTCTTGGATGTTGTTGGGCAGAAGAATATGACATTTATTATTGTGTTGCCATCTATATTTGATTTGAATAAAAATATTGCTACAAGAAGAAGTAAATTCTTATTGCATGTATATACTGCCAGTGATATGAGAAGGGGCAGGTTTTGTTATTTCAGTCCTAATAAAAAACGGCATCTATATGCGTTGGGTAAGAAGAATTTTGGATCATATACTAAACCTCGTTCTGATTGGCTTGGTAGCTTTGATGATTTTCATCTTCCGTTTAATGATGAATATATAGAGTTGAAAAAGAAATCATTAGCAGAGGCGTTGGGTGGTGACTCTAAAGGTGATGGTAAGATTAAGTTGGGCGATATAAGAGCTATGTATGTTAAGAGACTAATGGCTGCGTTTAAAGATATAATCAGTGCCAAGCAATTAGCAGATGCATTAAAGATGAGTAACCAGACTGTTTATGCGGACATAGAAAGAGAAATTCCAGAACAATTAGAAACTATAATGGCGAGCAAAAGACTGAAAGTTGATTTGACAGAGGGGCTTGAAGTCTGATTTTTTTTGAAATTTTGAAAATGGAATTTGGCTATTTGGGTGCTGGTTATATTATATAACCCCTATTGGATGTAACATATCACAGACAATTAAAATAATACATACTTTTTATAGTTGAAATACTACTAGAACAAACCCACAATAAAAAATGCATCTATATAGGACTACTACTTCTTAGGCTGCCAACCCATTCTCTGACATTCCTTTCGCCCCTCAACAATTACCCATATAAAAAAAGTAATCGCAGCCACCCCTATTCCAAAACCTATCCAATTCATAGTAAGGCCCCCAACAACCAACGTACAGTGTATGCGATTGATCCAATGATGAGGGTATCTATTATTCTATTCCAGTCGTAAATAATTCTCTTATGCCTTGATGACCAATATAGCGGTAACACCTGAGTCCATGATGAAATATGATTTCTCATAAAACTAAACAGTCCTGGAGACTTCGCCGTTATATCATGCCAGAAATCTTTTAATGTATTCTTTCCTTCTTGGTGTCCAATCTCATGCATTAATACTGAATAGAATAATTCAGGGTATTTCTTCAAATGCTTATTCATTTCGATTACCTCATATTTTCCGAAATCGAATTTGTTAGCAATTCCAGTATTAACGAATTCTAAGTATAGTGGTTTTGTCATGTTCTAGATATTCCTCTCATGCTATGATTTGAGGAAATATAAATTTTATACACAAGAAAGGTTACTAAAAATATCAAACTCCACCCAACAATGTGATAGGCTATATACCAATAAGTCATTGTAGTAGTCCTCCGGTTAAATCATTGAGCTTCTTCTTAACGAGCCACCTGACTGCGAACGGTGCTATCATTATTGAGAATACTATTCCTGATAGAAATCCCATTATGAATCCAATCATTTTAATGACTCCTTAACTATCTCTAGCAATTCACCTGTAATCTTATCTAACTCCTCATACTTAGCTTTCATATATTCATATTTCGCACTATATTTTACAGAGACTATTGCTATTCCAATTAATACTATCGTAAAGAATGCTGTATTTATGATGAAAATTGTTTTGTTCATTGTTGCACAAAAGGCTTATTCTACACAACTATTAACTTTAGTTGTGTGTTGCTGTTCCTTATTTAATTGTGCAATATCTGCATTTCCATGAGCTATTTTATATAATCCTTGCCATTGTATCAAGTTTCTCATTTCATTATTAAATGCCCATGTATTTTCTTCGGCATTTAATGGGTCTCTTTCCTTTAGAATATTTATAATATAATTTTTCACATTCATTATTTCTTTATCTTCTAACATTTGTCCACACTTGCCAGTTTTCTTTCTTAATAATTTTAAAAATTCACTTCCATACCTATAGCTATCTGCCATTTTATGGTGGTTGGGACAAAGTTGTATTAAATTATTTTCACTATCGGATCCAAAATCAATTTGTTTTATTATATGGTGACTTTCTGTAAATCTCCAAAAACCGCAAATTTCACAAGGGTGCTGCTTTTTTATTAATTGATACTTATTATCATAACCTTCTTTTCTACAGTCATCGCTACAATAAATTTGGTTCCATTTCGGATTTGTCATGTTCTTGCCACAGTTCTTACAATTAGCCATTAGAATCCCTCCCAAACCTTCTCTATAGCCTGTAGTGGGTTAGCCTTTGCATAAAGTCCAACAGTATCTAATCTAGCCCATCCGCCAAAACCCTGAACCATAGGCATTGGAAGTGGAGGGTTTCTCTCGTTTAAAAAATGATTGGCAAAACCATGTCTTAACGTGTGGAAGTTTAATTTTCTTTTCAATACCTTTGAAGTAGAAATTCTAAATCTTCTTTGTAATGTTGTTCTTGGAATTTTAAGTGGTAATAATTTTAACATATTTTCCCTTATTGGAAACAACGGATTAATAACAGTTACTCTTTCCTTGCCTCCCTTACCTAAAACCTTTATTTGACGATTTTGTAAATCTACTTGTGAAGATTCAAGTGGCTTAATCTTCCATGTAGTTTTTGATCTAGGACACTCCGTTGAATTCCAAAACTTTCCACACTTTAAACATTCTTTCTTTTTGGTCTTTTTTTGTGTATCTTTATTGATGAAGAAAGAATCTTTTAATTCGGATTTACAGCAGGGAGAAATATGTTCCATTAGTCCTGCTATTTCTGATATTCTCAATCCTGACCCAAAAGCAAGGACATAAGCCAACTTTGTTGGATTATCTTTTTCTGCCTTTAGAACTTTTTTAAACTCCTCGGTAGAAATAAATCTAATCAGTTTTGATGTCATCACCCATCTCCTCCATTATTTCTTCTGCAGACTTTTCTTTCTTTTTATGCACTATAATCAATATAAAGGCTCCACCAACTGCCATTGCTAGAAAAATCATCCAAGATTCATAGCCGGTCTCTATAACTGTTGTATTGTCTATAATTTTTTCTATTTCTATTTCTTCGATGGTGTTGTTATAGATTGGAATAAATACGGTAACGTTTTTATCAACATATTCTGTTCTTGTTGAAGAGCTTCCTCCTCCACCGCCACGATATATAATCTTCTCAACTTCTCTAGTCACTTCATTAAAGAAGATTAAAGTAAAATTATCTGATGCCATTAATGGATCTGAGCTTATTATAATATTCCCATTACTGAATTCGATAGTTAGGCCTTCGAGTGAATTTGTATTCCCACTAACTGTGTAAACTGGGTTTGTAAGGTTTGTTTCAAAACTCATAGATTCTCCGGAGTACATAGCCATAGCCGAGGCTAACATTAATATTCCTAATGTGATTGTTGTTATCTGTTTTTTCATTGTTTTTTCCTCCTGAATTTATTTGCTAAAAATAAAAGCAAAATAATAATAAAATGTTTTTTGTGTTTATGCTATAATTGTAGTGATATTATCGTTTCCAACGTAGCTACAATCTATATTATAAACTGGTGTGATTTCTAAAGAATCGAAGATAGTGATATCATTACCGTATTGGATTAAGTTTGTTTCAAAGTAAAACTCACTTGCTCTACCCCAATCAATTTCTCCATCAGCAACAGCAGTACTTGGTACATACCAAATCTTTGCTCCGTGACATTCTGAGTAGCCTTCTACTTCACACATATCATATTCCTCTGCATTTCCGTCTTCTTCGTATGGTAAGTTTCCACTTACATCCGATACGGCGATAGCAGTTGCAGGGTTAGCAAATCTATCAGAGTTATCCTTGTAGTAAAATAATTCGTATCCTTCAGCCGGTGAAGCCACTTCTGTGTTAAACTCATCTCCTATAACTGTGTACTCAACTTCGATTGGTTCTCCAGTTAAAGCCCATGGCGAATTTCCGAAGTCAACTACTTTCTTTGAAAGAGTTAGTGATCCTTTATACTCAACATCAATTCCTTCTGGTGCGTCATTTGTAATTTCTACCTCAACCTCAAAGGGTGCAGCGTTATCAATTGTAATCTTTTCTCCATCATAACTTCCACAAGAGTAGCCAGTTATTGGTTCAACAGTTTCTCCGTCGATAGTAATCGGTGATTCGATATTAACATCTTGTTCGATGGATCCATAGTAATCAATTAATCCTGCAACTACAAAACTCATTGCAAACAATCCCATTAAACCAAATGCTAAATATTTTTTATTCATTTTTATAAACCTCCTTTTCAATAATTTGAATGTTTTGTTCTTTTTGCGCCATTTTAATACTATTCCTTACACACAGAACTATTTAAGTGTTGTGTATTATGGCTCTTTTGTGCAAGTTCTGTAAAGCAACATGAACACAAACAATCCCCATCAGTAAGTTTCAGACACGCCTCATCATCATTACACTTATCGCATCTCTCGTCCATTAGTATCACCTAGTTTAATTCTTGCAATATCTTCAGCAACCAATGCTCCAATACCTACATAGTCATGTTCTTCCTGAACTTCTGGTTCTGGTCTTTTTGGCCAGTATGGAAATTTATCGAACCATTTTCTTATTTGGGTTCTATACTCAGCTTCCATCTTATTTTTTATATGAATTATTCACAAAAAGATAATTTCCATAATCATCTAATTTAATTGGTTTATTGTACCCAAGGTCTTTTAGGTATCTAAAAATAAAATCTTTGTTGTCAGAAATCTCTACCCATATTATTGGTAAATTATTTTTTATAAGATTAGATGCTCCCATAATAACTTGTTTCTCAAAACCCTCAGTATCAATTTTTATAAAGTCAATCTTATCATTTATATTTAGGCCATCAATGCTATTCATTTTAATACTACCATTTTTACTTATTTTTATTGATGTTGCCCCAGAGTTATTATCTGGTATATTGTCTATCACTGCGTTCATGTTATTACATCCAATCCCAATATTAAAAAGCTGAACTCGATCTTTTATATTATTTATTTCAATATTCCTCTCTAATACTTCAAATACATCTTTCTGCGGTTCAAAGCTATAAACCTTTTTTGCGTTTAGTATTTTAGTGAAGTAAACTACATGATTTCCTATATTGCTCCCAATGTCTAAAAATATAAAATCATCACTTACAAATTTGCTAATCTTTTCTAAGGTTTTTCTCTCATAAAAACTATTCCTAAATAGTATCTGTTGCTGAATATAATCTCTTTTCCATGGTAAATAAAAATATATCTTTTTAGTATTATATCTAAATGAAAATATATCATCTTTCATTCCAAGTCTTCTTAAACTTTCTATTGTGTTTTTAATTAGTTGTTTCATGGTTTTCTTATTTCTTCGATCATAGCAGCCCTGGCGTCTTCTCTTCGTTTAAGTTTAGAAGTGCGAATGTTATTCTTTATTGATTCGTTAGCTATCATAATATTTATTAGATTTAATCCAAATGCTATTCCTATCCATAAAACATTATTTGTAAACCAAACTAGAATTACAGTTATTATTCCTATTAAAGCATTTGCAACAACTTCTGAAATTTCAATTTTATATAGTTCCATTATTCGTCGACCTCCACAATCACGTCTCTTATTTTTATGATGCCTCTAGAATTCCTAGTGGTATTAAATTCTTCATATATACATTCACGATTATAACATGATGCACATCTAACTTTCCCAAACTGTTTTGAGTATTCTCCTAAAAAAGCATTGGAATCATATCCCTGTCTAACACAGAAGTCATGACTGCCAATATCGAATGGTTGCCAAGATGGAGAAGTAAAATAAAAGTAAGAGAAAATTCCAAATAATACTAAAATTATAATAAATATTATTCCAAATAATCCTATTCCTCGTTTATTCATTGTTCTTCTCCTGACACAAGTGCGAATGTCATGCTATACATCCTCCACCCTTAATTATCCATGTTATGAAAATAGATACTAATATTCCTACAGAAAAACCAATTGGGAATCCTATTATTTCCCATAAAGTTGCATCTTTAACATCGTTTGCAAACTTCTTCTTATTCATGATATACCTCTTTCACGTCGTTCGTTATAGTTACATAAACTATTATCATAGAAAAAATAAAAGATACCATACATGAAATAGATATTTGTAATAGATTTACTTCAGCTTCAGTTATTGCAGATGGAAAAATAAATATACCAAACAGAAAAAAGATTGATAAATATATAGTCCCAACAACAAAATCATAAACATCTCCCATTATTCTTGATTTCCTCTAGATGCGAATTTAATATTGGAAAAATAATCAACTCCATAAAGTAGAAACCCCATACAGAAAAATATTATTCCAAACATTGATGCTATAAATAATCCTTCAATCAGACCTTCCTCTATTATTCCAACGAATAAACTTAACATAAAAACTACTATACCAGTACATAGCCCTAATACTAAATATTTATTATCAGTCGCCATTGTCTCGGTAGGCGTCCCCTCCTTTAATTTCAATTGCAAGGGACAAACATAAAACTATAATAGTAAAAGATTGATAATTAAAACCATCTCCAATAAAAACTATTATCTGTGCAATTATTATAACAACTATACAAATATATTGCATCATACTAAAAATATTCATTTTCCATCTCCTTCGCCTGTGGCTACAGATACGTCGCCAACTTTCTTTAAATCAAAATGTATTTTCAATGCCCATATCCCCATAGCTATTGCTACTATTGCCACTACAATTATTTGTATTATTATATCTTCTCTCATTGTTCCCCCTCCGCATGAAGTACGAACTTTTTGAATGTCCTTATTGCTTCTTGGAATGATAAATTCTTTCTCGACTCACAATATCTATCTATGCCTCTTCCAACACTCCAGTAAACATCATAACCTTTTCCATGCCTCATAATTATCGGTAGTGCATGATGTCCACTATTAAGAGCTTCACATACTTCTATTGGTGTCATGTCATCAAAATCTCTCATTGTTCGTGGCTCCCAACTAATACGAATATCATTCAGTTGCCTCTTGTATTTTTAATATTCTAGTTCTTTCAGCCATTCTCTCATACTCTATAATCTTTGCAACTTCTTGTCTTTTGGCAGCACCAGTTGTATTAGCATTACATATCTGCATTATTATTTCTACCGAATTTCTCATCCTTTCACCTCTTCGTCTTTGGTGCAGAGGGCGTCTATTACAATTTCATCAATCACATTTGAAACCTCTGGATGAGTTAAACTTAGAAAATACATACTTCGCCCTCTATTTTTTTCTAATGTTGCTTTTGCAATTCCTTTATGTAGTCTATTTATAATCTCCTCAAAATCTTCTATAAGTATCCCTCTATGATATTTTGTTCCCTTGTGCCCTGAAATCATTACATCCCAAACCTTCATTCTGCTTTCTCCTGAGATACGTCGCTAGTCTCATGCCAGAACCCATCTTTATCTTTATACATCAATCTTACATTATCTGGTATTATAACAGATTCTCCAGCTTCCATTTTATCCTTAAAAAACTTAACTCTTTCTAAGTTGTCTGTTGCTAGTCTTATGATTAAATTAGGTGCCATTAGTCTGAAACCTCCGAGAAGACGTCGTGTCTTTTAGATTTTATTACCATAATTCCTTCTTTGTTTCGTTCTCCCCAGACTTTGAATCCACATACTTCATCAATAAGTAGTATAACCTTTTCATCAGTTTCTAAATCAACTTTCATTCTGCGTCACCTTTTCCTAAGATTGCGTCTCTTTTTCCACGCTCAACTTCATTATGATGCTCTTTGCATAGAAAAATAAACTTATCTACTTCTAATGGATATGTTGTGTGATGTCTATGTTCAGCAGGCTTACTACAGAACTGACAAGTATTACCTTCTAATGGATATTGTCTTCTAGTCGCCCTTCTTATATTCGCAGCCTCTCTTCTCTCTGGCCTTTTATCAGATTTATAACCATTCTTTTGATTCCATTCTTTTGTCTTAGCTAATATTTTCTCTCTGTCTCTTTTATATCTCATTTTATTATAATCTTTTACCTTTTTAGGATTTTCTTTTCTCCACTTCTTCAATCTGCATGGATCGCATAAATCAGTATTTCCCTTAGATTCCCTTTCTTTACAAACACTACATTTATTCATTTTGTTCTCCATTTGATACAAGTGCGTCTCTGTATCTGATTAAGAATTCTTCTGCATCGGCTTTAGAAAAAAATTCTACTTGTTCTCTGTATTTATTCCAAACGTAACCCCATAAAAATAAAAGCACTCTCTCTTTTATATAATATCTAGTATTGACTTCAATGTTTCCACATAAATCAATCTCCCTCCAAACGTGTTTCACAATCTTATATTTTTTATTCGCCATCTTTTTGTAGTGCGTCGTATTTAATTAGCCTTATCATTAAAATTATTAAAAATAAAATACATATTGTTCCACATGATATAACTCCAATTAAAATATCTTGTTTTGAAAATATCATTGCTCCAATAAAACTATACAAACTTACCATACCTATTATAAAATATTTGTCAAATTCTTCCATTATTGTTCACCTCCGTCGTCTTCCTTTTCAAGTGCGTCGATTTTAGTTATTGAATAAACCATTCCGCCTCTCTCTGCTGCTACTTCTTGTAAGTTTTGTAATAGTATTTCTAAGTCTTCGGTAGTCAAATCCCTATATTTAAAATTCAAATTAATTTCCATTTGCATTTACTCCTTCTTTATATTTTATTTTGATAGATTCTATTTGTCCATACTCATCTAATAATGAATATAACTTCCCTTGAAATTCGTCTAAAGACATTCTTTTCTGTTTCATTGCGTCTCTCCTTCGTCTGTGGTATAAACTGCGTCGTGTTTATTTGATTTATACAATAAGAAAAATATTGTAGCAATTAAAACATTCCCAATGATTCCGCCTAAGATGGATGTTGTAAATAATTGATATTCTATTACCCCGAATAAAAATGCGAAAACTGCACCCATTAACATTCCCAATAATAATTTGTATATATTCATTTTGAACCTCCGACGTTCTCTTCACATAATGCGTCCTTTCTTTCCACGAATCCTTTGTCTAAGAAGGCCCCGCATTTAATACAAACATAAGTCATCTTTCCGGAGATCTTCTGTGTGCTAATCCAATTCTTTTCACCACGAGCATAAAGAGGTAAGCTTAACTTATGCTTACAACCTTTGTATGGTTTTAGTGTTGGTACTTTTTGTTTTTCCATTTTGAGTTTAATTCGGGGTTACTCTTTTTTTCAGTTGCACAATGGTTACGATCCATTGTGTTTTTGGCCCCTAAACCTTATTCTTGAAGAGGTAATTACTCCTCTACCGCCCAAAGGTCTAATGTATACAAGAAAGTATACTATATAAACCCTTGTGACGATTACAGAGGGACAACTTATTTGAACTTCCCTCCTATTTCTTCCAGCATCTCCGACGGTGCGAGGTGAACATATATTGCTGTCGTCTGTGGATCTGAATGCCCCATTGCTAATTGGACTCGATTAATATCTACCTTACATCTAATACAATGTGTTGCAAAACCATGTCTTAAAGAATGGAAGTGAATCTTTGGTTTTCTGGCTTTTAACCCAGTGATTTCTGATGCTGAAATAAATGCTTTCTGTAATGCTCTTTGTTTACATGGTAATGGTATATAATTAATATGATGTTCTTGCCAACTCTGTGGTAAAGGTACTATTCTATCTTTTGAATTTTTACCGCAATTAACTCTGATAAAACTTTCCTCGTGAGTTGGCCCAATATGTATATCCTCTTTCTGTAATGCTACAGCTTCACTAATCCTTAGGCTAGATTCCCATGCTAACATCATTCCAATCCTATGTCTTAAGTGTTTACACGCATAAAGTATATCAATATACTCCTGTTTGTTCACTTCTAATGGCAATGGTTTTGCCTTCACTTTGCTTCCTTTTTTCTTAACTCTTCTTGCCATTATTTTAATTTATAGGAGTTTTCTACAAGAACTCCTTTTCCTTTTATGTATGGTAATATCCATTTTACTACTGATCCTTTATTTGTATGATATTTATGGAAGTGGCCCCTTACCCAAAACTTATGATCGAACTCGTATCCAAGACCGTCCAGTTTATCTAACTGCTCTTTCAAATTTCCTTTTAGTATTATCTTACTTGTTGATTTAAACACTGGTTTACCCCTCATCTTTTTAAGATTTATATTTTTATCAGATCTAAAATCAGTTTCTATATCAATCTCTGGATTGTTGATAAAGTTTAGAAAGTTTATACAGAAGGATCTTAATGTATTTCCAATATCATTACTAACCACACCATCAACATCTTCATTGGCATCTAAGCTTATCCCAACATCTTTAGATTCTGCAGAAAGAACTCTTTTATAAAAAGAAAATGTATCTGATTCCTTTATTAAACAATATATAGATATTTCATTAAAATCATAATTCTCTTTTTTCAGCTCCCTCTGGCTTATTAATATACCCTTTATTTCTTTTAGTCTTGGATTTTCATTAAATCCAAGTTCTTTTAAATTTATAGATACTTCTAAAAAAGTGTCATCAAATGGTAGCCTTAGTTCTTCGTTTCCTTTAGGTGTTTTAGTAAGAAGTAAAAGATTTTTAATTTTATTATTCATTTCAAATACATGTGTTTTTTCAAGGTTTTTTAATATGCTCATATCCTCTACAACAGTATCGCCGGTAAATGTTAAATCCTTATCTGTAGCTATGTTTAACAAGTTACCATAATGCGTGAAGTGTCTAAAGTTTTCCATATTGTATACAACAATGTATACTATTTAAATGCTTGTATTTTGTATTTCAGAAGTGCGTCGTTTTATTTCTTCGTACTTCATAACTTATGTGTCTTGATTTTACGACGCCTAAGCTTTGGACTGCGAATTTATTTCTTTTATTTTAGTCGAAATATTTTCCATTCTTTCTTCAGTATTGTCAAACCTCTCACCCAGCCTACATCTCCTTCTTTCAATAACATTAGCATTCCATTTGAACAAATTTACATTAGTGAAATTATCATTAATAAAATCTATTTCATCTTTTATCTGAACTAGTTTCCCATATAACTCTCCTTTTTCTATCATGAGGTTACCCAATTCTAATACTAGTTTTTCTGTTTTCTTTATCATTATGACGTGGTACAAGCCAAGGGCGAATCACAAGCCCAAAAAAGGCTTTCTGTTATTCACTTGTTTAATTTCATATCTTGGTATTTCTATTGGATAATCAAACTCATCTGTTTTGTCCTGCGGCTTTAGGTCTTTTAATGTTTGAGATAGAAGTTCCTTAATCCATTTAACAGCACTTTTTCTGTCCATAAAAACCCCACAGGTTTCACCGTCTCTAGTGGCTACCCAAGTTATTATATTTATTTCTTTCATAGTTTAGTTCTTATGCGAATCCTCATTTAGTAATGGTAAATAACACCATGCTAATGCCAACATGGATCCTATAAAGAACATCCAATTATATTCTAATCTCTCCTTAAAGACATCAATCACAGTAAACAAAACTAACATAAACAATGAGGATCTTCCAAGGAACTCTAATACTTCTTTTACCATCGTAGTTTAAGGCTTAGGCGAAAGTAGCCAATTCCTCCCTGATACTATTTTATTAAATCTTTCTTCAATTACTTTTGCATCTTTCTCATATTGTTCAATATCTTCTAAGATTCCCATACTAATCAAAACCCGTACCCCATTATCCACATAGTTATAGATACTGATAGAAATGCAGCAGTTGCTCCTAAGAATAATGTGCATACTATTATCTTCTCAAATGTATTTTGTTTAATTTCCATCATTCGTGTTAACTATCCTCTACGTCTGATTTAGATTTTGAATCATCCGTCTTTACCTTAGTAGACCCACCAGAACGCTTCAGGTCTTCACTAAGTACATCTCCACTCTCCGTCTGGACGGTTTGTTTTGTCGGATGAATATTATTCTTAGTCGAAGTCGTGTGCGTAGTTATACTATCTGGCAATGGAATACATTTACTCAATGTCTCTTTAGTTTGCTTTCCATGTGCAGGACACTCCGTATTTGGTATAAATCCAAATTCATCATTTTTAGACCAATCACAAGTGCATTTATATTCAAATCCTTTTATCATTCCTTTTCCTCCTTGGACTTCTTTCTTGTAAACTGCGTACATCTACAATTTCCATCTCCGCCTAAACAATGTTGTGCGACATTATCTGTTTCGCTAATTGCAAAGTCATGTTTTTCTCTTTTATGTCCGCACTTACATACTACTCTATTTTGTTTAGATCTTCTAAATC
>SDBT01009264.1_pt1 | contig 16004 bp, 12 predicted proteins | sample 2277101 | NCBI WGS metagenome assembly SDBT01 (sample SAMN10404973, study PRJNA504765) | marine sediment metagenome | isolation source: marine sediment core GS10_PC15, 103 cmbsf | place: Arctic Ocean: Southern Knipovich Ridge | collected 2010 | reverse complement strand
GCAAATTGTCTATAATTCAATGAGGGCATATCATGGAAGTGACTGTACTTAAAGATAAAATCAAAAATTACTTGAGGATGATCAAGTTCTCGCACTCGGTCTTCGCCCTCCCGTTCGCCTTTACAGCAGCAATACTTGCGGCAGATGGGCTCCCTACCATTTGGCAGATATTCTGGATATCCATTGCAATGGTTGGGGCAAGAAGCGGCGCAATGGGATTAAACAGGGTAATTGATTACAAGAGCGATCTGGCAAACCCCCGCACAAGGGGCCGCGAGATACCTGCCGGTGTTGTAAGCAAGGCAAGCGCTCTTCTTTTTTCCCTTATTTCTCTTGGTGTTATGGTGCTTGCTGCAAAAATGCTCAACCCGTTGTGTCTTGCCCTGTCTCCGGTTGCGATCGCGGTGCTCGTCCTCTACTCATTTGCCAAGAGATTTACATGGGGAGCGCATTTTGTGCTCGGCCTTGCCATATCAGCCGCCCCGCTTGGGGCCTGGATAGCGGTTACAGGCACTTTTGACCTTAAGGTCATTCCTCTTGTTCTGGCCGTGCTTCTGTGGCTTCCTGGCTTTGACATACTTTATGCGTTACAGGACAGGGAGTTTGACAGGACATTCGGGCTGCATTCCATCCCCGTAAGCTTCGGAGTGCAAAAAAGCCTTAAGATCTCCCGCCTCCTGCATCTGTTCTCCTGGATATTCCTTTATATTACAGGCGTGCTGTTCGGCCTTGGAGTTGTTTACTGGTTCGGGCTGGGAGTTGTCGCAGTGCTGTTCATCTATGAGCATTCACTCCTGAAGCCGCATGATCTCGGCAAGCTGGATATGGCCTTTTTCAACATGAACGGATACATAAGTCTTACTGTATTTGCCTTCACGTTTCTTGAGATCGTGATTTTTTAAATTAAATGATTGATTTATATTGAAAATTTATTTACTATAGTCTGCTATGCGAGTTATTATCATTGGCGCAGGGGAGGTCGGCTACCAGTTGACCAAGAGCATTGTGGCCGAAGGCTCCGAAGTGGTCGTGGTGGACAAGGACCCCGTAAAACTACAGCGCGTTAGCGACGAGCTTGACGTCGCCACCATCAACACCGATGGCTCAAGCCCCAAGGGCCTTGAGGAGGCAGGGGCAGCCAAAGCGGACATCCTTCTGGCTGTAACTGACAGCGACGAGACGAACATGATCACCTGCCTGCTCGCAAAGTCCATGTTCCCTTCCTTAAAGCGAAAGATCGCCCGCATAAGAAACCTGGACTATTACCGCAACGAGCAGCTCTTGAGGAAAGAGAGCCTGGACATAGACCCTGCCATATGCCCCGAGATCGAGGTGGCTGAGGCCATTGTGCGCCTGATCGAGACCCCTTTTGCGGTGGATGTGGAGAATTTCGAGGATGGGCTTGTCAAGCTTATTGGCTTCAGGGTCCCGAACGATTCCAGTCTCCGGGGCATTGCCTTCAAGGACGTATCTGACCTTAATCCCCCGAAGAACTTCCTCATCGGGATCATAGAGCGCGACGGGAACGCCATCATCCCCACAGGCAACGACCGCATAAAAAGCGGGGACATAATCTACATGCCCATACTCAAGTGGGAGGTCGGGGATTCCATAAAATTCCTGGGAGCCTCCGTAAAGCCGGCAAAGAAGATCATGATCGTGGGCGGCGGAAGGGTCGGTTTCCACATTGCATCCATAATGGAGGCCAAGGCCGACGTAAAGATAATCGAGCGGGATACGGAGCGATGCAAATTCCTCAGCAAGACCCTCAAGAACACCATCGTGCTCAATGGCGACGGCTCTGACGAGAACCTCCTCACGGAGGAGAACATCGTTGACATGGACGTCTTCGTATCGGTCTCGAACAACGAGGAGCTCAACATAATGACCTCTCTGCTCGCAAAGCGCCTGAGCAGCACAAAGACAATAACGATAGTAAACAAGACGGACTACCTCTCGCTTGCCGGGGGGCTGGGGCTCCAGACCGTGCTCAGCCCGAGGGTTATCACCGCAAGCTCGATAATGAAGTATGTCAGGCGCGGAGAGATAATATCCATGACCACGATAGCCGATGGCGGCGCAGAAGTGCTTGAGGCACGCATTAGCTCCGGCTCGCCCCTTGTGGGCAAGGCCCTTAAAGACGCCCGGCTGCCTAAGAACTCTCTTATTGGCACCATCGTGAGGGGGGAGAGGATAATAATCCCCACCGGCGAGGACGTTATCCGGGAAGGGGACAAGCTTATCTTCTTTACCCTGAAAGATGCGGTTAAGAAACTGGAGAAGCTCCTGGTCTAGGGAGCGCCCTTTATGAACTTCCATGTGATCATCCACCTGACCGGCTCGGTGCTTGTAATAATCTCAGGCTTCATGATGACAGGTGTCGCGGTCTCCGCCATATACGACCAGCCTGATTTAAAGGCCATGGCCATCTCGGTGATACTCACTCTCGTTGCCGGCCTTACGCTTTATTTCAGCACGTTCAAGCACAAGAAGGTGAGCATGCGCCACAGGGACGTATTTGGCACAGTGACCATATGCTGGCTTGTGGTAAGCCTCTTTGGGAGCCTGCCGTACATCTTGTCCGGCACCTTAGGCTCTTTTACCAACGCTTACTTTGAGGCTATGGCAGGGTTTACTACCACCGGGGCAACGGTAGTCAGCGATATAGAAGCAATGCCGCTGGGCGTCTTGTACTGGCGGCACCTTACGCAGTGGATAGGGGGTATGGGTATAATCCTCTTTGCCCTTACCGTGCTGCCCTTTCTTGGGAGCGGGGGGCTGCAACTCTTTAAGGCCGAAGCCCCGGAGATAACCGTGGACAGACTCAGGCCGCGTATCATAGATACCGCAAAGGTCCTCTGGTACATATATGCCTTCCTCACATTCCTTGCCTTCACGCTCTACCTGGCCGGAGGCATGAGCGTTTACGATGCCTTGTGCCACGCGTTCACCACGCTCGCCACCGGAGGGTTCTCCACAAAAAATGCGAGCATTGGGCATTTTAACAGCGCATACATCGAGGGCGTTGCGACCCTTTTAATGTTCCTGGGGGGCGTGAATTATTCCCTGTACTTTTATCTGCTCAGGGGGAAGGGCGGCAGGTTCTGGGAAAGCAGCGAGTTTAGATTTTATTTGATGGTTACCCTGACTGCTATAGCTCTTATAACATGGAGCGAGTACGGCGATACATACGAAAGCATTGGCACTGCGCTCAGGTATGCGTCTTTTCAGGCGGTATCCATAATGACAACCACAGGCTATGTAACTGCTGACTATGAGGGCTGGAGACATTTCTCTCAGATATTGCTCGTAATGCTCATGTTCTTTGGGGGAATGATCGGCTCCACCAGCGGTGGGATGAAGCAGGTCAGGGTGCTTCTCATGCTCAAGCAGGGCTACCGCGAGCTATTTCAGCTCATCCACCCGCACGCCGTGACCACGGTGAAACTGGACAACAACCCCTTTACAAAGGAGATACTCGGGAGCATATGGGGTTTTGTTTTCATCTTCCTTATGATGATCGTGCTGGGCACACTTGCGCTTACCGCCATGGGGTTGGATTATGTCACCGCCTCCTCGGCAGTTATCTCGGCAATGAACAATATTGGCCCGTCCCTTGGAGATGTCGGGCCTTCGGAAAACTACTTAGGGCTTCCCGCTGCGGCCAAGTGGGTGCTCGCTTTCCTGATGCTGGTCGGGAGGCTTGAGGTCTACACGGTCATCATTCTCTTCGTGCCGCGCTTCTGGAAAAAATAGGGGGCCCACCTCCGGTGGAGGAGCCGCCTCCGGCGGGGGCTGGTTGCATCCGCACCGGGGGCATGGCCCCATTTATTATTTCATTATTAAGCGAATTATAAAACCTCCTACAGTTTACGATTCGCGTCCTAAAAATTTGTATTGAATAACAACATATTCTTAAGCGGGGTGGTTCCCACCCCCTGCACCCCAGGGGTTACTTCTTTGTTCGCCCAAAGAACTAACGAAGAAAGGGCGGTTCCGCTTTTCATAAGATCGGACCTCCGGATGCGCGCTCTTAATTCGTTTTTAAAGAGAGTGGTACGGCACACCCGCTCTTCGAGTCTACCCTTTGAATTAGGAGTACACATTATAACGATCAAGATGGCGCGCAAAACGGCAAGAATGAGGCACCTACACCGATGCCCTTCAAAGCGGAACGGGGGAGGCGCAAGGAATAGAGTCATATTTAATTGAATATTATTGCTTTTGCCTACTCGTCTGAAATTCCTTGCGATGGTTTTCTAGTATTGAATCTAATAGCTTTAAGAGGATACGGTTTGGGTCGTCGCGACCTATGTCGGAGTGCCCGTTGGCACTATTGGCGGATGGAGTAGGCTTGCTTGATTATCCTCAGGGATTCCCTGACATCGAACCCTGTGGCCTTTGACAGTTGAACGGCGCTGATCTTCTCAAGGTCCTTGACGGTCACTATATCGTGTTTTAGAAGAACCCCTACGTTCTTACTGTTTACAGAGGGGAGCGCTGTGACCGGATAGGTCTTGCCGTGTTCGATGAGTTTTTCAAGGCTCTCGCCAACAGGGTGTTTCCACCCTATGGCCTTAAGCCCTACGCACTCTGCGTATTTTATGGCCTCAGAGGAAAATCTTGTATTGGTAACGAGCATGCCTTTGGGGATAAGGCCCGACTTTCGCATCTCACTCTCAGCATAGGCCCTTTTGATGTCCAGGAACCTGGCGTGCACGTACAGGGCTGTCCGTATGTTGGACCGGGTCTTGCCCTTGTGGTGGAACTTGCACTCGACCATGTAGCAGTGCCTGCCCTTTGTTGCCACAACGTCCACCTCGTGGCTTATGCAGCGGCCCTGGACCATCTGGCCCACCTTCACCTTATAGCCCTGCTGCTCAAGTATCTTTGCCACGTACCGCTCGAAGGGATAGCCTGTGGGCCCAAGGGCGTAGATGGCGTCCTTGATCCTGTATCGTATGTTGGACTGGGGGCTTTCGGTGCGGAGGTATTTTTTTACGGCACGGAAGAGTTTTTTAGTGGTGATGGGAGGGGATATTGACCTCAGGGCCTTCTCGATTACCTCATCCGCCTCTTTTGCAGGCACGCCCGCGTGTATGACGGAGTTGCGTATCTTGGCCCTGTCATAGCCCTCGCGCTGGCCGGAGGATTTTATGACTTCCCAGTGGTTCATATCACAGGTATTTTAACTTATTTCAAGATGGTGCAGGGACTCGAACCCCGGACAATATTAATTTCGGCAAAGGTCTGGATAATGGTTCAGGCGTTAAGTATCACGCCGTAGATTATGAGGCCTATGGCTATGGCGTATGTGCCAATGTTCACCACGGCGGCAAAGTTTATCTCTTTTTTCTCTAAGGGGGTGGGGTGGCCCTTGTCAGCGTGGCTCATGCCCGGGCATCCGCAGCTCTGGGTGAGCTTTCGGAAACTGGCGTAGGACCAGAGGTGGATTGTCAGGTTTAATAGCGCTATGGCAAAGAGCACCCAGAAGCCGTCGCGCACGAACATGACCACCGGTATCACGCTCACGATTATGTTGCACCAGCAGAGCATGGTTACTTATACCACATAACAGGTCTTACCGCAGAACAGTATGTTATTGAAGGGCCCTGTATGTGCTATTCATTCCTTGCGCTGGTACACTTTCTGTGCTTCAGTGTATTTCTTTTGCCTTGCCGCGACAACGGGCGATTGAATAGCCATGCTGCAATGCACTTAAAAGTGTATGAAAAGAGCTTGCTTGCCAGACCATATGAAATACATTAACTCACCGATCATTAAGGGAGTTAATAGGGGTGTGCCCCTGATTTCCTGATTTAAAAGATCCGTATGGAAAATTTAGCTTATCTTAAAACGCTCTACAAGAGATATAAGTCCCTCGGAAAGCTTTCCAAGATTTGATATGTCAGATGCGATCTTATTTGTTCTTTCGCTGGAGTCCTCTGATATATTGGCAATGTCTTCAATATTTTGGCTTATATGGTCGGAAGTGGCTGACATCTCTTCAGTTGCTGATGCTATCTGCTGGATCATCTCCTGAAGTCCATTGATGCTATCAAGTATTTCCATAAAATTTTTCCCGGCTTTTTCTGAGAGTTCCACCCCTGAATTGACCCTTTCTATGTTCTCCTGCATGGCATTTGATGCTTCAGCCGTCTCATTTTGGATTGATTTAACCATATCGGTTATCGCGCCTGTAGAGCTTGCAGTACGTTCTGCAAGCTTTCTAACTTCATCCGCCACGACAGCAAATCCACGCCCCTGCTCTCCCGCCCTTGCAGCCTCTATGGCGGCATTCAGTGCGAGGAGATTAGTCTGATCGGCAATATCATTAATAACGACTACTATTTCAGTAATCTTTCCAGAGCGAAGCTTTAAAGAATCTATAAGTTTTGCTGAGTCCATTACAGACTCTGAAATTTTCTGTACTTCTTTGATGGCCTCATTTATAACATTAAGTCCAGTATTTGATTTTTCCACCGTATCAGATGCGGCCTCGGCAATCACTGAAGTATTTGATGCAATTTCCGCAACTGTCTGAGACAATTCTTCGCTTGATGAGGCTATCACGCTCGATTTGTCGGATTGGCCTTTTATGCTTTTTGAGAGTTCACGAGACTCAGTGCTTAAAATATTGCTTTTGCTGGTGACTTCCTTTGAGGATTCCATAACGCTCTCGACAATGCCTGACAGGTTAGATACGAATCCATTGAAACGCCTTGAAAGCTCTCCAATCTCGTCTTTGCGGCTCTCATCCAGACGGCTGGTGAGATTGCCACCTACCTCAGCCATTTCCTTAAGCCTGAAAGCAACAGCGAGTATTTGCTGTCTCTTTCTGTAATCGGCATATATCAAAACAAGTATCAAAAGAGTAACAATACTTAACATAGCGGCTTTTAGAAAAAACATTTTGAATTGATGCGAAACCATGTTTTTTAATACCGCCGGGTCGTAGCGGTAGTAGAGAAGCCAGAGGCTCTGGTCCTTGATTTTTAATTCATCTATGAAGTAATTATCACCTTTCATGCCAGAGCCAAGCGCTGACAGGGCTTGGCTTACAATTTTATTGTCACGCCTGTCCGCGATGCTGATTCCCATTGCCTTGTTAATTAAAACGAAGTTGCTTGTCCTCTCAGGCATTTTAAGCCCTAACCTCGCGGCATTGGCCCTGTCTCTTCCCGTAAGGATGAGGAAAGGCAAATCAAGGAGCATGGCTTCAAGCACATTAGTCCTGAAAATGGTAGAAATTATACCATTCAAGTTCCCATTGTTGTCATAAAAAGGCACGGAATACAGTATCCCATCGGCGTCCTTTACGTCACCGTTTTCTTTGGAATAATATTGTGTGTTGTCGCACGTCCTCATTGGTGGACTGGATATGGCGGGTATTTCATCGAGACCAATATAAGTAAAATAAGGGTTCTTCTGTTGAAAATAAGCGATCTGTTTAGGATAATACTCATATTCCTCATCTTCCAACTCAGCAGGGAAATCTGGATCAACCCTGGTTTCTTCATTATCTGAACCCGATTGGGATCCGATTATCAATGAATCGAACATAAAAAACGGAATCTCTCCCTGCTTGAAGCCTTTTACAACACTGTAGATTTCCGAGACACTGACGTTTGCAGCCAGGTTGTTATAAATCTGCTGAACAGTCAGATATCCTTCCTGGCTAAAGCGTCCTTCGGCCACAATATCCTCGTCTTCGCTCTTTCTGTTTCCACCTTCAATGCTTCGTACGCTGGGAAGTAGCCCTATGGTCCTGGTAGCTTGATATATAAGGTTGAAAACCCCTTCGATATCGGTCTGTTTTCTTCTGAACTCTTCGGATATGAGTTTGGATTTTGCGTTATTAAGCATTTTAGACCTTGCGGATATATAATCGAAATACAGGTAGGCGAACAAGACTATAAAAATAATCGCTACTGCTAAAGATAAAAAAAGGTGCTTTCTTTGATAGTCCAACATTATTGACCTTGCCGTAGACGGCACTCTTAAATGTTAGTTTCCCCGTGAAATTCCCCATGCTTCCCTACAGGATTATCCCCATACCAGTTTAAGGTATAACACATGGATAGAGTTATTAGCAAGGAAATTTATCACAGAAAATAAAGTAAAGAACGACTGTACTACTCTATGTTGATTTCTATTTGAATTGCACACATTTAGTTTCTCTTAATGCCTCGGAAAAACAGTACAACACTTCTTTGATTTTGCCTTTGATATAATGCATCCATAGGCTGAGAGGGGATAAGGAGGAAAGCGTGCAGAAATTGCTCTGGTTGGTGGGTGCGACAATTGGCAGTTCCATAGGGTGGTGGATCGGGGCCAAGTTCGGGATGATGACCGCGTTTATATTGAGCATGGTCGGCACTGTGCTTGGGATAGTCCTTGGGTTCAAACTTGCCAAGTCTCTCATGGAGTAGTAGACGATCTTCGGGTGCTGATTCTCCCATCTACTGCGCAATAAGCCGCTCGGGGTCACGGACCCCCTTTGTTTGGGTATCCAATAACATGAGCGTTGAGGGGGTACGGACCTCCTTCAAGTAAAGAGCCCATGGCTCCTTCGCGACTTGTCGCGACGAGTCGTGCCGACTTACTTGTATATGAACGAATCTGCACCCGGTCGGATAAGAATTCTATGGTTCGACCGGTCGATCATTAATATATTTATTCGACAGTATTCCTGAGTCATGCGCTGTGAAAAGGGTTAGAGATAAATTGCACTTTTTTCATCATTATTCACCCCAGCATGTAAAAAAACCTTTTCTTTAGAGAGAGTTTATTGTTTTTCAAACAGTTGTACTACATTAATATGGTTGCGATGCAGAAGAAATCCATTGACAGAAAGGAGTTGGCAGCTTAAAATACTGGCAATCGGACACTTCTGACAAAACTGATTCTGGTGGTATCACTTAAAAGGAGGAGGGACTATGGACAAGATTCTGAGGATTGATATGGGGGCCGAGGGTGGCCCGAAAGCGACTGAGACTCCGATGGGGGACTACGCTGGCTATGGCGGAAGGGGTTTGACCTCTGCGATCGTATCCAAGGAAGTCCCGCCGCTGTGCCATCCGTTGGGCGCTGATAACAAGTTTGTCATAGCCCCCGGCTTACTCAGCGGTACTGCTGCCGCCATGACGGGCAGAATCTCCGTGGGATGTAAAAGCCCGCTCACAGGCGGCATAAAAGAGGCTAACGCCGGGGGGCAGGCGGCCCAGGTAATGGCCAGGCTGGGTTATGCCGGTATTGTGCTTGAAGGGCTCCCCAAGGATGGCAACATTTACAAGATTTTCATTAACAGTGAAGGCGTTAAGATCACTGAAGAAAACAGCCTCAAGATGCTTAAGAACTACGACCTGATAGACAAGATGAAAGAGGCGCACGGGGACAAGGTCGCCTGCATATCCATAGGGCCTGCCGGGGAGATGAAGATGGCCTCTGCCACAGTGGCCTGCACTGACATGGAATTCAGGCCTACCCGCCATTGCGGGCGCGGCGGGGTTGGCGCTGTTATGGGCTCAAAGGGCGTGAAGGTGATCGTTCTTGACGATGCCGGCATAAAGATGCGGCCGGCCAAGGACGAAGCGAAGTTCAAGGCCGCAAACAAGGAATTCGTAGCGGGCCTGCAAAAACATGCTGTCACCGGCGAGGCCCTGCCTGCATACGGAACCAGTGTGCTTACGAATATCATGAACGAGGTGGGCGGATATCCCACCAGGAACTTCTCCGATGGGCAGTTCGAAGGCGCATCGAAGATAAGCGGTGAGACCGAGGCCCAGATGGAGAAGGACCGCGGTGGGAATCCCACTCACGGCTGCCACAGGGGATGCGTGATCAAATGCTCCGGCATCTGGCACGACAAGAACAGCAAGTACCTCACAAAGCAGCCGGAATACGAGACCGTATGGTCCCATGGAGGCAACTGCGGCATTGACGACCTCGATAAGATAGCCATTCTTGACCGGATGGACGACGAATTCGGCCTGGACACCATAGAGATGGGAGCTACCATCGCGGTGGCCATGGAGGCCGGCATTCTTGAGTTCGGAGACGCCGACGGCGCCATTAAGCTCGTTGAGGAAGTCGGGACAGGAACCCCCATGGGGCGCATCCTCGGCGGCGGGGCCGCAGCCACTGGAAAGGCCTATGGCGTGGTGAGGGTCCCTGTTGTAAAGGGCCAGGCGCTTCCGGCCTATGACCCAAGGGCAGTGCAGGGCATCGGTGTTACATATGCCACGAGCCCGCAGGGCGCAGACCATACGGCAGGCTACGCAGTCACCGCAAACGTGCTGAAGGTTGGAGGCGACGTTGACCCCCTGAAGCCCGAAGGTCAGATAGAGCTTTCAAGGAACCTCCAGATAGCCACCGCTGCCATCGATTCCACCGGCATGTGCCTGTTCATCGCCTTTGCCATCCTTGACCAGCCAGAGACCTTCCAGGCAATGTTTGATATAATTGGCGGGATTAACGGAACGGATTTTACCGGCGATGATTTTGCCGAGATCGGTAAGGACGTCCTCTCCATGGAAAGGGATTTCAACAAAAGGGCGGGCTTCACGAAAGAGCATGACAGGCTTCCAAAGTTCTTCTCTGAAGAAAAACTGGCACCGCACAACATCACCTTTGCCGTAAACGACGAGGCGCTTGACGAGGTCTTTAACTGGTAGGCACATAGGCGCATTGAATTATTGAGCAGGGGGGAGAGGCCGTAATGAGGCTTCTCCCCCTGTTTTTGAGATGTCTTTAATGCAGTGCCAATAGGGTAGGGCCAATAGGGTCACCCCATGACAAATATATATTCAGGAGAATGCAATTGCCTTACAAACCAGACAAGCTTGGCAAACCTGACAAAAGCGTTGAGATTGAGATAGATCAATCAAAGATACCGATGTTTGACTCTCTGCTGCAAAGCGGGTTCATGATGCACACCAAAAGCGGAGACAGTATAGAGACATTTCTTTGCGATCAGATGGGTATAGACCCAAAGTACATAATTGAGAGAATAAAGACGGTTGTCCTTGACCACAGGCCTGTGGATAACCTGGAAAAGGCCTTGCTTCATGATGGCTCCAAGCTGACTCTCTCTGGTGGAATGCCAGGGCTTGTGGGCATGACACTTGGCAGGGGGAGTATCCTTGCGTCCTTTAGAAGCAGCATTACCTACAGGGGAGATGAAGGCGTTATGGCTGGTGGACAGGCCGGTGTGAATATAAAACGGTTCAATATAGTAATGAAGGACCTTGGCGGGATATTTTTAAAGTACGGTATTAATGTAAAGAGAGCTGCAATGGCGGGTCTGGTCGAGCAGCTTCAGGGAAACGTCATGGGTATAAAACTTGACGGCAAGGCCATTGAACTCGATAAGCTTCTGGCAAGGCTTGAACCAGTGGATGGCTGGATAGGGCTGTCGATCACTGAAGTAGGTTAAAAAAACCGGTCCGTGACCGGCTAGCCGCCTGCTATGGGAGGGAATAAAGCCAGCACGTCACCGTCTTTGAGCACATGATCGCGCTTGACGTGAACATTGTTAAGTATATTCAGCCTGGGAAGATCTTCCGGGATCTTGAACAGATCTATCACATCGGAGACAGTGGCTCCTTCGGGCAAATCCACTGTCTGAAGCTCTTTGCCATACTGAATGAGTGAGACGAATAGCTTTAGCTCGATCTTCATAAACCTATTATATAATTATTCATACTTTCATATAAACTATGGTTCAGGTGGCTCGGATCTATGGTAAAAGCGACAATATCAAATACCATGATCGGGCCATTTAATTGTTTATTTATTAAATTGGGGAATATGATCTATCTCATAGCGCTAAGTGGTAATAAGAGGGATTATAATGTTAGAAACATCAAAGGCTTACTATGGATATGCCATTAACTGATATGCCTGATATAAAAGACATAAAGGACACGGATAAGGTCTCACCTGGCAAACTAAAACCTTATCCCTCAAAACTCTTTGTGGAGATCACCACAAAGTGTAACCTCTCATGCGGCATGTGCGTTAAGCACAACGAGGAGGGAATTGAGGAAGGTGACCTGTCACGCGAGACCTTCGAGGCCCTCGTGCCCGCGCTCCCGCATATTGAGTCGCTTGTGCTAAGCGGCATTGGCGAACCCCTTACGCATCCTCATCTTGAGGAATATATAAAGCGGGCCAAGGCCCTGATGCATGCCGGCTCGTGGGTTGGTTTTCAGACAAACGGCATGCTTCTGGACGATGCCAGGGCAAAGGCGCTCGTGCGTGCCGGGCTTGATAAGATATGCATATCTCTGGATTCGATCTCCGAGGGTAGTTTCAGCAGGATCCGCGAGGGCGGAAACATAGGAGCCGTAAAGCGGGCATTTAAAGCCCTAAGATCTGCTGCAGCGGAAAGGCCCGAACAGGAGCTGTCCATCGGCATAGAATACGTGCTTATGCGTGAGAACCTTGCCGAGTTGCCCGAGACCATAAGGTGGGCTGCCAGGCAGGGTGCCTCTTATGCCATTGTCACACAACTGCTTCCTTACAAGAAACCTATTGCCAAACAGGCGGTTTACGATACAAATACGTTTGATGCCATAGACATCTACAAGAGATGGAAGGCCCGGGCAAAGAGCGATGGGGTGGATCTGCTTGAGTATTTTGATAACTTCATCAAACACTACAAGACCGATTACGAACTTAAGCTCGAGGATTACATGAAGCGGATGAAGGACGATGCAGCATCCAAAGGCATAGCGCTTCAAACGGAGAAGCTCCTGGGCAGGGATGAGCAATGGTTCGAGGAGGTGGAGGAGGTCTTCAACCGCGTGCGTGACATCGCAAAAGAGGAGGGGATCGATGTGACCCTTCCGGAGATCGCGCCCAAGAACACAAGGAAATGCGAGTTTGTGGAGTCTGACAGTGTCTTCGTCTCATGGTACGGCGACGTGCACCCGTGTTATTTTCTCTGGCACAGGTATTCCTGCTACATAGGAGGATGGGAAAAGCAGGTAAAGCCTTGGGATTTCGGCAGCCTGAAAGACCGTGACATCCTTGAAGCATGGAACGACCCGGACTACAAGGCATTCAGGGCTAGTGTTGTGCGATATGATTTTCCGTTCTGCTTTGATTGTAACTTCGCTCTATGCGATTACGCGCAGCTTGAGGACTTTGAGCATGACTGCTACATTGCCACGGTGCCATGCGGCGCGTGCCTCTGGTGTACAGGCCTCTTCCACTGTCTTCAATAACGGACTTCGGGCGCGAATGCACCTCATCTGCGGCGTTGCGCGACATTTGCGGTAACTAAAGTACAGCTTCATGTCGCGCGCCTTGCATCTAAGGCACCTCGCACCCGAATTCCTACGTCCGGCAAGTGAACAATCGCCGTACTCAGGAAAACTACTAATCTAAAGCATTTGATAACGGAAATACTAAAAGGTAAAGGCAACAACAACACCTAAAAAAGTGCCCGTGGCACCCTCCGTCCGGCAAGTGAACAATCGCTGTACTCAGGAAAACTACTAATCTAAAGCATTTTGATACCGGAAATACTAAAAGGTAAAGGCAACGACAACACCTAAAATGAGGACGGCTGCATTTAGTCCGGACTTTTTATGGAGGGGAGTCTATTCTTTCCGTGCGCTGAAGAGGGCGCCTTCGGTGAATTCGGAGGTGGTTATTCCGGTCCTGCCAAGGAACTCCACTTGGGCAAAGCCCGCCTTGCCAAGCAGATCAAGGAGATCCCCCACGGGGATCGCGCCCCCCACTCAGTCCGACCAGGCCTCAAGGCCTGAGGGCACCTTCCCGAGCATATCCTCCTTGAGCACAATGTCGGCAAACTGGAGCCTGCCTCCGGGCTTCAGTACCCTGTGGATTTCCCTGAAACTTTTCTCATTAAGCGGAGAAAGGTTCAGCACACCGTTTGATGTTGCCAGATCAGAGGAACTGTCATCACAGGGCATGTCTTCCACGCCAGTAAGGATAACGTCAGCATTTGTAATGCCTGCGGCCTTGAGGTTCTCCCTGGCCTTGTCCACCATCTCAGGCGTGAGGTCTATGCCTGTAACACTTCCCTGCGGGCCCACCATCAGGCTGGCCACAATGAGGTCGAAGCCCGCACCGCTGCCGATATCAAGGACACTCTCGCCCGGGTTCACCGGGCCGATGGAGAAGGGGTTGCCCACCCCGCAGAAAGTATCTGCTACGTCCGCTGGCATATCTTCCAGGAGGGAGAGGTCGTAGCCCAGGACATGGGCCCCGTCGCGTCCTGTGGGGTAGGTGAATTTGCCCTCCAGGGATTGGGATACCTCGGAATATTTCTTGCGCACGGCTGCCTGTATCTCCGCACAGCCCGGCTGCCTTGACTTGCCTGATATTTTATCTAGAAGTCCCATGACATTACCTCCGGATGTCTTTATTTTACCATAGCAGGTCCGGCCATGCCAGGTTCGGGCGTTTTTTAGATAATTACCTGCGCGGCTGATCCCTTGCGAAAAGTGCTGGGGAGGGTCCTGTGCAGTGCAGGTTAAGGGCATTTTATCCGGAAATTCCCAGAGTCGTTTTGGGGGATTTTGTGGACAGCTACATATAGTCTGCACTTTTTGGTCTTTTAAGTGGTGTTTTAAGAGATCGTAGGTTCTATCCAGATCAGCTCCACATGTGCGAAAAAATGCAGGCACTGCCATGTAAGGACCATATATCTTCTGAAAATCATTTTTTGGCAGTCAATGATTTTAAGTTGTGGGCTGATTCAACAGGAAGAATTTGAAATCGGTCAATCAACCGAGAACCGTCCGAATTTTCCTTAATAGTTCGTTTGTATTGACAGGTTTGTTGAGTAGTAGTTTACCATTATTGAGTATCGACCTTATGCGGGGATCATTCAGTTCACCATATCCGCTTATAAATATAACCTTGACGTCCGGGTCAGTCTTTCTTATCTCCTCATATGCCTGCTCTCCGTCCTTCTCAGGCATTGCGACATCGAAGAACAGAAGATCGATCTCGTTCTTGTATCTTGAATATTTTTGTACGGCATCCTCTCCATCTATTGCTGTTATGGTTCTGTAACCCGCTTTTTCAAGTGTTTTCTTCATCAGCTTCAGCACCAGTTCCTCATCTTCGGCTATCAGCACCGTCTCTGTCCCTGTCTCAGCAATCAGGGTTGCAGCTGGCTCAACCTCCAAACCAGCGGGTTCTATCTGAGGTAAATATACCTTGAAGTCAGAGCCCTTGCCGGGCTCACTGTCCACATGTATATAGCCATTGTGACTTTTTATAATGCCGTAGACCATCGACAGTCCAAGGCCAGTACCCTTCCCAATACCCTTTGTGGTATAAAACGGCTCGAATATTTTTTCTTTTGATTTTTCGTCCATACCCACGCCGGTATCTGTTACGGAAATCAGTACATAAGTGCCGGGCTCAAACTTTGCCTGAGGTAGCTCAGGCATGTTTTCGAGCTTCACGGTTTCGAGCTTGATCGTTAGCGTGCCACCCAGGGGCATCGCGTCCAACGCGTTTGTGGACAGGTTGATGAAGACCTGCTCTAACTGGGACCTGTCCGCCATTATTGTCAAGTCATGGGCAGGGGACAAAAACCTTAATTCTATACCCTCGCCCACAAGCTTTGACAGGAACCTGTGCACTGAACTTAAGGCCTCATTGACAACCAGAGCCTCCATATGAGTTATCTGTTTCCTGCTGTACGCCAGCAGGCTCCTGGTCATGTCGGTGGCCCTTCGCGCTGAGATCAGTATGTCATCAACGTACTCTCTTAACGGGCTGTCAGTGGCTATGTCTTCCTGCAGAAATTCCCCAAAACCAATGATAGATGTCATGATGTTGTTGTATTCGTGGGCAACACCGGCAGTGAGCGTCCCGATTGCCTCCATCTTCTGCGAATGCTTGAGCTGTTCCTCGATCCTGCTTTTCTCTTCGAGCGCGTCACTCATGATATTGAAGTTTCGCGCAAGTTCACCGAACTCAGTCCTGTCATGAAAGGTTATTTTGTGGTCATA
>SDBT01009263.1_pt1 | contig 16005 bp, 15 predicted proteins | sample 2277101 | NCBI WGS metagenome assembly SDBT01 (sample SAMN10404973, study PRJNA504765) | marine sediment metagenome | isolation source: marine sediment core GS10_PC15, 103 cmbsf | place: Arctic Ocean: Southern Knipovich Ridge | collected 2010 | reverse complement strand
TATTGGAGACTATCGAGAATAGAAGAAAGCAACCGAGTGGTGATTATCCCATTGACCAAGATCAATGAGCGCTTATCAAACGAATGACGCTCCAGATGAGGCGTCAGCAAAACCCTGGATAGGTAAAATGTCTCTCGTAGTTTTTAGTCCTAAAGTGTCCAAAAGGCTCTGAAGACCTAAAATCGCTGTACCTGGCACAGTGTCTCTCTCAGAACCTGATCTTAATCGTCCCGCTCTTCTCCAGTATCAGGAATGGACCGTCGAGAGAAGAGCCGGCATTGTTCCGGGAGCCAGTCCTTGCTCAGGAAGATAGCCATATTTGCTTTGATCTAATGGGTGGGATATGACTAACATTAATGCTAGAATTGAAATACACATCAAAGGTTTCAACGCATAGGACAAAATGCATCAGGCGTTAAATACATATGAGCCGTTTATGAATACCCCGAGTCAGGATTATCATGGGTTCGGAAGGCATACCTGAAAAGAACTTAAGAGTCCCAGATATACCCGTCTCCTCTGTTAGCACAGAAGAGAGTATTTCATTACTCGATATTCTCCTGGTCCTGACTCGCCGCCGGAAAGTCATCGGTCGCGTCCTTGGCCTGTCGCTTGCTATAGGGCTGACACTCGCCATTTTCAGTCCGACCAAATATACGGCCACTGCGAAAGTTATCCGCGAATCGGCCGGTCAAGAGGTCGGAGGCCTTTCCGGTCTGGCCGCGCTGAGGGGGTTCGGCATCAACATCGGTGGCGGAGCATCCGGGCTGACTGAAGAAAACTATCCTGAAATCCTGAGAAGCCGAGAGCTGCTGCTCGCGGTTGTTAACAGCCCGTTTTATTTTAATGATCTCGATACGTCCATGAGCCTGGTGGCCTACCAGACCAGGTATCCAGGTTTGCCCAAAATCCTGATAAAAAGCCTTCGGGCCGTGACAATCGGTCTGCCGGGGAACATCCTACGTTGGATCCGGGGAGTGGATTCTGTTGCCGCTGTCCCAAAGGGTGTGAGTGGTATAGTCGGCCTCACCTGGGATGAATATGAGAGCATCAAGTTTCTGAACAGCATATTTTCGGTCGATGTTGCCCGAACCAGCGGGATGATGACTATTTCGACCACGACCAAAGATGCCTTACTCTCGGCCCAGATCATCTCTACGCTGATTCATAATCTTCGGCTGAGGGTGCAGGATCTCTATACGGAAAAGGCACGGGAGAACCTGGAGTTTCTTGGTGCCCGCTTCGAGGAGGCCCGCGTTGACCTGGAGGAATCTGAAGGAGATCTTGCCCGGTTCCTGGACGCCAATCAAAACCCCCAGACAGCCCGCCTAAGGTTCGAAGTAGAGCGTCTGCAAAGACAGGTAAATATTAAAACGGATCTTTACCGCGAACTCCAGACCCAGTTGATGCAGGCTGAGATCGAACTGCAGCACAAACAGCCGGTGATTACGGTGGTGGAAGCGCCCATACCTCCTCCTAAGCCCAGCGCCCCGAGGCGGAAACTCATTGTCATAGTATGCCTGATGCTAGGCCTTTTCGCAGGAGTAGGCTTGGCCTATATTGGGCAATTCATTAATAACCTGGGGGGTGATAAATCTCAAGAACAGAGCTTAAAAGAGATTAAAGCCACCCTTGATTCTTCAAGATGGCTTGGGAAGCTGATCAGCCTGTTCCGGCGCAGGCCTGCCTGACTGAATGGGCACCGAGCGTTTCGGCATTAAGGGCATATAGTACAAGCGATGAAGAACAATAAGAAATAGGTTAGATCAATGGTATATCTTGTTACAGGAGTAGCCGGATTTATCGCTTCCAAAGTCGCTGAGCTTCTGTTAGCCGACGGCCACACGGTAGTTGGTATCGATAACATGAATGACAGCTATGACGTGCGTCTAAAAGAATGGCGGATCGATCAAATCAGGAACTATCCAGGCTTTCATTTTCACAAATTGAGCATTCTTGATCGCAATGCTTTACAGTCGCTTATCGCTGGGCTAGACTCCAAACCTGAAGCTGTTATCAATTTAGCCGCCCGAGCGGGGGTCAGGGCTTCCATAGAGGACCCCTGGGTGTATTTTGAGACCAATGTAACTGGGACCCTTAACCTGCTCGAGCTATGCCGGGAATACGGTATCAACAAGTTTGTTTTAGCGTCCTCGTCCGGTCTATACGGGTCCGGCAATATGCCCTTCGGAGAGGATGCGAACACCGATAACCCCCTCTCGCCATACGCGGCATCCAAAAAGGCGGCTGAGACCCTCTGCTATACCTATCACCATTTGTACGGCATCGATGTCACCGTTTTCCGGTACTTCACCGTCTACGGACCCGCCGGCAGGCCTGATATGAGCCCCTTTCGATTCGTTCAATGGATAGTCGAAGGTCATCCTGTGATAGTGTATGGCGATGGTATCCAATCCCGGGATTTTACCTATATTGATGATATTGCCCGGGGCACCATTGCCGGTCTTAAGCCTGTTGGCTATGAGATTATCAACCTTGGTTCGGGTACGTCTGTTGTTCTGATGGATGCGATCCATTTGATAGAAAACCTGACAGGTTATGAGGCAACTTTAGACTATCAACCGCGCCATCCTGCAGATGTGTTGGAAACCTGGGCGGATATCCAAAAAGCAAAGGATTTGCTTGGTTGGCAGCCTGAAGTTATTTTCAAGGATGGCATGCTACAGTTAATAAATTGGTATCGAGCTAACAGGGAGTGGGCCAAGGATGTTAAAACTTGATACAATCCGACTGCCCAAATCACTAGAAGACATAGCTTCCTTGAGGGAAGAACTAAAAATACCATTGATTGGTAAACAAGAAGCTGAAAGGGACCGGTTCAACACTACGAAGGGATAAGCCACTCAGTATTGATGGATATTAAGAGGAAAATAATTACAGGCACATTTTGGGTCGGTTTCGCCCGCGTCATTAATCGGTCTAGCCTGTTTATTGTCGCCTTAATACTAACCAGATATATCCCACCGAAAGAATACGGCCTGGTTACAGTAGGGCTACTAATCATAACCCTCCTGCGAGTGTTGACAGAGCTTGGATTACAAAAAAGCCTGATTAAACAAAGAGATATTTCTCAGGCACATTTTGATACCGGGTGGACTTTTGAGATATTCAAAGGGATACTTATCTCTGCAGCGATTTACATTTTCGCCCCACTATTTGCAAACATTTTCCGCGAACCGGACGCTGTATCGTTTATAAGGGTGATGGGCCTGTCACCACTTATTTTAAGTCTAACGCATTTCAAATTATTTCTATTTGATAAAAACCTTGATTTTTCTAAGGTTTTTGCGCTGGAGACCGTAACACTTATTCTGGGAATTCCGGTCACTATTGGAGCTGCAATTATTCTGCGGAATGCCTGGGCCCTTGTCATTGGATATCTATTCAGCGGTATGATTCGTTTGGCAGTATCGTACTTCTATTTTCCTACATTTCCCAAATTGAGGTTCCACCGTGGCTCATTCAATGAGATGTTTTCATTTGGGAAATGGATCTTTTTAGGGGGAATCGTTTCTTATCTCGTAATGGAGGGAGACAAGTACGTTGTTGCCAACGTGTTCGGTATTGCCGCACTCGGCTTATATAAGATGGCCCATAATATTTCCCATATAGTCGTTGACGAACTAAAGAGAACGCTTGGGAGAGTCCTATTCCCCTCTTATGTCATGCTCCAGGATACTCCCGATCTAATTAAGGTTACCGTTTTACAAAATTACTCTTTGATATTTTCTATTATTGGTCCTATCACAATTGGTATAGCCTTGGTTGCCCACGATTTTGGCAACTTTGTCATTGCGAGCGAGTGGTCCAAAATTGCAAACATACTATGTATCCTTGGTATTGCTGGTTTTACTCGTGGAATTGTTGTAGGCATTATGGGTGTATTTTGGGGTATCGGGAAACCTAACGTTCCTGTCTATTTAGAGACTGTCAGATTGACATTAATAGGCTCATCAATTTGGTGGTTATTGAATTCATTTGGAATTATAGGTATTGGTTACTCTTTGATACTGGCGAACATCGGCGCAAGCGCATTCATGGTATATTTTTTAGATAAGCATTTCCAAATTTCGGTTAAGGAATTGTGGCAAACAAACTACCCTGGCATACTCAGCCTAATGATAATGGTAATCGTTGTGCAATTATTAAAGACTATTATTAGTCCATCCATATTACGATTCACTTTAAGTATTGGATTGGGCTCAGCAATTTATTTAGGAATTCATTTCATACTATTCAAACTGAATCATAAGGGACCTCTAGTTGCATTTAGGACTGTTCGACCATAAGCAGATGGATAAATTAAATTATATGGACCACATAATTAGAACAATATTAGAAAGGGTCAAGAATTCACTTAGATATATTATTAGAGAATATAAAAAGAGCAATCTGAGGAGATTCTTGCATTGGGTCAAAGTAGGGCATTTTATTCGATGGATGAAGATTAGGAGATACTCAAAGAAGAATCAGGTGGTATGCCTTCAAATAGGTGGTGGTAGGCATAGCATTTCAGATTGTATCAATGGTGACCTGATAGATGGTGATATATATTTGAACGCGATATATAGGCTTCCTTTTAAAAATGAGACTATTGATTTTATTTTCTGTGAACAGTTTCTCGAGCATTTATCTCTTGTTGAAGGTAAGAAACTGATGGCAGAAATATTTCGTATCCTGAAACCTGGAGGCGTGGTTAGGATAGCAACCCCCAGCTTGAACGGTTTAATAGATGTTTATCGAAATCAGAATGCCCTAGTCGATCAGAAGGAAGTTATTGCAAGACACCGGCGAAACCATAATCCGGATTGCCAGAATGCCTGCCATTTATTAAATGACTTTTTTCACCTGTGGGGACATAAATTCATATACGATGAAACAACGTTAGCAGAAATAATGACTTCGACAGGATTTAAAAATTTAGTATGGCAGGAATTCGGAAAATCTGAGCATCATATTTTAATGGATCGTGAAAGACACGCGGATATTGAATGGATAAAACATGCGTTTACTATCATATGTGAGGCAACCAAAGCAATAGAAGCGAGATAAGACGTTTGGTAGAATCAGACAGAACCCTATCTCTAGACGAACCTTGGGCTATTGGAGAGGAGAATTACCGTAAAATACTTGAAGCCGTGTCTGACAAGAACATTAATCGGATCGTAGAATTTGGTAGTGGAAGAAGCACGGTTCGTTTAGGAAAAGACTTTCATAATGCAAATTTATTATCCATAGAGCACGACGAGCTGTTTTATAAGCATACGCTGAATCTATTACAAGAGTATGATACAAGAAATGTGGTTGTAATACATTGCCCTCTTAAAAGAAAAACATTCGGCATTAGAAGTTATCTTAGCTATGATCTAAACGATACAGTGATAGAAAATGGTGTGGATTTTGTACTTATTGACGGTCCAGTTGAGTCTGAGACAATAAGAGGAAGAGAGGCCCCTCTATATGCCGTTTTTCCGTGTATAAAGGTTGGAGGGATCGTCGCGCTCCATGACTACCATAGGGATAGCGCAAAAGCAGTAGTGAGAAATTGGCTGAATTCTTACCGTGGGAGTCTAAGGATTCTAAAGGAATATAAGAGGCTAATCCTACTTGAGAAATACGGAGAACAGAATAATATTTCATTTCCAGGAATAATGTCTATAATAGATAATTTAAGGGCCAATGCAATACTTGTTGGCAGAAGAACTAAGAGATTTTTAAAGGAAATAATCAAGGGGAAATAAATGAAACCATTGATCTCAGTCATCATACCAACAAGCAACAGGTCGAATTTGGTGCTAAAAGCTGTTCACAGCGTCCTCAGACAGAGTTACTCGAATCTGGAATGTATTATCGTGAACGATGGATCAATTGATGATACTCCCGCTGTGGTGAAGCAACTGACCGACGACCGGCTCATTTTTTTGCAGCACGATACGTGCCGGGGAGCTTCTGCAGCACGCAATACGGGCATAGCACACTCCAAGGGAAAGTTCATCGCGTTTTTGGATGATGATGACGAATGGATACCCACAAAACTTGAGAAACAAGTTTCGCTTCTGAGTAACCTTGCAGACTCCGTTGGGATGATCTATTGTTGGATGGACTACTATGACAACGAAAAGGTAGTATCTAGACATCGGCCAAAACTTCTTGGGAACATATTCAAGTACGTATTGGACAAGCAACCGATTGGCAATTCGTCAACCTTGTTAGTGCGGCGGGCTGTTGTGAAAGAAGTCGGTGGATTCGATGAATCACTGCTGCGTGGTAACGACGGTGACTTCATTCGTCGCGTATGTCTACAATATGAGGTGAATTTCGTACCTGAAGTACTTATAAAGGTACACGTTGGCCATGGGCATAAGCGGATTACCCGATTTGATGAGGATGGAATCAAGAATGCTATAGAAGGTCAACGTGTTAAACTGGTAAAATTCAAAGATGAACTACGAAAATACCCAAGACAAACTGCAAACATATATGCTATCATCGCCTATCATTACAGTCAACTTGGTGATTGGCGGAGATGTATCGCTTCATACCAGCAAGCTATCATGACCTTTCCTCTTTCCATAAAAGTGTATGTCTACCTGATGCGTAGCTTAAAAGAACAGATCCTGAAACCGGAGCATTGATGACACAGAAGACGTTCAATAAAAAACAAAAAATCCAGGAAGCACAATACGCATACCCATACCATTATATCCCTATGTGGGGAAATGGCAGGTTCTCTCAGGTTCACTATTGGCCCTGGGGATTTCGATATCTAGGTGGAATCCAAGTTGTGCTTGATCAATTGAAGCAACTCTCCTTTAATTCACTTATCGATATTGGCTGTGGAGATGGACGTTTCCTAAGAGAGGTGTACCAACAATATCCCGGCAAGACCTTGTTAGGTATTGATTACTCAGAGCGCGCCATTCAAATATCCCGGCTGATGAACCCCGATCTGGATTATAGGTGTACCGATATCATTAATAATCCTATAAATAAGCGTTTCGACTTGGCAACAATGATAGAAGTGCTGGAACATATACTACCTGATGATTTGGGACAATTCCTACAGGCCGCAGCTAAACTGATTAACAATCAGGGCTGGCTGATTCTTACTGTGCCTCATGAAAATAAGAAACTGAGCGATAAACATCATCAACATTTCAACTCGCAGAAGCTCTGCAATACATTAGAACAGTATTTCAAAGATTTTTCGTTTATTCCTTTTGATACAAAATCAAAGATGTTTCAATTATTGCATCGTATTATTGGCGGAAATGGTGACCATTTTATAATAACAAATTCATGGCTCTTATCTTGGTTCTATAGACTTTATAAGAATCGATATCTCTATACAAGAAATGAATCAAGATGTATGCGTATCGCCGTAATATGTAGAAAAAGATGAATCTGGATTCCCCCAATCCCCTTGTAAGTGTTGTTATTACAACTTATAACAGGCCGGCGTTGTTTAAGAAGGCCCTTAAAAGCGTTTTAGAGCAAACATACACCAAAATTGAAGTAATTGTTGTGGAAGATGGTTCTATTGGTGATATAGAATCATGGCTTCGAGACAATAATATGAATCACGTGAAATACTTTCGTCATGATAAGAATCAAGGTCTATCCGCTGCGAGAAATACCGGCTGGAAGCTCGCGAAAGGCGAATATGTCGCATTCCTGGATGATGATGATGAGTGGCTCCCTGAGAGAATCGAGTTGGGTGTAAAAGTGGCGGAATCGTGCAGTGGTGCTGTACAGTTGTTTTATTGTGGAACAATTGTAGTTGATGAGGCTGAAGGGGTAATAATCTACTGCACTCCAAATATACGTGGGAAGCTTCTTGAGCCGTTAATGGCGGGTTGGACACCGCCACCTTCAACAATGTTTTTTCGCTCCACCGCTCTTCAGACCATCCGAGGATTCGATGAGAACCTCATTAGTGCGGTGGACCACGACATTTGGATGAGTTGTGCAGTTGCTCGCTTCGAGGTTGAGTTTGTACCGGAATATCTGGTGAGAATCGTCTCCCGGCCACTACAGGAACGGATGACGTTTGACCCTAAAAATCGAATCGTTGGCGTTAAGGGATTTATGTCAAAATGGAGAGATGAAATCGAACAAGCGCTGGGACCGCAGGGTTATAGAAATTTCTACAATCGCTACTTATCACGGGAGTATTCCAAGTTCGGGAAGTATGCAATCCAGGCGAACAAGCGTCTGAGTGCCCTAAAATACTATCTGAGTGCCATCCGCCATTATCCACAGAATTTGAACGCTTGGACAAACCTACTTGTGGTTGCCACAGGGGGACGCTCGCTCTGGCGCGCTCTAAGAAAGTTGCGCCTACGATTCCTACCGCAAAAAAGATATTTGGAAATGAAAGGTTTGCCCGGATCTCCAGTTCAGATGTAGGGCTATTTTTATCATGCCGGATCATTCAATTAAATCTCACGTTTTTACAGTCATGCCGGTGCACAACCGTAAGCATTACACGGAGAAGTGCCTGGAATCGCTTAGCCAACAAACGTACCCGGACCTGTCAATTATTGTTGTAGACGACGGCTCTACCGACGGGACCAGTGATATGATCCGTGAGCGGTTTCCAGAGGTCACCCTGCTCCATGGGGATGGCAACCTCTGGTGGACGGCAGCCACCAATATGGGCATCCGTAAGGCCTTGGAAACGGCCGCTGACGATGATTATATTCTAGTTATTAACGACGATCTGGAAGTGAATCCCGATTACGTGGAGAGTCTCGTACGGTTTGCCCGGGAACATCCCCGGTCGTTGGTGGGATCAGTCACGGTGGACTTTGATAATCCGGACATGATTGACAACGGCGGAGTCCGGATCAACTGGTGGACGGCTAAATACCACTCGCTGAACCGCGGAAGCCTGCTGGCGGAATTCGGCCCTGATTATTATATTGAGGCATCCTACCTCACCGGGCGAGGCACGCTGATCTCGGTGGAGGCATTTCACGAGTTGGGGCTATATGATGACCAGCATTTTCAACAGTGCGGCGACACGGAACTGCCCCTGCGGGCGAAAGCAGCAGGCTACAAGCTCTACCTGATCTACCGGGCCGTGATAAAGAGCCGCTTGGAAGGTGGGGATCCCTTAAATGTAGACCAGACCTATCGCTTGAGCGATCTGAAAGATTACTACTTCGGTATTCGGTCAAATATGCGGCTGAGGTACCGCTACCATTTCGCCCGAGCTGCTGCGGGGAAAAACTGGTTGCGCTTTAGCGTCTATTTTCTATGCGAGCTGGCCCGTATTACCGTTCACTTCGTACGACACCTTCGTTTCGGCTAGGGGCGGCATGAGCAGGCAGGTGTTCTATATCACCTATGTATTGCTCTTTCTCATCGGTGGCACCATCGCGCTGCTGGGGATATTGCCCTTCCGACCCTTTCACGTTTCTGCCCTGGCCTTGCCCCTGATCCTTCTCTATGGGATCAGGTTCGACCGCGTGGCACGGTTGTTTGTATTATTCACATTACTGATTATTTTCTCGGGGATCATCAACGGCTCTTCCCTGAAACAGACCCTATATTTTTTACGGTTCGTGATCGTTCCCTATTCCATGTACTACCTGGTACGTATCTACATTAACCCGCAAAACATCAGGAGAATACTCAACCTTTCAATGATGCTCGCTATGCTGCAGCTGCCGGTGGTGCTGGTCCAACGGCTGTTTTACGAGCAGCTGATCCCCCTTTCGGTTATCTCAATCGAACCAAACGATTTCACAACAGGCACCTTTTATGTTAAGAACGATCCGGCTCTTAATATTTTCCTTTTCGGACTTATCCTGTTCCTTCTCTTTGACCCAAAACACAATTACTTTGTCCGAAACCGTATGTTCAAAGCCGCTTGGTTCAGCCTGGCGATACTGCTTTCCCATTCCCTGATATCACATCTCATGCTCTTCGGTGTATGGGGTTACTACCTCCTGCGGGGGAAGAAAATCAGGGCAGTTTTCAGTGTTGGGTTGGCGTCTCTGGCGCTGGTCATTACCCTCGCCTACCTTGGCGCCACACAGCAATGGCTCTGGCAGCTGTCGCACGCCGCCAGGCAGTTATCCATCAGGGAGGTGGCCGATGAAGAGGTTTTCCTTATGGGCGGTTACTCCCGGGGCGCCGCCATCCTATATTACATCAGCCGCCCCCTCTCCCTGTTCGGTGATGGGCCATCGAAGTACTATGACCCGCTAACCAGAACCTATCTTCTAGGCAATACGGGACAGCTTTTTGCCTTTTATGGCGAGGTGGGACTTATTGGATTGCTTCTGGGGTACGCTATATTCCATGCCATGGCCTATCGACGGGGGAGTTCGGTCAGTTCACGCCGGCTGTACTTTCTGATCGCCGTCGGTTTGACCATCACCTCCAATGTGCAGGCAGATGCCAGTGTCATGCTGGCCTATAACCTGCTGTTAAGTACGGGATTGCTACCTGAAAGACCCCATATCTCACAAAACCATGCCAGAATCAGGACCAGACCACAACTTCAAGTAGCCGGATGAAACCGAAACCGGGGATAAAACGGGTATTGATCGCCCATCAGTCCACGATTCCTCATTATCGGGTAGCTTTTTATAACGCTATCGAGCGGTTACGCCCCGATTGGTGGACATTTCGAGTGGTTTTCGATCCAGCCCAAAAAAATCGGGAAAAATTTTTTAAGGAAGATTTCGAAATTTCTGAATTCAATTTTGAAGTTGAGCCAGTAAGGACTTTCCAATTGGCGCTTGGTGGTAAATATATTGTCTATCAGAATTTTCTCCGCAGAGCTTCTAAATACGATCTGCTAGTACTTGAACACGTCGTCCATAACATCTCCTATCTGCTTGCCTTTCTGTATGGCTTTTTAGGAAAGCATATCGTATTTATGACCCATGGCAGAGATTGGTCGCAAAAACGCCTGGGTCCAGTTAAAACATTGATTGAAAAATTCAAGCTGGGACTGGCACAGCGGGCTGATTGCATTATGGCCTACGTTTCGAAAACGCAAAAATATCTTGTGAACAATGGTGTTTCCGCAGATAAAATTTTCATTCTCAATAATACCATAGACATCAAAGCCGAACGAGAGGTATATCAAAGTCTAGCGAGTCAGAGAGATGATTTGCGGAGACATTATGGCCTTGAGGAAAAGCATATCCTGCTCTACGTCGGCAGAATAAATGCAAGGAAACGGATCGAATTTCTGTTAGAAGTAATAGCCGAACTAAAAAGGCGGGATCCGCGATATCATTTAATAGTTGTAGGCGGGGCCGAGGATCATTACATACACCTGTTGCGCTCCGCCTTTGAAGATGACACGTTGAATTATAATGGTCCGGTGACGAACCGAGAACAGCTGGCGCGCTTATACATAATGAGTGATCTCTACGTCTTTCCTGGAGATGTGGGCCTGGGTCCCTTGCAGGCGCTATGCTATGATCTGACGCCGGTGGTGATTGACGGAGACACCCACGGTCCAGAATATGAATATCTTGATGAAAGTAATGCACTAATCTTGCCGAAGGCGACCAACCACTCGGAATATGCTCACGCGATTCATCGTTTACTGGCAAACCAAGTTGAGCTGACACGCTACCGGTCTAAGGCCTGGCCCTCCATTCAGCATTTGACCATTGAGAATATGGCAAAGCAATTTATCAGGTCTGTAAACTTTGCATTCGGAAGAATTCAGTGATGGCCTTTTGTGACCAGGTCGAGTTCTAGGTAAAAATCGATCATGCTACCCAGCGCAGGATGCTTTATCCAGTCTGAAGTAACATCATAATACACATGTCGAAGGGAGGCATAAAATCATGGGCAGCCAATCTTTGAAAAAAGAGTTACTTAGGAAAATAGAACAGAAAGAAGCAAAAGTGGGTATTATCGGTGTTGGCTACATTGGTTTACCTCTTCTTAATCTCTTCGTAGAGAACGGTTTTCCTGCCATCGGGATCGATGTAGATTCCAAGCGGGTTGACTCTCTGCTTGCCGGCCACTCCTATATCCGACATATCCCGGATGAGCGGGTCGCAAAGTCGCTGGCCACCGGACGACTACAGGTAACATCCGATTTTGCCAAGGTTGCGGAATGTGACGTTATCATCCTGACCGTACCCACCCCCTTGAACAAGAATAAAGAACCGGATATGTCCTTCATCACATCGTCCACGAGAGCTGTAGCCGCCCATATCCGGAAAGGCCAGGTGGTAATTCTCGAATCAACGACTTATCCGGGAACCACCGATGAAGTCCTAGTGCCGATACTGGAAGAGATGGGATTGAAGGTGGATCAGGACATCTATGTGGGCTATTCACCGGAGCGGGAAGATCCAAACAACCCGAAATTTCATACGGCCAATATACCCAAGGTTGTCAGTGCTACCTCAGACGCCGGCCTGGAAGTAGTGGACCTTCTTTATCGGCAGGTGGTGGAGGTTACCGTTCCGGTTTCATCCACAAAGGTAGCAGAGGCCTCCAAACTATTGGAAAACATTTTTCGTTCGGTTAATATTGCCCTGGTTAATGAACTGAAGATGGCCTTTCACAAGATGGGTATTGATATCTGGGAAACCATCGACGCTGCAAGTAGCAAACCTTTCGGGTTTATGCCCTTCTACCCCGGTCCCGGCATTGGTGGACATTGTATTCCAGCCGATCCTTTCTACCTGTCGTGGAAGGCCAGAGAGTACAATGTTTACACGCGGTTCATCGAGCTGGCGGGGGAGATCAATGCTTCCATGCCGGAATTCGTAGTCCACCGGGTTATCGATGCGTTGAATGATGTGGGTATGTCGCTGAAAGGTGCGCGAATTCTGATGCTTGGGGTTGCCTATAAGCCCAACGTGGATGACGACCGGGATTCTCCCAGCTATCCTATCATGGCCTTGCTGGAAAACAAGGGAGCCCTGGTGAGCTATAACGATCCTTATATTCCTGAAATCAATCCTGCTCATGAGTTTCTCAGGTTTAAAGGAAAAAAATCGGTGGAAATCAGCCGTGATTATGACCTGATTCTGATCGCCACGGCTCACTATGAATATAAGGATATCGATTTTCATCGGTTTAGCATTCCGGTGGTGGATACCCGTAACCTGATCAGGGGACAGTTTGCCAGTTATTACCAGGCCTGACGTCACCAGAAGCTGTCCATTTAGCAGCATCGACCCGGAGGCGGTCCTGGTGGCGACCTTATATATGAAATTATTATTATTATTCTAATGCATCCGTTCCGTATTCTCATCACCGGCGGCTCGGGCTTTATCGGCACCAATGCTATCAGCTATTTCCTGGATCAGGAGTGCGATATCCTCAGCCTTGATATCAAGCCGCCCATGAACCCGGATCATGAGCGTTACTGGAAGGAACTCGACATCCTGGACAGGGACCGTCTGCGGATCACCTTCGAAGAATTTAAGCCGGGTTATGTGCTCCACTTGGCCGCCCGAACTGACCTGAAGGAAACCCGGAGCTTGGACGGATATACGGCCAACATTACCGGCGTGCGAAATACCGTTGAAGTCATCGCCGGGTGCCCCTCCGTCAGGCGCACGATCTTTGCCTCCAGCCGGATGGTTTACCGAATCGGTTACCAGCCCAGAGATGAGTATGATACCTGTCCCCCTAATCTGTATGGAGAGAGCAAGGTGCTGGGAGAACGCATTGTCCGGGAGTCCGGTTTGAACTCGGAATGGCTTATCGTCCGTCCTACCTCTATCTGGGGACCCTGGTTCGATGTGCCCTACCGCATATTCTTTGATATGATCCGGAAGGGGTATTATTCACACATCCTAAACCACAACCCGCGCAAATCGTTCGGTTTTGTGGGCAACACGGTCTATCAGCTGCACAAGCTGCTGCTAGCCGATTCCGAGTTGGTCAAGGGGAAAACCACTTACCTGGCCGATTATCCGCCCCTCCAGTTAAAGGAGTGGAGCCAGCTAATCGCTGAGGAGCTGGGGAAAACTATCCGTACCTTTCCGATGGCGCCGTTGAGAATGGCCGCGTCTGTCGGCGATCTGTTTTACATGCTTGGCTGGTACCGCGTACCCCTGACGAATTTCAGGCTGAACAACATCATCACCGAAATGGTCTATGAGACTCCGCTGCTGGAAAAAGTGGTGGGCGCCTTGCCCCACGATCTGGCCACTGGTGTTCGGGCCACGGTGAAATGGATGCACGAGTTCTCCTGATCACGAGTGCTACCGGCTTGACGCAGCGATGAGAATTTTAGTAAACGACCACTCAGGTCACCCCTTCCAGGTACAGCTCAGCCGGCAGCTGGCCAGGGATGGCCAGCATGTTCTGCATACCTACTCGGCCTCTTTTCAGACCCCAAAAGGCAATCTGCAAAAAGGGCCTCAGGACCCCGTGAATTTCGATATCTTAGGATTGTCTCTATCCAGACCATTTGCCAAATATTCCCTGAAACGATTCAAGCAGGAAGCCGAGTACGGATCGTTGCTGATACGGGAGATAGAAGCCTTCAGGCCTGATGTCTTGATCTCCTGCAATACTCCTATCGTTGCCCAAAGGGTTATTTCTAAATGGTGCCGGAAGAAGGGGATTAGGATCGTTTTCTGGCTGCAGGATATCTATGGCGTTGCAATGTCCAGGCTTCTCGGGAGAAAATTTGGACCTCTAGGTACAATCATAGGCCGTTTCTTTACCAGAATAGAAAATTCACTGCTCCAAGGCAGCGACGCCATTGTAGCCATCACCGAAGACTTCAAACCCTACCTGCTGAATATCGGCATCCCCGAAGAGAAGATATACGTAATCCCCAACTGGGCGCCTTTAGATGAACTTCCGATACTGGAACGCCGGAACCAGTGGTCCAAGGATCATGGGCTTGATGAGAAAACAGTGCTGCTATACTCCGGCACTATCGGCATGAAGCACAATCCCGATCTGATTGTTGCCCTAGCAGATCATTTTAAAGGGAACCCCTCGGTTCATATCATAATAATTTCTGAGGGTTTGGGAGCCGATTATCTACAGCGCCAAAAAGCGGCTAAATCGTTGGATAATCTGTTGCTGATGGGATTTCAGCCCTTTGAGTGTATGCCGGCTATTCTGGCCGCGGCGGACATTCTCTTTGCCATTCTGGAGCAGGACGCAGGCGTCTTTTCGGTTCCCTCCAAGGTGCTGAGCTATTTGTGTTCCGGGCGTCCCATTGTTCTCTCGGTACCGCCGGAGAACTTGGCCGCCCGCACAGTGCATGAGATCAGGGCCGGCCTTGTGACCGCGCCAGACGATAGGGAAGGATTTATCCAGGCCATGGATAGACTGGTGAACGATCCCACCCTCAGGCGGGAGCTCGGCAGTAATGGTCGTCAGTATGCTGAAGAAACTTTCGATATTGAGAAAATAGTATTAAACTTTAATAATATTATAACAAAGATAACTGGGAGAAATTGAATGAAATCAGCCCTAGTTTGCGGTGCCGGTGGATTTATCGGTGGCCATCTGGTGAAAAGGTTGAAGAAGGAAGGTTTTTGGGTGCGAGGCGTTGACCTGAAGCACCACGAATTCGCCGAAACGGTGGCTGATGACTTTATCATTGGGGACCTTCGTGATCCGTTGGTATGCCGAGGAGTCATCGATCGGTTTTTTGACGAAGTGTACCAGTTGGCGGCCGACATGGGGGGTGCGGGTTTCGTCTTTTCGGGAGAGAACGACGCCGACATTATGCATAACTCCGCCTTGATCAACCTGAACATGATTGATGTCGCCTCTAGGGTCTTGGTGAAAAATATATTCTATTCCTCATCGGCGTGCATGTATCCTGAGTATAACCAGCTGGACCCTGACAATCCCAAGTGCTCGGAGGACTCCGTCTACCCCGCCGCGCCGGACAGCGAATACGGCTGGGAGAAGCTCTTCAGCGAGCGGCTTTATCTGGCTTTCCATCGCAACTATGGGATGGATATACGCATCGCCCGTTTTCATAACATCTTCGGGCCGGAGGGCGCCTGG
>SDBT01009262.1_pt1 | contig 16006 bp, 18 predicted proteins | sample 2277101 | NCBI WGS metagenome assembly SDBT01 (sample SAMN10404973, study PRJNA504765) | marine sediment metagenome | isolation source: marine sediment core GS10_PC15, 103 cmbsf | place: Arctic Ocean: Southern Knipovich Ridge | collected 2010 | reverse complement strand
ATGACATCCACCGCGCGGAGATAGGCGCCCGGCTCATCCTCGATGATTATGGCGCTCGGGTTCTGTTGAACGCTCGCCCGAAGCCCGTCAAGAAACACATGCCAATCAAATTCGCCATTCTGCCACATGGAAGGAATCGAAACTGTCCCGCGAATCACCGGAAGATTCCCCACATAGGGCGAAACTTGCGCATCGTGCGCCAGCCCGAGGATTCGCCCGAAACGCGGAGACCTCGGCAATCCCGCGACCTTGGGGAAAATATCGAGATGGTCCCTGCCAAAAACCTGCATGGCTCACCCCGCCTGAAGAATGATTTTTGCGTAGTCCGGATAGTTTGTCAGGGATGCGGCTTGGAGCGCCGTCACGCGCAGATGCTCGCCCGGTTGATATTTGAGGCGCGAAGAGAAAGCCGTGAATTCGCTGGAATTGTCCCCGGCTGAAACCGTCACGTCTTCGTATTGGCTGCCTTCGCCGGAAGATGTCTGGATGCGGTAAACCATATCGTCGCCAACTGGGCCGGTCTTCATCACGACTTGGGCGCCAACGAACCCGCCGCCGTATTCCAATTCCTCTTCATCCCAAATATCAATGTCGGCTGCGGTGGGCTGGATTCCGCTTGGATGAACAACCGAAAGTCCTTGCTGTTCCCACCACTGGAACATGCGGCCATGACCAATATATCTGAGGTAAAGCGTCTGGCCTTGAACTGAGGCAAGGATGCGGCCTTGGGTTTTGTCAATGACGCACTCGTTCGCGCCAGGGACTCCAAGTTTCAAAACGTCGAACCGGGTGCCGGCTTTGCTGGCCAACGTCCAGGCGCCATAGTCTGGGTTTGTGCTTCCGAGAAGTTCGTCTTTCGTGATCCCCATCAGCCATCCCGCGTAATAGGTCACGGCGTTAATTACGACAGGATTCGAACAGACAACGAGTTCGTCCGTTATTGCTATTCCGTCTTCGATGAATTCAGTCTGAACGGCCATTGTTCAAGTCCATTGTGAGAAAGTCGCGACAAAGATTGCGTGCCATTCCTTTGTCCCGCCCGGAAGTTCGATGACGTGGGTTTTGCTATTATTGAAACGGGTAAGGACCATGTTGGGAAACGTGCCGTCATCTATAATGAGATCCCCAACTGTTCCTAAAATCTTCTTCGCGTTGACCGCCTGAATGATTTCCTCGACTGCGTCGCGATTCTCTCCGCGAATTCGATTGCGATAGTTTCCATCCTCCGCGAAGGAAATCTTCCCGCTGGTTTCCTCGGAGTTCTGATTGCCCATGAGCATTTGATCGCGGCCCGAGGCGTGGCCCCAGTCGATTTCCTTGCGCGAGGTATCCGCAGCGGTGCGATCTGAGACGGTATACCAATCCGCATCGGCGATTGTGATGCCGTCGAATTTGAGGGCTGTGCTCATCAGTTAACAACCACCGGTTCTTGAATAGCGCTGGATCTTTGCTTAACCCGCATGGCGCGGCTCTGTCTGATCTTGGAATTGCCTTCCAGAAGTTTTTCAGACTGTGCATCTCTTTGCTGATTGCCAATTTTGAACTGTAACAACTCCAATTCATCCTGCAACTGCTGTTCCTGTTTTTTCATCAAGTCGTTTTTGAGTTGTGACGCGCCAATCAGGCTTCTGTCCAAAGCCTCTATCTGTCCCCTCTTATTTATTTCGGCCAGTCGCAGATTGTTTTCCTGGAGCTGTTTTTGCTCTTCGCGGAATAGTTTCTTCTCTGCCTTCATGGCATTGATATGCTCAATGGGCAATGGCGGTCCCTCGTGTCCAGGAGCGAACCGCACAGGGCCAACCCCAGATGCGAAAGGGGATGTTCTCTTTGCGCGCCATCGCGCTACCTCTTCCTCTTTGCCTTTGATCCTTAAGTCACGAGCCTTTTTCTCCCTCCGCTCGCCTTCTCCAAAGAAATCAAACGCCGGGGGCGGGGCCGCTCTGTCGGCAAGGAATTCATCGGCAACCGATAGCCCCATACTCCGCTCCAGACGCTTGTATGTTTCAAGTGTCTCTGCATCAAGACCGCTTGATTCCACGTCTGCCATCCTTTTGTTGCGTTTTAAGATCTCCCCCCCACGCTTCTTCGCACGGGGCGACAATCCCATAATGTCATGAATAATTTCCGGCGCATTCGGGAAAACCTCCGCTGCTCCGATTTTACCAACCCCCTGAGTCATTTTGAACCCCGCGTACGCCCCTTCGGTTGCGCCTCCTAACAATTTCGTATTCTTATATGTTTGCTCTATTGATTTCGAGAGTTCAGTATATGCAAACGCCTGATCTTTTAGGCGATCCGAGAACTTCCCCGCAACAAATTCGTCCTGAACTTCGCTGACTTCGCGCGTTGCTTCGGCAAGCAAACCGAGCGAGTCCCTTAAGTTAAGGACTACGGTTACGTTTTCCTGGCCAAAGACTTTTCCAATGTCAGAGGCTTCTAATTTTTGCAACTCTTCCATCATGTTATTCAGACCACTAGCAGCGGTAACGAGGCCCTCATCAGCCGCCTTGCCAAGAAGTAGAAACATATTACGCAACTGTGTAAACGTCCGCGTGTTCTTTCCGCCTTTTTGTGTGGCGACTGCAATCGTGCCCATTACCTCGTCGAAAGTAAACCCGAAGGCCTTCGCGTTCGGAAGAATGTCAGCCAGTAGATTACTGAAATCTTCCATAGTCGCGGCTGCGCGATCCGCAGTAAAAGACATCTTGCTTTGCGCGCGCTCCACCGTCCCGAGGTCGGCCCCATAAATCAGCATGGCTTTGGAAAGGTTCGTAATCCCAAGAGCAAGATCGGCCCCAAGAACCTTCTTCATCTGGACGGCGCGGGTAATGATGTTGTCTTGGACGGATTTGCCAAGGCTCGATGCATTCGATTGGATATTGAAAAAAGCGTCCGCAACATCCTTGCGGACAATGCCTGAGGCTGAAGAAAGATCAAGCACGGCGTTCTTGATGTTCTCGATATTCTTTGTATTCTCTCCCAAGGAGAGAACCGCAGTCATCTCATCCTCGAACGTCATGGCTTTCTGAACGCCTTCGTCCAATGCCCCGGTAAAAGCCTTGGTTGCCGCGATGGCGCCCTGAGCGCCGAGATACCCGAAAGCATAACTCTTCAGGCTGGACGTGATTCGGTTCAGGCCCTTTTGCGACGCGGACAGATTCGAGTCGAGTTTTTTGCTCTTTTTGACAAGCGAGTGCATCGCTTTGTGTGCGCGCCAAAAAGAACCCTCGACCTTCTTCATCGCCTTGAGCGTCTTACCCACATCCGCGCTAACATCGTAGTTCGCAGTCGTTGGGGCTCGCGGGGACATGATGAAACCTATTCACTCTCATACCAGAATATGTCAGCAAACGTCGGCCAATAGCCGACTGTCAGTCCGTCTCTCCACCGCTTATATCTGAGCCATCGGGGGTGGCGGCAGCGCTCTTTTTTTTTGAAGCGGCCAGCCGCGCGCTATGCACGGCCTGAACATTCGGATAATCGAACATCAACAGAACCACGTCCCTCGCCGATGTGGTTGTAAGCAGGCCCAGAAACAAGACCTCTTCTCGGCCGACGCGATAGTTGCAACCGAGCCCTTGAACAGCCAGCGGGAGAACCTCTTCTTTCCCCACAGGATCAATCCCGTTGGCCTCTTCTTCGTCCAGCCAACCACTCGACAGTTTGAAGCCCGACCAAGCGCCTGCCATCGCGCCGCACAATTCCAGGTATCGTTCGACAGGCTCGCGGATCATCGTCCCGCCAGGGCCAAGCATGAGCCGTTCGGGAATGTTGCCCAGGTCGTCGCCACTGCGGACAAGCGGCACATGCCATTCATGACCGTCGCCAAGTAAGAATAGATACCCCTGAACAATTTCAGACCGCTGAAGATCGTCCAGCCTCGGCGGGTTGTCTTTCTCAATGCCCAGCCAGAACTTGCCGGCATCGATCCATGTCTGCTTGCCAGGGTAATAGCCCGCCGCGGCGGCCTTGCCTTTGCCGTTCGCCGATTCCGGCGCCACAACGGCAATGACTCCGCTCCCGCCGTCCGGACCGCCACTGCCGCCCACGCCCACGATTTCAAGAGAAGCGTCCTTGAACACAGCGCCATGATCAGCCATAGCGGATTTCACCGCGTTAGACGTGTCTTTTACTCCAGGGAGATAATAGAGAAATCCCGCCATGAAACCATCCAGCCTTTCTAGGTGATCGCCGAAGTAGTGGACTTAACGATGATGTCATTCGAGCCATCCCATTTCGGCGTGATCCGGATCTCGGCAATCGCAGGATCGTTGCCGGACGCCGAGGTATTCTCGACCGATACCATCCCGGCGTTGATCGTGAACTTGATATGCTCTGCCGTCGCGTCGGCAACCCGACCCGAGCCCTCGGCAACCTTGCGGAGATATGCCACGGCTGTCGAGGAAAGGGCTACGCCATCCAAATAGTCGAGGACGGCCAGGTCGGCAGTGCGGGCAACTAGCGAGGGCTGACGCTCCTGAATCCAAACCAGAGAGGGCGCAACATCCCCCGCGCCACGCCGAAACGCCAGTTGCAATCCTAAATCCAAAGTCCAGGACTCAAGGTCTAAAATATCGGTCCCGTTGACTTCGACCTTCCCCATGACGTAGTTTTCGTCAACCGCCGGAGTGCCTTCCAATGATTGGCTTACGGTCTTCACAACGGCGTTATTCGTCCCGTCATAAAGCGCGGCGATAAGGAAATCCAAGGTTGCCGGACCGCCACCCTCGGACGCGCTGATCGTGAGCGGCGAAATAAATCCTTTGTTGACTGTGAGTTTGATATGGTTCCCGCCAGTCTGTCGCGAGCCGCCGGAAACGACTTTCTGGAACCAGAGTTCAATCCCATCATCATCAACGTCCGACACGATTTGCAGTCCATTGATGATGCTAATTCCATCCAGGAATGTTTTCAGCGCCGTTGTCTGGATCGAAAAAGTGGGGTCTTTTGTCCCGATGTAATTCGACTGTGGATCAACCGAACCGCTCAAAGCTTGAGTGACAAGATTGGTCGCCGGGTCGAAATCTTGGGTTGTCACTTGATCGAAAAAAAGATCGGTCTCGTCCGATCCCTCAATCTTGACTGCGTATAAAAGGTGCGGGGTAATGCCTGACATTATGCAATCCTCCTTGTCACGGGCCGGCGGAAACTCCTAATTTGTCCCGCCATGCCGAGTTTGACGATATTCGCAAGTTCCTGATCTTCGGCGCGAGTCGTTCGCGTCAATTCATCCCTCATACTCCCCCTCCAAATATCGAGTTGCTGAAACCAGTATGCGCTGTTCACCTGAAATAAAAGCGTGGCACCGGCGGATGTTCCGGATGCCTTCCCTTTTTTAAGCGCTTTCCGCATCAAGTCGCCTTCATATACCAAAGGCTTCGAATGATGCTTCTTTTTGCGCTTCCGGCGTCGATAGGACTCTTTCCGTTTGGCGTATTTGTATCGAGGGCTGGCGCCGAGTTGGAAATGCTTTGGCAAGAATAACTTTTGCCAAATCTCAACAACGCTTATCAACTCCTTCTTAAACATCTTCCGAATCTCTTTGCGGACGTCGCGCGGGTGAGCGGAATAGAATATCTTCACGGAAAGCATCTTATAGCTCCACATGGATATTGAACCACGCAAAGAAGTAGTCAGCGGGCTTTTCTTGTTTGTCCGACCGTAATGGCCCAAGCGTCAGGTTGATCGACTCAATCGCGGAATATCCAGCAACGCCTGAAAAGTCCAGCATCTCCTCGCTGATTTTCAGGAAGTTCAGGAATGCCAAATAAGCGTCCTTGAAGTTGTCTTGATTGGCCTCGGCAACATCCTGTATCAGCAAAAGCATAAGATCATTCGACGGCAAGAAATGGTTGACAGCCCCGCTCGCATACCGGAACTGCGAAGCGGAAGCCCCCCAACTCAAAAGCGCCAAAGGTCGATCCGCATTGTCCGCCGATTCAGCGCCGACATGAATATGAGGCAACGCGGCCGCCTCACTGGCTTCGCCGACTGCGGCCTGATACGTCGCCGAAGCCGCGATGTTGTTAAGCAGGTTCGTCAAAGTGTGGGCCATTTGGCTGTCAGGCAGAACGGTCATAGGTAATAGCCCTCCATGCGTTCGTCGCGAATGGTTTCCTTCTTCATCGTCGCTGTATCCGGTAATCAGACTTGCCTGTTTCGCTGGCAACATGGCGATAAACCGTGAGCGTTGCCAGCCCAGTCCCGTCAGCAGGTTCGACTTCCGAAACAATCCAGGACTCGCTATCGAAAGTCACAGCGTCGTTGACCGCTGGCACCGCGATTGCTGCCGTGCTGATAACAATTGCGGCCGTAATGTTGTATCCCTCACCGTCAACTTCTTGCTCTGTGCGGAATTGATGGCGATCTATGGCGGCGGTCGTCGAAATCGCAGACTCGCCATCAGGCGTATAGGTAATGCTTTCGCCGAACTCCGTTAAGAGATCGGCGCTTGCCACTGTATTGAATTCCGCATCGAATTGGCCGCCGGCCATCAGGAGTCTCCCTCAAAGCAAACCCTAGAGAACGGGACGCCGTTGCCCTTCATCCAATGAGCAATGTATTCATAGAGATTCTTCTCGTCGCGCCAACGGGCGTCCGCGCGGTTGCTTATGTTGGGCGCCGGACCATCCCAATCTTCTGCCCCGGCAAGGTCCGCGCCATAAACCGTAACGTCCTTCGCAAGCAGATGCTCCGTGAGAATCATCGCGGAGGCGGATGAGTAATTCATCCATCGAACGGGCTTCATGTAGGAGGTCTTTATCTCCTTGTAGAAAAACCAACTGAACCGCCGCGTTCGTTCCGGATCTTCTTTCGAGAAGCGTTCCCATACGCAGCGGTTCGTGAAAATATGCGGGTAGCCCTGGGGTGTCATCTTCCCCAAACGAAAGGGCCATTCATCGGCAAAAGCCCACCAATCGCAAGGCCAAGCCTCCGCGGCGCGATTGACGCCGATATACAAATCGTGCCGCACGGGGTCCGCGAGGAACTTCTTGAGAGAAGGTCCGGGGCAAAGAACCGCGACGGATTTGCGAGGTAAGGCCATCGGTTACATTCCTCGAATGATTAGTTGTTCCTCAACCGCGCTTGACGGAAGCCAAACGCCAACCAGATCAAATGCGTCAACGCCGAATTCCCACTTGTTCAACCGGAGCGACGTGCCGTTAGGAACAAGAATGTCAAAGGCCGTCACGCTGGCCGCCGTCGATGTATTAAACCGAAGATAGGCAATTTGGCCCGTCGTGTTCGACACGAGAACCACGCCGGTCTTCGTGCCGAAGGTGTAAAGGCCTGCCGACGTTCCCTCCACCGGCGCCGTCGTCTCCGTGGGGCTGCGATATTGATTCGCCATTGGTCAACTCCTGATAGCCATAAAGCCCGCCATGAGTCATGAGCGAGCTGTTCGGATGAATCCAGATTTTTACGCCGCGCTCTTCGAGCCGACCGATCCAGTATTCGATGCAAGGCCGCTCGTTGGCGATTTCCTTTTCGCGATCCATTTCAACGCCGTAAAGATGGATCTCTTTGAACTGTTCAAATCCAGCCAGCGCCAAAGCATAGGCGATCGATGACGTGAAATACGAAGACTTGAAAAAGTGAATCACCGGCCGGAGCGGATAAGCGACGCTCAAAGGAACCTCTGGGGTCGTTTCGAGCATATAGACAGGGATGGCCTGGCCTACCATCCAGCCCAAATCGCATGGAGGAATACGCTCCAGCCGGTGCATCGCAAACCAACGGGTTGAACGCTCTCGGGGAATCATCGTGAATACATCATTCACACCCCAAATCTCGAAGGATTCATCGTCGAAGGGGGCATCCATCACAGAAAGGCGGCGCCCGAGGATCGCGACTTTTTCACTCATTTTCTTCGGTCCTTACGGCGTCGGCGCGACCGTTCCAGAAAGATTCTGGACAACGTAAACGTAGTCCAGCGCGCCGATTTCCACATCCCAGGCAATGCGCGCCTGGAAGGCAATACGGCTCCGGAGGAAACTCTCGGTATCCATCCCGAGCGTCACGTATTCCATTCGCAGTTTCCATTTGCGGCGGAACTGCTTTTTGAAGTTTCCGAGATACCAGGCCGACGTCGAGAGATCGTCCAACTTTGGCGAACTCACGATCTGCGGCTGATAGCGGCCACGCGGTCCCCAGACGTTCAATTCGTTGACCGTGCCGGGCATGAGTTCGCTTTTGGTCAGATAGGTAGCGATCCCGATCAATGCGTCGGGAACCACCAGTTGAGCCTGTGACATTGGGATATTGATCCGCTTGCCACGGGAATTCAGCATCTTGACCAATAGAGCGCGAGCGTTTTCGAGGTCGGTATCGTCGGCGAGAGCGTTGCTTTTGACTCTCGTCCCGCTCGGAGCCCGCGTTCCCGGAGTGTTCGCGGTGGCCGAATATAGCCCCGTCCCGGAGCCATCAGGCCGCAAGACATAAGGCTCGGTCGCCGAATCGGCGGAGCCGTCAATATCGCAAACGCGCCGAAGGGTTTGCTCTTCGATGCGCTCGTTGGCGATCTCTGCCAGGGCATTGATCCGGTCCACGATGTTTGTGACATCGTTTTCCTCGATGGTTTCGGCGGTGATTGAAAGACGGCGCCCGTTCCGCAGGGAGCGAATTTCGTATTTCTCTTCACCCGCGCTGATTTCGGGGAAGTCGTCGCCCTCTTTCACCTTGTCTTCGTTCACGTCCATCGACGTGATAGCCGCGTAAATGCTCACGCGCTTGTTATCATCGACATCAGTCACCAAATCCTGGCCGATGGTCGGCACGGCATCGTAGGCCTCATTCAGGCCCGCGATCGTCATTCCGCCGGCAAGCAGCGGAAAGGCGCTGGCCATGACTGCGCGCTCGCGCCCGGCGACTTCCATCCGGACAGGAACTTCGATGTCAACGAGATTGTGGAACATGGTCTGCAAGTTCCGGACCTTGTCCCAGCGCAACTCGCCGGAATCAATGAGGTCTTGCATCTTGCGCGCGAAAACCTCGGGGGCTGCCGCTGCCATGCTGCCCAACGCGACAGCGTCGAGGCCCGGAGTTCCAAATTGAATCGGGCTTCGAAGCAGGGGCTTTTTGTTCTCTGTAAGCATTGTCTTTCTCCTTTTCGTAGGTTGTGGGTTTGTGAGCCCCTAACGGCTTACGTCGAGAAGCCCTTGACGAACTTCGTGTAAAGCGAGGCGTTCGGGCGGATAACCATTTGAACATACGCGTTCGAGGCAATCGTTGTCCCTGCGTCGCCCGAGGCGTCGTCTGCGAGATGGCCCTGCTTGTCGGGGTAATGCGATTGACCGACAGCATAGCCGAGCGGTTCGGTTCCTGAAGCCGACACCGTTTCGGAATCATCGAAGTAGAGCGCGGTCCCGTAAGCGGTTGCGGCGGCCGTGTCGAGCTCGAACTCGAAGACATCGCCCGGACGCGGCACAATGACTTCGTAGTATCCGGCCCGGTCCCCGGACTTGATTTCTTCGTTCGCGATTGCGATGTTTGAAACCATTCCGAAATCGCTGTCCAACGGAACAAACGCGGTATTTGTGTCGCCGGTGAACTCCAGCAGCTCGCCGCGCTTGATCGCTTGGGTTGCGCCCGCCTGGAATAACGCCAGATAAACAAACGGCTCCGTGGCGCCATCCAGGTTTCGCAACCATCTGGTCGTATTAGTTGCCATGATTCTCTTTCTCCTTTTCTAGGCTGCGTGAGCCGTAAGATTAACCGAGCAGCGAGCGGGAAAGAAGCCCGCTGTCAACGTCTGCGGCGGTTTGCTTTTTCTGGCCTTCGGCCTCTTTGCCTTCGGGCGTTCCGGCGGATTTCGATTGCTTTTCCAATTCTTCGAGCATCCGCTTTCGAGCATCCTCCACCGGGACGTTCTCCAAGACCAAGGCTTGCGCGAAGCCGCGCAAATTGTCAGGGGCGAGTTCCATGATCTGATTCTTTCGCGCGATCAGGTCTCGCTCGTTGATTTCCTCGGGCGTCGGGGGAGTGTCCACAACGCTCCTGAGTGTCGCCGTCGCGGCTTGCAGTTCCTCGCCATCGGGCGGCTGTGCGTCCGCTTTGCCCTCGGGCGCTTTCTTCTCTTCTTTAGGCATTGGATCTTCCTCTCTCGGACTCAATATCCGATTTGTGATTTGAAGGAGCGCCCGCGTCATAAGCGCAAGCTCCTCTTGACTACCTTGGTTGAATCCGCGGCGAAGCGCGGCGGGATCGGCGGGAACCGGAACAACTGAAATCTCGTAGAGTTCCCATGACTTAAAGATCAAGGCCGGGCCGACGATTTCGTTTTCGTCTTTGCCATCGGTCTCGCCGGCTGCCAGTTCGACCGTCTTTTCGGTGATCGGCAAGAATCCGACAGATAGCGCCTTGAGGAATCCGCCCTTGACCAGAAGCCAAATATCGTTGGCTCGTTCCGTGGTGGCGAATTTGACAACAGCGATCAATTCACGGTTCTCGACTGTCACAGTCGCGTTGCCAATAACAGCCCCGGCCTCAAATCGGTTGTGCGTGTCCAGGATAACAGGGTTCGCTCTGAATCGCTTCAACCGCGCCCCGCTCATTCGAAGGTATTCTTTCCCTTGCCATACACGAACGCCGCCCTCGGTAGCCGCAACGAACGTCGCGGTCCGCTTCTCATCGTCAATCGCGCGGACTTCGCAACCATCGAAGATCGCTCGTTCAATGACTTGCTCGTCGCGCGGGGCGCCATGCCGATCAGCGTTGTTCGAGATAGTGTCAGGCATTCGTCAAGGCCCTCCGGCCCGCGCCGTTCCCGTTTCCGTCGTGGGAAAGCGCACGCGAGTTTTTGCTTTCGGATTCACCGTCCTCTTCGTCATCAACCACGGGCGGCGCCTGCCCGGCAACAGCCCGAGGCGGCAACCCCAACGCTTCGCGCTGCGTCTTCTCGTAGAGTTCTTCGGCAAGCCGCTGGTCAGTCAATTCCTGCCAATCGTCGCCACGCTGGGCGGCCAAATCTCGAAGCGTAGTCGTCCCGGTCTCCAATTCGATCTGGGAAGCCAGCGCCTCTTTATATGGATCAACCCACTTCCAGCCGTTCGGGATCCAACCGATTGCGAGAATATCGTCGCGTGTAATATCGGCAAGGCGCGGATCGCCGCGCAACTTCGCATCCTCGATGACAACCTGCCATTCCCAGTTCAGATATTTCTGGATGAACAAGGATTGAAAAATGACGAAGATTTGGCGCGATTCAAGAAGGTCGGTTCTCGCACTTGAATAGTTAGAATTTGAAAAGTCTTTCAATACGAGTTGCCACGACACCCCAAGAGCCGCGCCAATCCTACGAGCCAACAGAACGATGAATGGCTCAAGTTCAGGCGTAGGGAAATTCGGGATTAGTGTTTGGATTTCTTCCTCGGGATACAACTTGAAAATCATTCCCGGCTCAAGCGGTTGATCCATGACGTAACCGTATTCCTTCGCGGTCGCGTTAAGGATGCTCGACGCTTCGGCCGGCGACTTGATAAACGCCGCTAGACAAGCAGCGATCTGCGAGCGCTTCAATCCTGCAATGATAAGTAGGTCCAGGTCTCGAACGTCCTGGAGGATCGCGTGGAACATCGGGACGCCGCGCGTCTGGCCGGGGCGAGTGATCGTCTTGAGATGGCGAATGAATTGTGCCGGAATCTTGGTGAATTCGCCTGTCTTCGCCGATCCAATCCCGAAGGTATCCCCAGGATGACTCTTATGAATCCAGAAATGGGTGGGGCGGTCTTGGCTGTCCCGCTCGACTCCGTCGCGAATCTTTGGATTGCCAAACTCGTCGCCAGGCGTTGCCAGTCGATCTGCCTCGATGTTCTCGAACCAAACCGGCTCGCTGGCTGAATAGACGGCGTTGCGCAAAACGTCGCCATCCTCCAGAACCTTGTAGATGAGAAGCCTCTGGCCTTCTCCGTGCGTCAAATCCTCAACCGGCGAGAGGCGGTCCTTGCGCTCTTTCCAGACAGATTCGAGCCGCTTGTTCTTGTCATCGTTTCCGGTCCTGGCCTGAGCCCGCATCCCACGGCCAATGATGTTATTGACGAATGTTTTTGTCAGTCCAGAGCCAAGGGGATCGTCCCGGTTGAGTTCCCGAGACCGATTCCGAAGCGCCGGAAGATCGCGAAGAATCTCAGCATCGGCGCTTTGTCCGCCGCCTATCCAAGGGGTTTGACTCGCTGACTTCTTGGCGGCCCGGTAGCCGCGCGTCCGGAGCGCCAGAAACATGGCTGATCGATAGTCGCCGTCATTATCCATCCGCCGCCAGTGCTGGCGCATTTTTGCCCGTTGTGGACTGGCCAAGAGCCAAAGGGTATCGATTGCCTTCTCATAAGTCTGGCGGAGTTTCATCGGGCAAAACTCGTTTTTGTCCGGATAACGCGGCGCCGGTCTGGGGCGCGCGATGTCGCGTTGCCAGAATCGAGCGCCTCAAGGGCGCCGCGAAGTCCCGACAAGTCTTCCCGGCGTTTCAACGAATACCCTTCGCGGGACTTCTCATCGGTAGAAGAAAGGCCGGCATGGATCGTCTCAGCCAGGGCATAGCGCCTCCAAGCAGTAGGGAAATCCCCAGCCGTGATTGCGTCGCCACACTCGGCGCAAGCGTCCTGATAGGCCGCATCTGTAATTTGGGTTGTTGCCAAGAAACCGCTCCAGATCGAGGGCCACGCCTCGCGTCATTAGGTTGACGCAAAACATACACAGGACCAACCGCGCAAGCGCGACCGCTCTTGTCTGGAGTAATTATTTCGGCTCAATCGGCTCAAGAAGCGAGACAGGCATCTCGAATCTATGGCCGCACGACTTGCAGGCAAAGAACGCCGTATCGCTTCCGGAGTGTGTGCAAACAACGCACTGCGGGCCATTGTTAAAGCGAATACGGCGGCACTTCTGGCAAGGCAAAGGCGCGCGAATGAACTTGATATATTCGCCCGGGAGCGGTCTGTCATCCGGCCAGAACTTCTCAATCGACCGCTCCCTTAGACGGGTTTCCTGTGTCTGAATCGGAAGCTGTTGAGCATTGATCGGTAGCGCATCGGATTGCTTGATATTCCTCTTGGGCTTCTGCTTTTTCTGCGTCATGATTTCGCCTCCACTATCGGCCAATCTTCCAGCCAGATTTTGATTTCCCGCGTCGGCCATGTTCGCCGCGCGATTGGTTCCCAGTTTTTGGCGCCAGCCGTAGCAGCCCGAACCGTTCGGCCATAGCCATCGCAATGATCGTCGTGTCCAACCAGTGATTCGGCACCCCGGTATATTTGGGCTGCCAAGCGTGTTTGCCGCTGCGCTTGCGGACCTTATGCTCGGCGGCCAAATGCGCCAGAAATTCCTTCGAGACGTTGCGGAAGAATTGCAAGTCCGATTCTTTCTGCTCTTCATCCACCGCATTGTCCTGCGTTGAAAGAAGCAACGCCAGGCGATCTTTGAAATACTCCGTTGAGATGCGGAGCCCCGCGAAATTCCGAAACCGCCTCTTTGTCCTGCGATCCGTATAGTCGATTTGAAAGTCCCGAAAAGGGATGTCCATAGTCTCGGCGCCGCGAGTCGGCCTAAGCGTCGGGTATTTGGGCCGAGTGAATGCATAGACTTCAGCGGTCTCCCAGGCGCTATCGACTCCCACAACCAGCGGCAAGGTCTGCCCATCCTCCGTTTTGAACTCGCGGCCCCAAAGCTCAGCGCCGAGTTCACCGATAGAAAAGACATGGCCATAGTCAACCAGCCATTGCCGGCGCCCGAAGCCCCACGCCCAGACAGAGAAGTAGAATCCCTTTTTCACGCCATGCCAATCAACCCCGGCTGTCAAAATCTGCGTGGCGTTCGGGACAACAGAACGACCGCGAACCGCATCATCGGCCATTGACTTTAAGTCGTCCGCGCGGATCGCATTGACGCGATCCTCGAACGGTTCGGCAAGCCATGAGTTTATAAAATTCCGGAGAATCTCGGGATTGTTGCTGTGAAGAGCCTCCAAATATTTCGCCGCGATATCAGACCAGCCAAGCCAAGGAGAATACAGGCAATTGATATGATACCCTCGATGCCCGAGGTCCGTCGGCTCGGGATTTGTCGGGCGCCAACCCCCGCCATTCAGCATCGTTGGCTTGTGAGCATTCTCAATCCTGCACTCGCATTCTTCGCATTCATACCATGCGAGATCCAAAGCAGCGACCCGGCCAGGATCACGCTCATCCTTCGGAAACTTGACCTGCTTGAATATGAGGATTTGAAGCATCCCGCAATGGGGGCAAGGAATGAAATATCTCCGTTGATCGCTCATCCCCCATTCCCGCATTATCGTTCCCTCGGGAACAGTCGGGGTTGATGCGATGAACCGCTTGCTCGATGTCAGAAAGGTTCTTAGCCGCTCATCCGCAAGAGCAACCCTATCGCCTTCGCGGTCTGTCGGAATCACAAACTTGTCAACCTCATCCATCATCAGCCAGCGAATCGGCTGGGAGGCAAGAAGGGCGGCAGACCCCGACCACGCCATGAGCAATGACATTCGATCGAGGTGATATTCAAGCGTCTTAGTCTCCCAAGATATTTCGGACATGTGCCTCGACAGAGCGGCGCTGTCTTGAAGCATTGGCAGAATCCGCGTCTTGCTGAAACGCCGAGCGATGTCTTCAGTCGGCAAGACATACATCGCGGGGCCTGGGTCTTGATCGATGGCATAACCCAGACAGTTCAGCATTACCTGAGTCTTTCCCGTCTGCGTCGAGGCCGGCATTGTGATTTTGCGGATGAGTGGATCGGCAAAGCAATCCTGAATCTCTCGGAGATAAGGAGTCCTGGACGTGCTGAATGGCCCAGGCTCGGCGCTGATTCGCTCGCTCAACACGACATTGGCGTCGGCCCATTCGCTTACCGTTTGTTCAACAGGCAGGCGAATGGAATCCTGAATATATGGCGGTAAGGAAAGTGTGGGCGTCATCGCTTGGACGCCTTCTCGCCAGACAGAGCGCGGATGATGTTCTCAACCTTTTTCTTCAAGAGATTTTCGATCTTGGCAATCTTCTGGCCGAACAGTTGCGGAGCGACTTGCCGCGGTAATCCGAGGACCGACTGCTTGAATATCAGCGCGTTGCGAATCTCTGAATCCTGAGCCTCTTTGCGGGGGACCAACTCGCCGCGAATCTTGTCCCGCTGGATTTCCTTTATGTCGGCGGCGGCTTTTTGCAAACGCAGAACATCATCAAGACCCTCTTTCACTCTCGGCGATCGCGCCTGATCATCTTCGTCCTCGCGCCATTCTCGGACAGCGCGCCCGTCGAAGAAGTGTGCCGGCCGTTTCTCGTGGTTTTGAACGTGCGGGCAGGTGTAGTTCTTGACCCATTTCGAAACCATCTGGATCGATACACCGAAGATGTAAGCAATATGTTTCGCGTGGAGCCGTTCGAGTGAATGAATGTATCCGCTTCGTTGAATGAGCGTGTCAAGCCACGGTTGTTTTCCCGCGTGGGCTTGCTCGATGAGGCGCGCCATCTCTTTTCGCCGCGCCTTGTCGGGAGTCGGCACAGGCTATCCCTTCATGGCGTTGAACGACGACTCCGGACCGAGCCAACGGAGATGGACAGTCGCCTGATTCGTGAACGCAAGACCCCGACCACTGGCTAACTCGACTCTTGCAGTCATCAGCCGAGCGGTTGAATCTCAGACCCTTCCATCTCCTTGATCTTCACCTCATCAGAATCGCTCATTCCTTCGCCTCGCAATCAGCCACTGGAATTGAATGGACTGATCCGTGTTTGGGCATGGGTGAGCCATCCTCAGATAAACGCGGAAAAGGACCGATGGCAACCACGGCATAACACCTTGAAGGATTTCATCTGTTTGCCTCCTGAATTTGTGCACTAGAACTGTGCGCATATGCACCGAAACTGTGCAATCATGTCCACTCAACCAAAGGAATAATGCGAAACAATGTGCGAGAAGCGACCACGTCGCTGGGAACCTCACCCCTGGTGCCCCCCAAAGGACCCGCTCGAAATCATGCCGCTGTCTTGACCGTGATACC
>SDBT01009261.1_pt1 | contig 16006 bp, 21 predicted proteins | sample 2277101 | NCBI WGS metagenome assembly SDBT01 (sample SAMN10404973, study PRJNA504765) | marine sediment metagenome | isolation source: marine sediment core GS10_PC15, 103 cmbsf | place: Arctic Ocean: Southern Knipovich Ridge | collected 2010 | reverse complement strand
TGACTGTCAACACGATTCCCGCCCGCGTCTTGGCTTATACCCTCTATGGGGAATCGGACCAGGGACCGGACATCGCTAGCCTCAATAGCGTTCGGGACAGCGCGTTCATCGAGGGGGAGGTTGAGGTCCTCTCGTCGTGATAACGCTCGAAGTCAATGGGACTCAGTACGGCGGATTCACTGGCGCCCAGGTCCAGCTACGACTAGACGCGCTTTCCAACACGTTCAGCTTCGACGCCACGTCCAACGCAGGGACCGCGTTTCCGTTCAAGGGCGGAGACGCCTGCAGGATCTTCGTGGACGATGAGCTGGTGCTGACGGGGAACATCGAGCTGGTGACAGCCAGCTACGACAACACCAACCACTCGATCACCTTCGAAGGACGGGACAAGACGGGAGACATCCTGGACTCCTCGCTCGGAGGGAAAGGCGCAGACGGTATCCCGATCTCTGACATGAAGGCTCCGATCACGTTGGCGACCATCTGCAAGCGTGTGATCTCGCACATCGGCTCAGATGTCGAGGTGGTGGATGAGGTCAAGCCGGCCGCCTTCAAGGCGTCGGAGTTCATCGCGTCGGCAGAGCCCGGGGAAGGGGCCTTCGAGTTCCTGGAGAAGTACAGCAGACTCCGTCAAGTTCTCTTGTCTTCGAACGCCGACGGGAACCTCCTACTCACAGCGTCCAGTGGGGAAGAGATCGCCGCCGTGGTCTCCCACCGAGTCGGCAACCCGGACGGATCCAACAACGTGATCCGAGCGGATGTCAGCTACGACTCGACCGGGCGATACAACCTCTACAAGACTTTCTCCCAGCTCAACACGTCGAGCGGCGCGCTCGCTGGTTTCCTTTCCGCGGTGAGCGTCTCGTCGTCAGATGGCAAGGACGCAACCGACGAGGGCGTCAGAGCAGGCCGCCAGCTCATTCTCATCAGCGAGTCCCCCATCTCGGGGAAGGATATCCCCAACAGATCGACGTGGGAAAAGAACATCCGGCGGGCTCGCGGCCGGGTCTATTCTGCGGAGCTGAGCGGGTTCCGGGACCAGAGCGGAAACCTTTGGACCCTCAACACTCTGCCCCTGGTGTTGGACGAGTTCGCGGGGATCGAGAATCGGATGCTCGTCAACACGATTAGCTTTTCCAACTCCCATGACGCGGGAACTGAGAAGACGGTCCTGGGTTTGATCGAGAAGAACGCCTACACGTTGGAGCTTCAGGAGCCCACCGAGAAAGAGGGAGAGACGACGGGCGGGATATTCGGATGAGGCGGAGGTCGATCATCAAGTGGGCGGCCACGACGCTAGCCCAAGTCCAGGGGAATCCTGGGAGCCCCTCCACCCAGCAAGTTAGCTACATGGGCAAGGCCGCCAAGGTGTCGACGTGGACGCCCTACGGCCTCGCGAACTCCCCGCCGGCCAGCAAGCTGACCCTCCTGCTCTCGATCCTGATGAACTCCGACAATCAGGTCGGGCTCGTCGGTTCGCCGGGTGAGGACCCGACGCTGGCCGAGACCGAGGTTGCGCTCTTCCACCCGCCGACGGGCTCGAAGGTTCACTTCCTCGCGAACGGCGACATCAGCATGGTCGCCGGCACTGCGTCGATCCTTCTCACCGCGGCCGGCGGGATCACGATCACACCCGGCACCTCCCCCGTTACCGTCGCGGGTGACCTCGTCGTGACGGGGGACCTCACCGCGACCGCGGGCTCCACCGCGCTCGGGTCCGTGGTAACCTCGGGAGCGAAGGACATCAGCGACACGCACACGCACGGCGGGTCCGCGACAGCGCCGACCGGAGCCATCAGTCCTACAGGGGTCCCAGTATGAGGGGCATAGACGCGGTCCTCCAAGAGATCCCGGGCGGGTTCTACGACCTCAAGATCGGATTCGACGGCGACATCGAGACGGCGGACTCGTTCGACACCTACATCCTCGTGGCGCTCTTCACCGACAAGCGCGCCGATGCGTCCGAGATCCTGGACCCGCTGCGCCGCCGCGGGTGGATCGGCAACGAGCACACGCCCGGATTCGAAATGGGCTCCAAGCTCTGGCTCTTCGAACAGTCCCGCCTCACGCGAACGGTCGCGAACCAGATACAGGCCGAGGCAGAAGTCAACGCGCTACAGTCCCTCGTGGACGAGGATCTCGCGGTCTCCGTCCGGGGCGTGGAGCTGGATATCACCGACGACGGGATCACCCTCGTGGTCGCGATTGAGAGGTCCCCCTCCCGGGTGGAGAAGCGGTACTTCGACCTCTGGCAGAACACGGGAGTCTCTTGATGCCGCTGAATACCCCCAGCTCCGCGGACGAGGTCATAGACAGGTCGATCAACGACGTCTTCCTCTCGCTCCAGGAGTTCGGCGCCAAGCCCGCCCTCGGGAACTCCTACTTGAACGCGATCGTGGTCGCCAACGCGAACCGCGTCTTCGATATGTACTTCGCCCTGGATCAGGCCGCGCTCGAAGCGTTGCCCGACACGGCCGTCGACAACCTCAACCGCTGGGGGGCGATCTACAAGGTCACGCGCACGACCGGAAGACAGGCGGAGGGGAACGTCATCGCGACTGGAACCGTCGGCAGTACCATCCCATTGCTGACAGTTCTGGTATCGGGCGACGGCTTCGAGTACGAGGTCCAGGTTGAGATCAGCATCACGACGAAGAGCCTGTCCGTCGCCAGCATTACCCGCAGCGGGTCCACCGCGACGTTGACTACCGTCGCCCCTCACGTCCTGTCGGACAACGTCAAGATCACGGTCACCGGAGCAGATCAGTCGGAGTACAATGTCATCGACTCGGCGATCACGGTCACCGGGGCATCGACGCTCACCTACACGGTCACCGGGACTCCGGTCACCGCCACGGGGACCATCCTCCTCGGAGCAGACACCGCGACAATGGAGGCCAAGTCGGTCCTCTTCTCCGAGGACGCCAACACCGATCCGCTCGCGGGGTTGACGTTTGAGAGTCCGATCATCGGGGTCGACGAGGACACGGGCGTGGACTTCTCCGGCATGGTGAACGGGTCAGACCAGGAAGAGCAAGAAGCCTACAGGGCTCGCGTGCTGGACCGGATACAGAACCCGGTGGCGCACTTCAACACGAACGACATCGTCTTCAACGCAAAGCAACTTTCGGGGGTGACGCGAGTCTTCGTCGAAGAGATCACTCCAGCCGTCGGGCAAGTCACGGTCTACTTCATGCGGGACGAGGACGACACGACTGCTATCCCCAGTGCCGCAGAAGTCATCGCTCTGAAGACGGTTCTCGACTTGATCCGCCCGGCCAACACGAAAAGCTCTGACCTGATAGTCTTGTCGCCTACTGCGGTCCCAATAGCCTTCACTTTCACCGCCTTGAGCCCGAGCACCTCATCGATGAAAGCAGCAGTCACGGCGAACCTCCAACAGTTCTTCAAAGAGGAGACAGAGGTCGGCGTCAACGTGACGCAAGACTCCTACCGCTCCGTCATCTTCAACACGATCGACATCGTGACAGGAAACAAGGTGCAGAGCTTCGCGCTCTCCACCCCCTCCGGAGATGTCACAATCTCCGACGGAGAGATCGGCACGCTCGGGGTGATTACGTTCTGATGGCCCGTACACTAGAAGAGCAGGCCAACTCTCTGGCGTCATACCTTCCCACGGGCCGAGTGTGGGGGTCGAAGAACATCAGTGGCACAGTGATGAGAGCGCTCTTGGAGGGACTCTCTGGCGAACTGATTCGGAACGCTGCACTGATCGAGGAGTTCCGCCAGGAGATCTTGCCGGATGAAACCATTTTGATGCTCGATGAGTGGGAGCGGGCTGTAGGAATCCCGGATAAGTGTTTCACCGGAAGGGGAACGGACGACGAACGCCGGAACGACGTTCTGGCCAAGCTGGCCAGCCTGGGGGTGCAGACCGCGGAGGACATGCGACTCCTAGCGCTCAGGGTCTACGGGATCGCGCTCACGATCACGACCCCCACCAGGAACCCGGAGCACGTCTTCCCCTACACCTTCAACCTCGTCGCCGGAACTCCCGACCCTGACACCGACGCCGGGGTCATGCGGTTTGACCTGTCTGACAGAGAAGCCCGATTCCAGATCATCATCAACTACGACGATCTCCCCGAGCCTGTCGTCTTCCCCTACACGTTTCCGATCCCCTTCTTGACTCGGGAACTAGCTGTCATCCAATGCCTTTTCACACTTCTTCGGCCCGCGAACGTGGGATTCACGAAGCAGGTTCTTGTTCCGACGGACTCTGTGGTTCCTCCGCCCGAAGCTCCCTTCGTGCCTCTGTCGGAGTTCTCCCTGGAGTTCGACCGGGCCGTAGCGTTCTCCATGCTCGAAACCCTGACAGACGATACGGGCTTCGACTTCAAGTTCCCGAACGCCTCCGGTCAGTTCTCGCTCGCGTTGTGGGCGAAGTCCACGGGCACGTCCATCAGTATCGGAACCCTCATGCACTTCGGTGAGATAGGCGCGCCGCTCAGCGGGAATCGGTTCTTGATAACAAACAACTCCAGCAACGGAAGCCTCGCCATTGACATCGAGAGCCAGTCCCCGTTCCGGATCAAGCGGTACAATACTGCGGTCGCAAGTACGCCTACCTCGGCGTCTCCCGACTGGTTCCACGTCGTAGTCACATACGACGGACTCAACGACGCTGAGTCTCTGAAGATCTACATAGACGGGGTCGTGGAGGCGACCACGAAGACGACGGACCAGGACATCAGCGCGATAATCAACCGGGATATGTACGGGGCGATAGGGTCCTTCAAGCTTCAAGCCGGCACCGGCACGCAACCAGCGAAACACTTCATCTTCATGGAAGCCGCTTGGGACAAAGAACTCTCCCAAGCTGAGATCACCGCCATGTTCGCCCTGGGAGACGGGAACTTCGACCTGCGGATCAACGACATCTCAGGTGGGTACCAGGGTGCGGCCAACCTCCAGAGCTACATCCTCGTGGGACGAGAAGCGGACCCGAACCTCGGGCGCAACCTCGGGCTCTCGGGGATAGACATCAGCGTCGCCAGTGAGATCGACCCAGTGGATCCTGACCTGAAGCGAAGTAGCGACATCCCCGCCCCCTAGAGTACAGTAGGAGCACCCAATGGAAGACCTAAACGACAAAGCGACATCTGGGACGCTCAGCGCAGCCGAGTGGAATCAGGTTCCGTCTGAACTACAAAACGTCATTGTTGCTGTGGGGCAAGTTCTCACCAACGGAGACGTCCAGCAACTCAACAAAGCGATAGCTGGATACGCGGGCGCGGGTGACTACTACTCGGACACAGGCATTGCCGACGCCTACATCATGACGGTGATCGGATCGAAGATCGGACCGGCCGCGCTTGATGCGGACCACGACGGACTGTTGGTGCGCTTCCGCCCCGGCAACGCCAACACCGGAGCCTCGACGGCCAACGTCGCCACGCTTGGAGTCAGAGACATCCGCCGGGAGGACAACTCGGTCCTCCAAGCCAACGACCTCGTCACCACTCAAGACGCGCTGATGAGATACAACCACGCGACCACGAACTTCCGGCTTCTCAACTTCACGATCGGGGCGACTCTCACCGTGCCCCGTGGCTATATCGACGGGTTCATCACGGCCCTTGGAGACGGCGCAGGAGGCGGGGATCAGATCAAGGATATCAACTGGGCGGTGGGTCTCTGCCGAGACAGCAGTGATTCGGCGACAATGCAAGAGAGCACCGCCGGAGGGATCACGAAGCAGATCGACGTCAACTGGACGGCGGGAGACAACTCGGGCGGGTTCCCCTCCGCGCTGACCTTGGCAGAGGACTGGTATCACCTTTTCGTGATCCGGAACACCTCGACGGGCGCGATTGACTTCGGCTTCGACAACAGTCTGACGGCCGTCAACCTACTCGTCGACGCGGCGGCGGAGTCTGCCGGATACACCCAGTTCCGTCGGGTCGGTTCTGTCTTGACTGGCGCGACTCCCTTCAACATCATCGCCTATCGTCAGGTGAGAAATTCATTCTACTGGCAAGACTTTGGATTCCAGGACGTAGCCGTCGACCCCGGCATGGATGTCCAAGTGACTCACACTCTGGCCCACGTTCCGGACGGCCCGCGGGTGATAGCCAATCTCACAATCTCAGGCCGTACACCCTCGGGCAGCGGTGCCGCGTTCGGTGCATACACAGGTGGAGACGAGACCCTCGCCACCACACCGTCCGACGCCAACGGGTTCGACTTTCAGACCTTCAACGATGACCGACTCTCCCAACTCTCTCCGGATGTGCTTACGAACGTCCTTGCACAGATCAAGACACGGTGGGCCAATGCTGCAACCAACGAAGTCAGGATCCAGGTTCACGGCTGGGAAGACTTCCGCGGCCAAGACGAGGCAACCTGATCCATGGGTCGCTGGGCGCAGAACATACTCGTCTCGCTCGCGTGCGCGGCCCTCTTGGCTGGAGGCTCGGCGGTCGTGACCGTCGCGGTCCTGTCCAGCAGGGCCGACGCCAACGACACGCGGGTGGCGAGTGTCGCGGCCAAGGTCGAGATCCTGGAAGACAGCACCGTTGCGCTGAAGACTGACTCGGAATGGATCAAGGACGCACTCAAGCGGCTTCTCGACGACCGTGGACTCAAGGCTCCCAAGGAGTGATCGACCTGCCGTGGATGCAGTTCGCCCAGCGCGAACTGGAAGACGGCGTCATGGAGGTGCCGGGCAGCGCCGACAATCCGCGCATCGTCCAGTATCACGCCTCCACGACCGGGGCCTTCGAGGACGATGAGGTCCCCTGGTGCTCCAGTTTCGTCAACTGGTGCTTCGAGCAGTCGGGCATCAGTCGCACCCGTTCGGCCCGCGCACGTTCGTGGCTGGCCTGGGGCAAGGCGATCTCCTTCCCGCCGGTCGGTGCGGTGACCATCCTCCAGCGAGGGGTCGGTCCGCAGCCGGGGCCGGGTGACCTGACAGCGCCCGGCCACGTTGGCTTCTACATCGGCGACGCCAGCCCATGGGAGGTACTCCTCCTCGGCGGGAACCAGGGCGACGCGGTCAATATCCGGACCTACCCAGCCTCCGCCGTGCTCGGGTATCGCTGGCCCGGCTGAGCTATCCTTCTATTCTGACTTCACTTTTCGCCATCACTTCTTCTAGTCTGACTACACACTGGAGTCCCCACATGCGAACCTTCCTACGCCGTCTCCGACAGAACTGGGACCTCGTGCTCTTCGCGGTCGCCGGTCTCGTCGCGTTCCTCCTCGTGGAGGGGTGCGCGCTCTCAATCCCTCAGAAGATCGAAGTCTGTCAGCAGTCGATCCAGGTGCTTGTCCTGCCCGAGTGCATGCGCCTCGTCGAGGTCGGCGAGCAGTACGTCTCCCTCTGCATCGAGGTTGCCGAGAGCGCGATCGTCGCGTGTGACGCGGGCTTCAGCGAGGACCCGGTCATCATGTGCGCCCGCCTCTCCTCGGCCGCGAGCCAGTGCGAGGGCCTGGTGCCGGGCGACAACGCCCGCAACATAGAAACCTGCGAGCGCGTCCTGCGCGCCTCACACATCGCCTGCACGCTGGCAGTCAGCTCGCTGGGCGGGAGCTAGGAGCACCATGCAACTTCTGATCGCCTTTCTACTCGCCAACCCGGAGACGGTCACTGCCGTCGTGACGGCCCTCGGCTCCCTCTTCGTGGCCCTCTCCAAGCGCTTCGGCGGGGAGAAGTTCCACCTCATGAAGCAACTCGCGCGTGTCGTTGCTGCGTCGGCTGACAAGTAGCGCCGCGCTCTTCGTAGCGCTTTGCCTTCCCTGTCCGGGGGTAGCGAGCGATCACGGTCCGCTTGCGCCCCCGGCTGGGGAGCCTTCGTGGTATCGAGGGGACGAGGACTCTAGGCTCCGCATCCGTTACGACTTCGGCCCCGCCGGCCTGATCCTCAAGGGGCCCGGCAAGCGCGGGCGCCTCGCGGAGCTACGCTTCGAGATCAGGTTCTAGCGAATCACCGTCGGCAGCTTCAGCCGGCGGCAGTCTGAGAGCGGCACGTTGCGGCGCTGCTTCGGGTCCTCCATCCCGCGGAGGCACGCGACCATAGCGCCGCGCGGTCCCAGGACCGAGCTGACCTTCCAGCGGTTCCGCGTCTCGGGGAAGTAGCGCTTGACGGCCTCGGGGTCGTCCCCCACCACCTCCACGATGTCACCGACTGTCAGCGACACGGGTCGACTCCCTGTGGGCGGCTAGCCAATTGAACCGCCGCTCCAACGCGGGGATCTGATCCTTGAGGTCTTTGACGATCATACTGTGGACGATCTCGTCCTCGTCCTCCGCGGGGCCTCTCTCGATGATGCGGCGGGTCGTCATGATCTTGTTCTGAATCGCCACCAATTCGCGATTGTCTCTCATGAGCCGGTTCCCTTCTTGGCCAGAGTCTCGTTCCAGGTTGCCAACTTCGCGAGGCGAGCCTTTTCCTTCTCACCCCACGCCATCGCTGCGGCCACACGACAGTTCTTCGCGGCCTTCAACAGAAAAGGGACCTCCTCGGGCGTGACGTCTATCTCTGCGGGGTTGACCATGTTCTCCCCTTCGGCACGTCCGCCCGGCAACTTTACCCGGATGCGGGGGGTATCCGGGCATGTGCAACTATTCCCCAGGATGCCCCAGGTTGAGAGATCTCCAGGATCAGGGTCCACCCACCGCGGCGACGGCTCCGGTCGCGCCCCGCATGGCCCAGCGTGGGCCTCCTGGGGAATTCTTGGCCTCGGAAGGAGGCGATCTAGCACCCCGGCCACGCTACAATCCCGGGGCCATGTCCCACGGGTACAGAGTCCAGATCGCCGCACGCCCCGAGGACACCCTCACCCAGGGGGCTGCCCGCGGCGAGATCGCCCGCATGGATGCCACCTGCTTCCCCTACGACGACCCCCCGGACCTGACACAAGGCTACTGGTGGATCGTCTGGCACGGGGGCGAGGCGGTGGCCTACGCGGGGATGCGGCTCATGGGCTGGGGCGGCGCGTACTTCTGCCGCGCGGGCGTCATGCCCACGCACCGGGGGCGCCGGCTCCAGACCCGGCTCCTTCGCGCGCGCTGCATGATGGCCCGCCACCTGGAGCAGCACGCCGCCTTCACCGACACCACGGCCGAAAACCGCCAGAGCGCCAACAACCTAATCCGCGCGGGCTTCGTCCTCTACGCCCCGGGCTACCGCTGGGGCGAGACCGGCGCGCTCTACTGGTGGAAGGACCTCTAGCTACTTCCGGTAGCGGAACCCGCGCCAGCCCTCGGCGACGATGGGGACACTCCCCTCCCCGGTGACCGGGAACCAGGGGTCCGGCGATGAGACGAGTCCACAGTAGTGATCGAGGTCGCCGATCCCCCGCGGCATCTGGGAGATCAGCTCGTCGTGGACGCGGCCGACCAAGTGGTAGCCCGCCTCGGCCGTGTTGCGCGCGCCGTCCATCATGATGTCCCGCGCGGTCCGCTGGACGCAGTGGTTGAAGATCGTCCCGGGGATCAGCTTTTGCCGGACCCACTGCTTCGTCTTCCCGTCCACGCCCATGAAGGTGATCGTCTCCGACCGCTGGCCCCAGGGTGCCATCTTCATCTCAACCATCGGCTCGTAGTAGGCGATGGTCGATCCGCTCGGGAGCGTCATCATCAGGAAGTTGTCTTCCAGGTCGAAGCGGACCCCGCGGTAGCGGCGCGACTCGCCCGTCTCGATGCAGCGCTTCGCCTCGCGCGCGAGCCCGTACCACATGCGGACCACCTCGGGGTAGAGGTCCTTCCGATAGGTGCGCTTCAGCTCGACGGAGTCCTCGGGGGTGATGTAGGTCCCGAAGACGAGGGCCTGACGACAGAGCGCATCCTCCCCGCCGCCAAAGAGGAAGAGGAGAACCGCGTGCTTCGAGTGCTGGCGCTGGGCGTCGGTCACGTAGTCGTAGTCGACGCCGTAGTGCCTGACGGCGAACTGCTTATATTCGTCCAGGTCGTCTCGAAAGATCTGCAGACCATACTCACACCCTGCCAGCCACGACGCGACGCGGTTCTCGATCTGGGCGAAGTCGGCGCAGAACAGTTCCCACCCGTGGCGCGCGGTCAGGTGCGAGCGCGTCATCAGCGAGGCGTACTTCGTCGGCGGCCCGTAGCAGAGTTCTATCGTCCGGAGCGGGTGCTTCGAGCGCAGCGCGCGGAACGCTACCTCGACTCCCTCCTCCGTCTTTGAGATCGCGTTCCGGATGAAGTTCTGGATCTGTAGCCCGCGGCCCACATCGCGGCCGTCGTGCGCGCCAAGGTGTAGAATGTTGTTCTTGACCGTCCCGTCATCGCAGACCCGCTCGCCCATCGCGACATACTTCCCGGTCGACGCCTTGCCGAGCGCGACGCGGCGCTCCAGGAGTTCTCGGCACTCGGAGGGAAGCTCGCCGGCCAGCGCCGTGGTGATGGTCTGCGCCTGCATATTGTCGAGGAAGACCCCGTGGTCCGCGAGCCACTGGAGCATCCGGGCGAGCTGGTTCCCGGTAGTGACGTCGCCGTTCGTCAGCTCCTTGAGGTCGGCCTGACATCGGTCCTTGTGTTCGGCCAGCATGTCCAGCATCCGGGAGGCCGAGTCGATGTCCACCGACCACCCGCGGAGGTTCATCGCGGTGGTCATCTGCCAGAGGTACAGCTCGCGCGGGGTTAGGTCGTAGATCGGCATCGCCTGGAAGATCGCCCGCTCCGCGCGGCAGTCGTTCCCGCAGTAGTCATAGAGGTCCGCGTAGTCGAGCGGGACCTCGCTCACCTCCCAGCGCGTCCGCGAGTTGTGCTTCGAGGGGCGGCGCGGCTTCGCCAGCTTGTTGAGAAGGTGCTTCCCCCGCTGGTCCTTCAGGATGTCGAGCCCCAGCGCCTTGCCCGACATCTCCAGGCTGGCGGGGAACCCGAGGGAGAGCGCCATCGCGCCGGTATCGCGCCACTGGTCGCGCGGGATCGCCGGCCAGCCCAGCTTCTTGACTGCCACCTGCTCATGGGTGGGGATCTCCATCTCCACGTTCCACGCGAAGATCAGCCCGCCCTCCTCGGTGTGGCGGAAGAGTTCCTCGGGCTCGGTCGAGTGGAGCCGGAAGCCAAGCGGACGGCGGGGCAAGCCAGCCTCGCGGAGCTGGGCGAGCGACTCCTCCGGTACCCACACCCGGGGCTCCTCGTTGCCGAGGTACCACCCCGTGCAGAGGATCTCGGTCGACGCGTGCTCCGCCATCCGAGCGGTCCCCACCTCCTTGAGGTTCAGCTCGGAGAACGTCTCGAAGTCCATCCCCGCGGCGGGGGCAGTCGCGGCCACTAGTAGCTGTTGCCTCCCGCCGCGCTGATCCAGGTCAGCTTCTTGGCGGCCCGCGTCGCGGCCGTGTAAATCCACCGCTTCCGCGCTTCCTTGTCGTGCCGCCGCATCTTGTCGTCCCACACGAGGACGTGGTCCCACTCGGAGCCTTGCGCCTTGTGGACCGTGATCGCGTGGCCGAAGTCGAACTGGGAGGCGGGGCTGGGGGCGCAGCCGGGGTCCCGCCGCGTCAGTTTCGGATTGTCGTACTGCTTGAACGCGAACTGGTCGATGGGCAAGCCCTTGAAGAGCCGGTCCTCGTAGGCCACGTCCATGACCAGTTCCAGGTATTCGTCCATTCCGCAGTTGGAGGCAGCCGTCGCGATCACACCGTTGATAAGATCCCGGCCGTGGTCGTTCCGCAAGCAGATCATCTTCTCGCCCTTTTGCGGGTAGTCGCCCGAGAAGCCCCGCTCCTTCCGGATCAGGGTGTTGAGCCGCCGCCGGGTCATATTCATCCCCGTGATGATCTGGTCGGCTTCGAGCAGCGGGGCGATGTCGCCGGGGTCGACGGACTCACAGTTCTCGTCCCAGCCGTCGAACTTCTCGCCGTGCCGGACTGCGTGCGCGAGCCGCAAGATCGAGGAGTCAGCGTCTTGCCGGTGGATCTCCTCCAGGACGATATCGGCCTTGTTCCGCTCGAAGAACTCCGTCCCCTCAACCGGGGGGAGCTGTCCGGGATCGCCGACGAAGAGGATCTTCGGGGCGCAATTCCGGAGGTCGGCCTCGATCTTGTCGCCGACCATGGAGCACTCGTCGACGATCACGATTGGCGTGTGCTTTGGCTCATCCCTCAAGCCGAACTCACACGCGCCTGTCTCCAGCTTCTTGATGAGGCGCTTAACCCGCTTCGCGGCGAGGCTCCAGTCCATGCCCAGGTCGCGCAGCGCATCGCGCTCCTTCTCCGCCATCTCAACGTCGAACTCTGTGACCTCCACCGGCTTGTAGAGGAGGGAGTGGAGCGTCCCAACCTCAACGCCGGTCGAGTCCAGTTTGCTCGCGAGCACGGCCGCGGCCTTGCCGGTCGGCGTCGCGCACACGACGCTATCCGCGCCCTCGATGACGCGGTGGATGATCGAGGTCTTACCCGTGCCGGCGTAGCCGCCGAGGACGAAGCTTTGCTCGTCCGTCTTCAGCCAGGCGGCGATGGCATCCACCGCCCGCTCTTGGCTCGGGTCCAGTCTAAAGTCTGTGGTTGCAGTCATGCTCTACTCTTCGGCATCGAGGCCCATGGACTTGAGGCCCCGAGCGTAGGTGCCCCGGGGCCTCTCCAGGTGACGGTCTTTCCGGCGTCAGTCGACCTGTGTCGGGTAGAGCCTGTACTCCGTCTGACATGGACTCCTCGTCCAAGTCGCCGCGTTGAGGCACGTCATCATGAGATCAATGTATTCACCCTGCTTGTCGATCAATCTCTTCTGTAGTTGGATCACCAGCTCGTTGCGTTCGATCTGCTCTTGGGAGTTTGCGGGATCGTAGCCCCACGCCATAGAGATGAATTGATTCTCCTCCCCGACAGGCACGCTGTCCGGGTTGCAAGCGGTGTTCCCCATCGTCATCGCCGCCATGGCGACGACCGCCAGCGCTAGGCCCTTCGCCGCCGGCTTCTGGTTCTCGGGGATCGCCTTCTTCGGCTCGTTCGCGAGGCTGATCGCCCACACCAACGCTCCGATCCACCCGAGGACCGTCCATCCCAGGAGGAAGTTGAGCGCGACCACGCCCTTGGCGGCCTGCTTGTTCTGCTTGCCCATCGCCACGATCGCCGGGACGAAGTACATCATCACGGCGAGACTCAAATACACGAACTCCATCTCGGCTCTCCATACGGGCTTCATGCCCTGCCAGATTCCTCGGGCGCCACCTCCGGGAACTTGAGAGCCAGTACGCGAGCACGGCCAGAACAGCCGCTAGACCGACGTAGAGCAGGAGGCCGAGGAGGGCGAGGTACACCTTCACCCGCGCTCCAGGTACTCGGCGGCGGCGCGGCAGAGCTTGGAGTCGTCTCGAAGGTTCCCGATCCCCACATTGCAGTTGCGACAGAGGAGTCCTCGGACAAGTCCGGTCTCGTGGCAGTGGTCGACAGCCAGCCGCCGGGTCTTGTCAACGCCGCCACAAATCGCACACGTTCCACCCTGCTCTCGGTTCAGGGTCTCGTAGTCTTCTACGCTGAGGCCGTACTCTAGTTTCAGGCGACGCTCTCTACGCTCGGGCTTGTGGCCTTCTCTGTAGCGCTTGGCATATTCGCGTTGTTTCTTCTTGTCACGTCTGGAAGGGGAAGTCCGCGCCATGGCAGTGGCGCACGCTTTACACTCACCGCGAAGGACATTCTTTCGTCTGTGGAACTCTTCCGACTTCTTGAAGACACCACACTTCTTGCAGATCCTATCCACGAAAATCCCCTGAAATGATGTGGATCATCTGTCGCCGGCCGTTCGCCAGAAGCAGCGCCATGGTGGTGAGCCAGCTCGACGGGCCGTGGTTGTAGCCGTGGCGGTCGCGTGAAGAGTGGCCGACCTGATAGACGCCCTGCCAAATCATCGGCGAGTGCGAGTGGCCGATCATCGAGCGCGTGCCAATGCGGGCGAGTCCCTTCGCCGAGCCGCGTGACCCGTTCGACCCGAGGTGCCCGTGCATCCCCAGCTCCACGCCGAGGATGCGGAAGGGCTCGTCTATGCTGAGGAACTTCGCGTCCCCACAGTAACCCACGCGACGCAGCCCCAGCTCGACCGGGTTCGGGAAGTGTCCGAACTCCTTGCGGTAGTCCAGCATCTCGGCCGACAGGTGGTGGTATAGCGCGCGGTTCTCGGGCTCGACCCCGCGCTCGCCCTTCTCCAGCCAACGCAAGAGGAACGCGTCGTGGTTCGAGGCGACGACGTGGGTCTCCGCGTCGGTCGCGTCGGCGTACTCCTCCAGCCACTCGCGCACTCCACCCAGTTCGCTTTCTAGGTTGGTGCGCCCCTCGGCGAAGAGCGCGGCGCGGGTCAGGACCTTGCCCATCTCGTAGGGGTTGACCGAGCCCATGTCCGCCAAGTCGTGGAGGAGCTGACGCTTGGCCCGCGTCGTCTGCATGATCCCGTCGTCCCCGTAGATCGCGCGCATCACCTCGGGCGAGTGGAGGTAGGGGGCGTGGATGTCGCCGGGGACCGCCGCCTCCGCGGGGTCCGCGTCCCACACTCCGTCGGGGTCAAACTCCGTGTCTATGTCGATGAAGCGCTCGCCGTCCCAGGTCACCTCTCGGAGATGGAACTTCTTGCCGCGCGCCTCGACGATCACGCCGCCGAGCGAGTGGTGGAACTCGGCGATGTCACCCGTCGGCGTGTCGCTGTAGTGCTTCTGAGTAATCGCGCCCGTGGAGTAGAGGATCTTCGGCAGCTCGTTCTGGGGGGTGGCGACCGTCCTCATCGAGAGCTGAGGGTGACAGAAGATCGCGGAGCGGTCCTTCGTGAGCGACTCCATCCGCGGCGGGATCGGGTTGTTGGTCGTGGCCTGGGGCTTCGTCGTCATGATGACGAGCTTGGGGTGTGGACGGATCTCGTCCTGGAGCATCCACCCGCGATCGACCAGCTCGGGATCCCACCAGATGGAGTCGTCGACGCGCTGCTCGTCTTGCCGCCGCGTCGGGTTCTTGTATAGGATCGGGTTGACCAGCACCTTGCCGCCCGTGTACTTCTGCCACTGGTCGCACGCGGCGGTGAAGGCGGGATCGGCGTTGCAGTTGTTGACGGCCGCCGTCACGAGGAAGGTCTCGCCCTTCGCGAGCTTCTTCAGGTCGCGCGCCGTGCGCTTGAAGTCCGGGACCGCGGAGGCCACGGCCCGCTTGAACTGAGCGGGCTCGTCCTTGTAGAAGCGAGAGAGTGAGGTGCCCGCCCTGTAGGGGTAGCCGTGATCCTTGCGGAGCTTTCTAGCGCACTCGTCCCAGTAGACTCCCTGGAGGCGGAGGGCGACGAGGGCAGCGAGGGCGTCCGGGTTCTCAGCGAACCAGGCGGGGGTATTCAGCGGCAAGGTGTCTCCTACTTGAGCGCAGTCTTCATCAGCATAGAGCCTCCGAGCATGATAGCAACGGAGGCGATGGCAAGGGGCCAGCTCGACACCTTCTCACCGATCACGGCGACGAGACCCAGCCGCATGACAGCGTTCCCGACGGCGAAAACCGCCCAGGCCATGAGCCAATGGGGAGCACCGTTGAAGGCGCGGTAGAGACACCACTGGGCGAAGATGATCGGGACCGCAGTCTGGGGCAGAATCGAGATCCACCCCCCGGTAGCGCCCCGGTTCATGTGCTCGACGTACATGATCGCGACGTTCGAGAGTAGCGAGGCGACCCACCAGGGCATGGACTACTCCGGGGGTTCCGGCTTCTGGCCGGCTGACAAGGGAACGCAGATCATGTCCTTGACATCCCTCCAATTGAGGAGGCGGGTGATGATCCCGGCAGTGGTCTGCTGGTGGATGACGATCGCCTCCCGCTGGAAGGAGACCTTGGCGGTGGTGAAGACATTCGTCCGGTCCTCCTCGTTCTCGGAGCGCCACCACGGGACGCGGTAGACCGGCTCCAAGAAGTGAACGATGACGGAGCCCGGCGGGCAGACTGCCGCCTCGGACGCCTTGCGCTGCTTGATGGCCCTCGGAGCGTTGACTCGCTTCATGGTTTCTCCTCTGTAAATAGCGCGATGAGGTCGGCGAAGGTTCCAGCCGGCGGCCGGTCGTCCTTC
>SDBT01009260.1_pt1 | contig 16007 bp, 17 predicted proteins | sample 2277101 | NCBI WGS metagenome assembly SDBT01 (sample SAMN10404973, study PRJNA504765) | marine sediment metagenome | isolation source: marine sediment core GS10_PC15, 103 cmbsf | place: Arctic Ocean: Southern Knipovich Ridge | collected 2010 | reverse complement strand
AGAAGTCTACGGCAATCCAGTGATTATAGGCATGATTGGAGTACAGGACCGTTTTGGCGAGTCCGGCTTTCCCTGGGAACTGGTCAAGGAGTTCGAGCTTTCTGCCGAACATATTGCCGCCAAAGCAAAATCACTGCACGAACTAAAACTGTCGAGAACTTAGTACTGTAAACAAATCATCGCTTTGTGCGGTGGCACAAATAAGTCCAACTGGATTCACGGGATTCGGCAGCACCGTATCATCTTGACCGGCAATCCTGCCTTTAAAAGCGGCGCCATTGCCTAATACCCGGAACCTGAACCGGATTCGGCACTGGCGTCATACAATACAGCCACACCCCGGTAGAGCTTCGAAGCCATAAACAGGTGCCTGTTTTTGTTGCCTGATTGCACGCTTTAGCGTTCTGTTTACGCAAGCTTTGTGGTGCGGTTCCGGTCATTTCCGTAAGAGTAGCAAGGAATAAATTGCCGTCCATCAAGGACCGGAGCTTCAAATCACCGACATCATTAACCCTGAAAACAGCGGCATCATGAAATTATCGTTAACCGGCAAAGGGATTGCCTCTACCAGGGTTGCACTTACAGACCCAATGATGATCATTGTCATATCGCTGACCAGGCCCGTGAAGTAGAATATAAATCCTACGGCAATGCAGCTAAGAAAACACGCCATATCTCCTTCGAGTGTTTTCTTGATGACTTTGACTCTGCCAATGGTGTTGCCGACAATTGCTCCCGTCGCATCGCCAATGGCGAGGAACGCTATCGCCAGCATGGCAACATGTGTATCGAAAGCCACGTATGCCAGAAAGGAGGCCATGAGCATATACAGGACGCCCGTGGCGCGGGATGCTTCCGCCTCACGAATCCAGGGGCTTAATATCTTGAGAAACCAGGTGTTTACGATCGGAACCGCGAATCTGGTCAGTTCCAGTGCCAGCAACAGCAGGACCATGACCCCAAGCGTTACCACCACAATGCTCCTGGGCAGAAACAAACCGGAAAGCGCGATTAACATTCCAAAACATATGTGGAAGACACCTCGCCTGACAACTGCCTTCATACGTTTATTCCTTTATTGAGCGCTACGGTGGCAGCAATCGTGCCCGATTTACCTTGCGACAAAGGTGAACCAGAGCCACGCCACGATGATTCCCATAGCGGAGCCTACTATCACCTGGAATGGTGTATGGCCGATGAACACCCGCAGGTTGTGTTCCAGTTCCGCAATGGGACGCCGGTCTCTGAGCTCGGCGATGATGCGATTGAGGACGACGGATTGCCTTCCGACGGACTGCCGCACGCCGGCAGCATCGTACATCACGATTACAGCGAGTATGACGGAGATACCAAACGCGACCGAACCAACGCCCTCAATTATCGCGACCGATGTGGCCAGCGCACTTACCGTGGCGGAGTGGGCGCTGGGCATACCGCCGCTTGAAACAAAGTAACGCAGATCAATCTGTCTTTTCCTTATTAAACCGATTAGCACCTTTATGAGCTGCGCCAGTGCCCAGGCACCGACAGAAACGATGATAACGTTATTCATACGTGTTGCTTACCTCAGGGCAGGGGAGATAATTGGCATAATACCTGACGTACTGAAATAATCCCCACCTATGCTATGGTAGTCGCGTCACCACCACGTGTCAATAGAAGACGCCAGAATACCGGGCTGCCGATAATTGCACAGGAAGAAAAACCTGTCTGGTCTAATCTAAGCTCAGACCAGAGACCTCAGGATTCGAAAATCTTAAATCTTAGAGACAATTTTACATATTCCGCACGCCCGGATGCTACAGCCTTTTTATCTCATGGATAATTCGTCTATGATATGCCAGATTGAATATCTCATTGAAGATCAAGTGGCATTCCTCGGGTAACGGGGGAGGCGACATTTTCAGGAAAATGGCCTGGTTTTCTGGGAAGACCAGGGTAGGAGTTCCGAAGGCACCCAGCTTTTCTACGGCGAAGGTATGGTCTTCAGCCAGTTTGGTCAGTAGTTGACGGTTGCTGAGGTCATTTCGAAATTGTTTCATCTTCAGGCCAGTATTGGTCGCCACTGCAATAAGGGTGTTTACATCGGCAATATCACGCTGCTCTTCGTGCTTTGCCCTAAGTAGTGCCATGTGAAAAGAATAAAAGGCTTTTTCACCCTGCTGTCGGGCAGCCTCCGCAGCCCAAAAAGCGTGCAAGCTGCGAGATTGGTATTCTTCCGGCTGCTCCCAAACTTTCCACTGGGGCCCGTGCTGGCTATTAATTTGTTCAAGGCTAAAGTACTTCCAATTGATGATTAATTTATCCTGGATGTCTTCTTGTACCTTTTGCAGCCAAACTGCTGCATTGTAGACGTAAGGTCAAATATAGTCAAAGTACACATCCATGTTAATTACTGCCTTCATTTGTTTGTTTGTCATTTTATTTTCCTCTTTCCCAAGTATTCAGTTTCATCATATCGTTCTTTTAATATTCTCTTATAATAGCACTCTTTCAGGTGCGCCATCTCACTTCTACTCAGGCTATTGACAACCTGCTGAATAGGACTATAATTCAATTCATTCAAACGTGTATAATCTATATAGAGGTCAGTGATGTTCTATAATTTTGGCCATCAAGGGTTCAAGGTGAGTGAGCCAGCACTAGGGTTCCTAGTTCGTGCTATTTCGGGAAAGAACCTCATGCTTTGTAACGTTACTTTGCAGCCTTACTCAGAATCGCCATTACATAGCCACGCTTCTGAGGAGATGGGAATAATAATCGAGGGAGAATTTGATATGAAAATTGGTGATGAAAGCCAGTTATTAAAGCAAGGAGATATATATTGTGTCCCTCCTGGCACTATTCACGGCGGTGTTACGCGCAAACATCGCACGGTGATGATTAGTGCGTTTAGTCCACCGAGAAAAGACTATGAATAAATACCAGAAATAAGTGAGGGGAAAATGTTTTGGGCTAGGTTTGCTGCGGTAGCTGTACTGGTCATGATGGGAATACCAATAGTCCTCATGTGGATAAGATTTTTCAGAAAGAGAAAAAAAGGCAAATGACGATAAGAAAGATCATTTTCATTCAATCGTATATTAATCACGATACCAGGCTGTGACCAGATATCACGCGCTAAATTCAAAGGTTGAATTTAATGCTTCAAATAATAGTTAAGCCTCGATCATTTTCGAGGCTAACCATTTTGTGTTCACGCCTTTTTGAATCTTTGGCTAAGCTTAACCAAAGAATCCAAGTAGCGCACTAAAACCGGTTGAATCTAGAAGTAGCATAATAACACCACTAATCAGAGAGAGCACGATACTTACAGCGAAAAATCTCTCAATTAGACTCGCATTTTGCCATCTCCCTTTTGCCACATGTTCTTGACTAATCTCTATGTCTCACCTCCTTTCGCAAAGCATAAGCTTTTAATATTTTGGACACGAGGTCACCATCAGCAGATATATAACCTGAGAGCGAACAGATAGAATGCGGATAATGAAGTTTTTAAAAATTGAGGCTTTTGAATAGGCAATCCAACGCGGCTTGTCCCCAGCAACCCCAACCGCTCACTCTGCTATTGTAACATACTGGACAGTAATATTCAAAAGCAGTTTGTTATGTTAAATAACCACACTCCGCACTCCCGTGAGTTCATCTCTCGTACATTCGTCCGGCTTTTGAAAAAGGACCTGTTAATTAGTTATAATAGCTCTTACTGATTAAGAAGGCGAGAAACCTATGTCACGAATTTTTGAGCTCTATTTAAGGGTTAGAGAGGCTGACGAAGCTGACTATGGGCAGTCGATTCTTAGAATCCACCAAGACAATAAACCACAGGGCATCAGATGGGACGATAATATAAACATTTCCTTGGATAGAAAGAATTGGATAACCTGTAAATTGAAACCTGCCGACTCTATAGGTGGCGGCAAAATGTATATTGGCATACATTCAAGGGGACTTCTTAATAAAGATACCAGCGGCATTCAAATAGCTAAAATAGGAGAACCTTGCAATTTTTATATGAGAAAAGCATCTTACTGGAAAGCGCTTTTATATGTTACCACTGGAATCACAGTTATCATCGCCATTGCTTTTCTCGTTTCTTTGTTAGTACGCTAGTCTTCCGTTTACTTTGTCTGATTCTGTCTACGAAATAGCCGCCATACCTGCATTCCCCTGCTCTATCTCACTTCTGGCTCTTTGTTGACAGCATATGACGTATGGCTATAATGGAATGTCTCGCAACCATTACCGGAGTACCTTAAAATTCCAATAAGTAAAAAGGGGAATTAGTCAAAAGGAGGGTTAGCCATGATCCGAAAAATAAATCATGTCAGCATAACGGTCAAGAACCTGGACCAAGTCGTAAATTGGTTTCGAGATGTTCTGGGTTGCACCAATATATGGGAGTCATATGAATATAAAGGGGATTTGATTGAAACATGTACCGGCTTGCCGGGAGCACATCTTCGGGTCCGAAAAGTTCAGGTACAAGATTTCGTCATGGAGTTCATACAGTACCTGTCACCCCGGGGCAAGGAACTAAAAGGCAATACTAACGATATTGGCTACCCTCATATTGGTTTTGTAGTAGATGACATTAACGAGACATATAACAACCTCAAGCAGAAAGGTGTTCAGTTCAAATCACCGCCCTGCAAAGTGACCGATGAGAGTAATCCGATGTTTGGTTGGCAGCTTGTCTATTTATGGGGGCCTGAGAGTATGACTCTGGAGTTGGTTCAGGCACCCGGATAACCTGTGAGGAGAAACCCAAATTATGGCTTCCAATGACTGCCCATACTATCTTCACTGGTAACACTGGCTGGACAAATGGTCTTATTAGCATATAATATCGATTACCCCCGCAGGAAGCTGAATAGAAGTGGAAACAACCTGGAAGCCTATAGTCGCCGGAATTTTGAATATTATAGTTGGCATACTCAATGTAGTTGGCATGTTTGTATTAATCATGTTACTCGTTGCTTTTGGAGGTGGGTTATTAGCCTTAGGCCGTATGGCTGATCTGATACCAATATGGATGTCCGGTATCGTGCAGGGTGCCATGATAATCATGGCGCTAGTCATTGGTATTCTGGGTGCGTTGCCTTTAATAGGCGGTATTTATGCGGTACAAAGAAAGAATTGGCGTCTGTCACTGGCAGGTTCAATAGTTGCTATATTAACCATACTGCCTCTGGGAATCGCGTCTACCGTATTAATTGCATTAGCCAAGGACGAGTTTGAATAAGGGGAAAATTTCTCTGGCAGCTTATACCGCCTGGCTGTTGACATACCTGGCTGCCGTGTTATAATTTCATCTACCTGTAATTAACGGCCAGTTGAAACGATCGGGTGATGAGAAAATGGGAGTAGAAATTTGCCCGGCCTGCGGGCACCCAGTAAACGCATATCGCATCGTAAGATTCCATCTGGTCCCTGATGACGTGGGCATACTGCACGGATTGCTGGATTCAAGACCGGTAAAATTGTGCCAGGCGTGTTACGACGACCTTCAGACATGGCGACAGAAGCAGGTATCCACATCTGTGTTCGACGAGAAGCTCCAGCGATTTCGGGCACGGACACCTGACGAGATTACCCAGGAATACGAGTCCGTCTTACACAGCTTCATAAAGTTCAAGAGACATCGCTAGTCCAGATGCCGGGAGATAGTATACGGGGGTGAGATTTGAGCCCACGGCACTATCAACAATCGCAGCAAATATTAACAGACTCTACTGACCCTGGTGACCCAACCATGGGAGTGTATTCCATTAGTCTTGCGTTATTCGATGGCGATGGCTCTTATGGGGAAGGCGTCAATACCACCCATCTTCGGAGGAATGGCGAAGAAAAGGAACCTTGTTTTCGTTAATTTCTCCAGGTTGGTGAGTCGCTCGATAATCGGGATTCCATTCGATAGCATGATATCGTGCGTGAACATCGTACTCAGATTCCTCATGACCAGAGGATTTTCCGGGATAATCGTGTCATCAAAGGCAACGAGTTTCACCTTCTTCCCGAGAAGATACTCCACACCTTCCTTTACCAGGAAGCTTCGACCCTCCCCACCGGGGCCAATATGCTGCCCTTTCCCGAACAGAACAATATCATGTTCGCAAACGGGGAATTTTTTTAATATTTCGGCGTCGATGGGGGTTTGAGGCCCCAGCTCCTGGCAGTCTATCAGGACCGCGCTGCCAAAGAAACTGGACAACGGCACCTCGCTCAGGTCCGGAGCACTCGTACCATACCGCGCCGGGATATAGTGAGAGGGAGCTTCCACATGGGTGGAAACGTGGCTCTCTATCTCAACATAGTGCATAATTTCTCCCGGCCCGGACCAGATTTTCCATGGTTCAAATTCAAACATCTGAAGCTCGTAACGCCGGCTGGGTTTGGCGGATGGACCTTCGGTGCTTCCCGGGTTCATCTTCAGAGTGAGGTCAATTATCCGCCCATTATCCAAGTAATTTGCTACCTGTTCAATTTCCACGAAACGTCTCCTCAAATAAACTGCAGCGGGTGACGGGATTCGAACCCACGACTCTTTGCCTGGGAAATAGGTTTTCCCAAACCCCGCTCTGCCAGCTTCGCCACAATCATGTCGCAAAGCTGGTCCATACTCTCAGGACTTAGTGAGGCAAGCACCCCCTCAATGTTATTTTTTTCGGTTTGCCCTTGCCTCCTTCCTATTATTTTATTAGTCCAATTATATCAACTGATTTAAATAATGGCTAATTTCTGTCCTGACAATGTTGAGTTTACCTCAAACTAGAGAGAGGTATCCATAGCCTTAAAATACGAGTATTCAAGAATTTTCTCAACCGAAATCCGTTTTATTCGTAGCGCTTGAAAACTTTGCAAAAATGAGCGTCTGGCGGAGTTACTAAGGGCTGACATGGTGCAAGAATTGACCGCAATTTCCACTAAAACACTTGCCAGCCCTGAGAGGGGATAGTATATGCTGTTAATCGAATGATTTAATAAGACCTACACTTGCCCCCTCAAGTGCGATGCAAAGATATATGGATACGAAAGAATTAGAAGCTATTTGTATCAGAGCCCATTGCAATAATGATAAGGAAGATTTGAAAACGGCTATCAGCCTCCTGGTAGATGACGCATATACAAGGAAAATTACCCTGTCCTTTATTGATTTCCATGTTACCGTCAATAATGAATTAACGGTAACATTATACGGCTATTAATGGCTTATCTTTAATCCAACGTAGGTCACTTCGGGAACGATATTGCCTCCTTCCTGCTGGTTACCTTACCGACAATACCGCAGCCTGATTACAATTCTCTCAATATTGCCCCCTTCTCCCTCTCTACTCATACCCAATTGGTCTTAACATAGCTTAAAATTATAAAGGGGGATGCTTTTTGAGATCCAACTATTAAAAAACAAGAAACGATCCGTGCCTGCCCCGACCGAACACAAACCGTCTCTTGCAGGAGGCGAAAATGCCAGAAAGACCCATGCAATATTATCTTAGGCGATGTCTAGTTCAATCTGGATGAGACGCCTAGCAAGCTATCTGCCTTCATTCCCGGGACAGATGTAACGGTTTTTTCTATTCCTAAACCGCTTACCCATGTATTGGAAAACTCGGCAACCATACCACAGAGCCTGCATTTGCCATAACTCATATGACCATGTGCAGAATCAATCATCCAGTGATGTATACACTCATGTTGCTTAGTCTTTGATTTCAACAAGGTCATTCCTCACTTCCAGATGACCACAACGCTCGCAATAATAGTAGTTGCCCCACGCATCAAGATGGTGACCGTAAATAAGGCATTTGAGAAAATCAAAAAGCCAAATGATCATCTTTCTTTCACCTGAAGTATTTTCCTTGCAATCATCCCCAGTGATATATCATCAAAAGAAATTGCTTCATTCATATAATCACTCCTTGCGAATTTCCTTATCACCATTGACCTCCGTATCTGTTCTGACTCCAAGTATAAGGAGGTCGACTTTCAGTTACATTGCAAACCGAGGCGCAATCCTTACAAAAACCTTGCAATTGTTCCGCGGCTTTACCTGGTTTGAGGGGGAACGGGGGTGAAATGGTTTAGCTAGAAATAAACAGCGGTTAAATAACAAGTTTATTGAAGTTGCCAACTGGCATTATATCTGCAATAGAAAATAGAGGAGTGCCGAATATCTGTAATCAGAGATTACTTGACAGCTGAAGAAATTACACTTTTCATCTGACTGTGCCGTCTAAAAAAAGGACAGAAATCCTTCAATAGAAGGCAACCAAAAGTACTAGTTGAAAAGTTACTAATGGTGGATGTTTTTAGCTCTTCCAGCGAGTATTATTAGGCTGAACATGGGAACAGGGCAATTATACCGACTCAACGATAATCAATCTATGGCAGATATCAATTATCAATTGTACCAGGGCAGAGAATCAACAGAATGGTCAGCCGAACTTGCTCTTCCCAGTAGTTTAAAAATAAACGATAACGAGATTTTTGTAATTAAATTGGAAGATGGTCGTAAATGCCTGTGTAAATTAAGAAAGAAAGTCAATAGAGCTGTAAGTGGAATTCCCCCTTGCTTTGTATATCATGCCACGAGCTTTGGCCAAATTGAATAGAAGCGAACATCCTGGAGATAAGGAGGATTAAAATGCTTGCCGTTACTGATCTAGCCAAGCAAGAACTGAAAAAAATATTGTTTGAAAAAGTGGACCATCCGTTTGCCGGCATACGACTAATCAGAGGCGAACAACCGGACAACTTTGGCCTTACTATTGATATTGAGATTCCCGGGGACGAAGTAGTGAAATATGATGGAGCCAAAGTTTTGATAGTTGACCACGAATTATCCGAGGACTTAGACGGGAACATACTTGATATTGAGGGCGCTGCTCAAAGTAATAACTTCGTGGTAATAGAAAGGAAGCAAGCAACTACATCCAAGGACGTTAGACCTGAGTATTTCGAGGTCATCGAATATTAAGAAAACATGAGGTTAAACAGAATATAAGTCTTCATTATTTTGGATAACAGCAGGTGTAAAATGGCAACTGTAGATCTTGACCGCCTTTACGCGGAAACAATGCTAAAATTTGACCTTATATTACAGGCACCGGGAAAGCAACAGTCAATCAAACAAAAAGCGAGTCCCCGGAATAATATTCCAACCGGGAGAAAATGCGGATTTTGCCGAACCAGCTATCCTGGCAGACACCTGATTGACCACCATATCGTGCCCGAAGATATCGTACAGAAAGCAGGTCTTTCAAGGGACAGAATCATTGAATTGTGCTTTTCCTGCCATAGGTCCCTTCACAACTGGAATGCTCATAACGTCTCATGGGTGCGCCATGAACCTGAGGCTAAGCGACATATAGCAAAATCGTTAGCTGAAGTGGCGAAAGAACATGAATCCGCTTACAGCCACTTTATAAAATATGATTTCAGGCAGCGTTATAACACGACATATACTATTGAGCAGAAACCAGAGGTCATAGGCTCACTGAGACCTATTATATAGACAAAGATACAAGAGGATTAAAATGGGGTTCCTGTAATTAAACACCAGGGGCCTATGATGACAATGTACAACAAGTAGAGGCTGGGGGGGGGCAGTGCTGACAGGGGACATAATCAGGTTCACGGAAGATGCAATTCGCTTGGCTCCAGCGCGAAAGGGCGTTTATGCTTTGTACAGAGGCAACGAGCTAATTTACATCGGTAAAGCAGAACAAGAGGGCGGCTTAAAAGCTAGACTGCTAGTCCATTTGTTAGATGATGATACGTGCACTAGAAATACTACATCTTATCGTTTTGAAGTTTGTGATAATCCACCGGAAAGAGAAGAAATGCTACTGCAAGCATACAAAACAAGTTATTATAGATTGCCTTGCTGTAACGTAATGATGGGGTAACAATCTAAATTGTTTTGAATAGACTTAAACATAACTGAAATATACTGAAAAGGAGATCTAATTTCGGCTATCAGTGCCGTTTGTTGCTTTGAAAGACCTGCTTAATGATTAAAGAGAGTTTGTTTAAGCTTTAACTTGCTGTTTTTTTCTTGCTCCTTATTGGAGCGAAGTAAGCATACATGTACCATGGACTTCTTTGTTATCCAAAAAAGATTTGGCAAGGGTGGGAGAGATGGCGGAAACTGTCGATTCTGAAATTGGCGAGATAGAACGAATTATCAATGAATATAAACAAGGGATAAGCCGAGCTATCGAGGAGGAAAAGGATCGATTTGAAGAGCTCTCACATGTTCTCGCCAAATCGCAACATGAAGCTGAACGGCTTATCGTAGAAGCACGGCAGCAAGCACACAGGATATCTGAGAATATCATTGCCCAAGCTGAACAAAAAGCGCAACAGATTGTCAATGAGGCTGAGGAATTAGTAAAAAATGAAGCGAAGAAAAAAACGCAGAAAGAGGAGGAGCGAATAAAAAAAGCCGCCAAGGATAAGGCGGTAAAACTAATTGCGAAGGCTCGTCAGATTTCAGAGAAAATCGCAAACTCGATTATAGCTGAATCAAGGCAAGAGGCGGATAAGTTAGTAAAGCAGTTAACTGAAAAGGCCAGAAAGGAAGCAGAGCAAGAAGCACAGGATATCAGGAAGAAAGCTCACGTGGAAGCAAAACAGATAACCAGTGATACAAGAAATGCCGCCAAAGAAGACGGAGAAAAGGAACTGGCTATAATTATTACCGCCGCCAAAAAAGTAGCTGAGCAGATAGTCAGAGAAGCTAAAGAGAAGGTTAAAATACAGGAAGACCAATCAACGACCAATAGTTTAAGTAGTGCAGAAAGAACAGAATCGGAATCGTTTTCAAATCCTCCAGAACCTCGAAACATAGCCGAGGAAACTGCTGCTGATATTGAGGACAAGTCGCAAACAGAGCTTGAAGATTCAACTCCAGAAATCACGGAGGCACAACAGAGACTAGCGAAAGTTTTTGAAGCAGCTATTAATGAGCTCGAGGAAACGGGGGGCGAGAACGGTGAAATACCGGTGCCCAATGCTTCACAAAAAGAAAACGAATATCCGGCAACCAGCAAGATTGAATTTGAAACTTCCGAAGTTACTGAGAGAGAAGATGCGATTAATGAGTATATAGGCAAATTAGAACTACATATTATGCCACCGGTAGACCTCGGTCAACTGTCTAAATTTGAAAAACAATTGCTTCACGTGCCGAATTTACAGATATTAGGCAAGGGTGGTTCTGCCAATGGAATAATCTGGTTTGAAATCAACTACAGCGAGCCACTACCAGTAGAAAACTTGCTCCAGCAGATATCGCCTGTAAAAGAGATTGCTAAGCATGGCAACTACCTAACGATTTCGTTAAACGACCGGTGAATGTTATTAAATTATTTGGGTCTGCAATATGCCAGTTTTAAGATTACCGTGGTCGCCCTCTAGTAGAACAGCAAGGTAATCGCAATTCGTTTGTCGCTTGTGCCGCCTATCTGATTCGAACTGGCCTACAATTTGAAGAACGCGCGAAGTCCTGCCTGACCGTGGAGGAGGACATACAACGATAGTGCAACTCCCAATCCGACTATATCTGCAAACAGGTCATAGAGCGACATATTACGGGCGGGAATCAAAGACTGTGCGAACTCTGTGCTTACCGCCAGGAACAGGCCAAATACAATTCCGAAGAGCATCCGGGACCTGAACAGGCTGAGGAACCTGGCACTAAAAACACCAACAAAGCCGGTGACGGCGAAAAGACCAAAATGGTACACCTTATCCCAGTGCTTGAATCCCCAGGGCGCGGGTATCTCCACCTCCCCAATCGGAGCCAGCAACACGCCGAGAAGGACAAGTACCCACAAGACAATGACGATGATGTGCCATTTCACAGCATTACCTCAGGCCCGGTCACACCTCCGTAATATTAACCACTTAAGCCGTCTGTCAGCCGGCGATAGCCTCCGCCCCCAGTTTGTATAGCCCACGAGCCCTAGCCTCCGTCCGAGCCTCAGTTGAGATGAACTCCGTTAAACTGGACCGAATCAGGCCACTAATAGTTTACAGTGATGTGTTATATTAGCATATTCTCGCGGACCCCGGTACCTTAATCCCTGGTGCAATCTGTAATTGCGGTACCAGGCCCGATTTCTCCGGGGTGATTTATCTTTATCGCGTGCCCAGAGATATGGTACAATTACCCCGTTAAGTCGCTCCATCCTTCAAGAGGCATCTGTGGGACTTTTCCAGGCGTTGATATTGGGTGTCGTGCAGGGTGCGACCGAGTTTCTGCCCATCAGCAGTTCCGGTCATCTTGTGTTACTGCCCGCAGTCTTGGGATGGACCCCTCCTTCACTTGTATTTGACACCACGGTTCACCTGGCGACGCTAGTAGCTGTGGTAGCGGTCTTTCGACGCGACCTGCTCGGTCTTATCGTTTCCTGGTGGCAAGGACTAATCAGTGGCCAGCCTTTCAAGTCGACTGAATCGCGCCTGGCCTGGTGTGTGATCCTGGGTACTGTGCCGGGCGTTGTGGCGGGTTTACTCCTGACAGAAACTTTCAAGTCATTCTTCGCCAGTGCAACCGCAGCGGGCTCATTTCTCTTGCTGACTGCGCTGCTGCTGGTCTTGGCCGAAGTCATCGGTCGTCGCCGTCGGGATCTTCCGGAAATTACCTGGCTGGACAGCATCCTGATTGGGATTGCTCAGGCTGCGGCCATATCACCTGGGCTCTCTCGCAGTGGAGCCACGATATCTGTCGGGATGTTCCGTGGACTGACCCGGGAGGCCGCGGCACGCTTCTCTTTTATTCTCTCCGTGCCTATTATAATGGGGGCTGGACTGTCACAGCTAGCCGAGTTGGTCAGTCATGGCGATCTTTCAGCTGAGGCTCCCTTGCTGCTCGTTGGCTTCGTAGCTGCGGCAGTTAGTGGCTACGCGTCTATCCGGCTGTTCTTAGCTTACCTGCGTAAAAGGCCATTGTATCCTTTTGCCGCTTATTGCGTGGTGGTCGGTGTTTTGGCTCTTACGCTACTATCAACAAACGAAGTAGTACTCTGAGAAAGGTAACAATCCCAATATTCCGACGGAGGTGAGGGTAAAAACGTTCTTATCTGAGAAGTGCCGCCGGACATAGGCGTCTACTGACTACGTCCGCTTTGATTCCTGTCCGTGCCACGTCTTTCGCCTAGTCTCTGCAGCTGTATGATAAGGATGGTGATGGCAAAGAAGATTATCAATACCGCAGCCGATATCTCAGCCCACAAAATATATGGGTTATTCTCGATAAAGTAAAGCGAGCCATTCAGAGCTATCAGGAACATATGAATTAGCCAGACAATAGCCAGAGCCACCAGCAGCATTTGGCTCACCATAACCAGAAGCGTGAACTTCAGTCGCCTTCGCATGTACGGCTTCTCTGTTGTCTTGAAGCAGTTTCAATCACTAATTCGTGTCAGGTATCAAATAAGGAATAATCCGGTAATTATATTTTCGTTAGTAACCTCGTAACATATCGCGTTTACGGTAAATTATCAGACCTACAATAGCCAGAATTGCAGTGAATGCGGCACCAACAAGTACACCCAGCGTCTTCCAGCCGACGGCTTGAGTGACAGCTTCGGGCGTTACATTGATATGCTCCCGTTGTGTCAATTGTATTAAACCTTCGCCTTCTGTTCCATATAATTCAGCATGGAAGCTATAGGTGCCTACCTGCCATCCCTGCGACGGTACATAATATACCTCATCGGTATTACCATCCGGCTGGATTTGGCTTAACTTCAGCAGCGGGATTTCCTCTAAAAGCAACTCTTCCTGAAATACCCTGAGCCTTAACTTCTCTTCCGAAATCATATCGTAGCTTTTGTTCAATATGCAAGATACCCTTACTGAGACCAATTTGCCAGTGTTCGGGTTATAGAGAGGGGTAACATCAAAGCTGCTGATTTCCAGCTTTTCGCTAGTTTCGTCTTCTTTTGCAGGTGAAGACAGTGCGCTGACAACACAGCTTCCAGCCAAACCATCGATAATTACCTCGAATTCTCCAGCCGTATCCGTGGGAACCTGAAAGCTGACCTGCTGACTATCGCCACCATTTAAAGCGACCTCCTTAGTCTGGGCCACGGAACCGCCCATCAGTAGTCTTATTTCATAGCTCCCGGATAGGTCACCGGTATTGGTGACCAGAACGCTGATTGTTACCTCTTCTCCCATAGTGACCTCAGCTGGGTTTATGTCCAGATTGCTAGTAATGAATGCAGCCGGTGCTTCGGGTTCGTTGACGGTGAAGATGCTCAGTAACTTACCCACCTCCACTACATGCTCTCCCACCTTGCCTGCGGTCAAGCTGAAGGTAACCGGCTCACTGTCGCCACCGTCCAGGGTAACTTCTCTGGTCTCGGCTACTGTATCATTCACGACCAGGCTTATTTCGTGAGTCCCAGTGAGGCTACCGGCATTGGTGGCGAGAACGGTGATGCTCACCTCTTCTCCCGAATATACCTCTACAGGTGTTACCGATAGGTCAGTGACGGTGAAACTGGCAGGTTGAATTGGCGCCAGTAAGGCAAAGAAGCTGAAGTGACTGACCTTGCTCTTGATGGCGCCTTTTTCCGGGTCAACAATGCTTTCCAGTATCTCCCACTCGTTGCCTCTGATGCCACATGTAGCCACTACCAGGTTCTTCTCGGCAAGCAACTCCGGTACCAGTGAGTCATCATAGCTGATAGTGAGATCTATCGATGGCTCAAAGGTGGCCCCATCAGGTGTTATATAGTAAACGGGGGGAAGGAGTTTATAATATTCTGATGGCTCGGGGTAGTTCTCCCGTTCCTTTATCGAAATACTGGTCAACATGTAGCCCGACCTGCTCTGACCAACTGTACCTTCTGGTATATATAACAAGACCTTCCGATCACCACTTTTAGCCTCAACATCATCGAGAAATCTGCCATCGCTGTTTACATATTCGGTTACGGAAGTAATACCTAGTGCTCCACCACCCCCACCACCTCCACCACCAGGTGACGGTGGCGAGATGCTGGCAGTAGCGGTAATGGTTACGGAGTCAGGATTACTATCCAATATACCGTCATTGACTACCAATGAAAACATGTACGTACTAGCTTCGGTGGGAGTGAAGGTTGGTGTTGCCGTTGTGTTGTCTGCTAGTGCTGCGGTCGGTCCGCTGGTCTGTGTCCATGCATAGGAATTAATTATGTCACCATCGGGGTCAGAGCTACCGGAACCATTCAGTGTAACCAGAGAAGATACGGTTACATCCTGGTCAGGGCCGGCATTTGCCTGTGGTGGCCTGTTGGAGATGGTGATGGTATCTTCGACGGGGCTGCCGGTATCGCTGCCGTCATAAGGGGTGCAGATGACCTTTACCTGGTCACCTCTGACGAAGCCGGAGCTGTCCAGCGTACTTGTCGTAGCCCCTGGTATATCCTGCCAGGCACTGGCAACATACTTCTGCCACTGGTATTGATAGCCCTCGGAGTCGTTGTCCGGGTCTGACCAGCCCGATGGAGTAGCGGTGAGGTCGGTGCCTGCATAGGCCGGGTCAGGTGATATGCTGACGCTATCGACAGAGGGCGGACTATTACCGATGGTTGCCTGGTCCTGATCGGACGGCCCATCATCGGTGCCGTCATTGGGTGTGGCCACGCACCGCCACACCTCCCCCCTGGCGGTATTTGACGCGGGGACGGTATCGGTGATAAGCCCCGCCTGGAGGGCATCATCCTTGTACCAGCCATAGGAGTAGATTATGTTATCGCCATCGACATCGGTGCTTTGCGTGACGATGGTGCCTACCAGGTCGTCTGTGGTCAGCGGCGAATCAGGCGTTACATTTACCACCGGAACCGTCGGCGGACTATTACCGATGATTGCCTGGTCCTGATCAGACGGCCCGTCATCGGTGCCGTCATTGGGTGTGACCACGCACCGCCACACCTCCCCCCTGGCGGTATTTGACCCGGAGACGGTAGCGGTGATAAGCCCCGCCTGGAGGATGTCATCCC
>SDBT01009259.1_pt1 | contig 16007 bp, 15 predicted proteins | sample 2277101 | NCBI WGS metagenome assembly SDBT01 (sample SAMN10404973, study PRJNA504765) | marine sediment metagenome | isolation source: marine sediment core GS10_PC15, 103 cmbsf | place: Arctic Ocean: Southern Knipovich Ridge | collected 2010 | reverse complement strand
CTTGGAAAAACATGAGTGATCTCGATAGGAAACATGAGCATATATACCCTTCATTTTCTACCTCCTTTCCGAGGGTATATCATATCACCTGGGTGTTACCTATGTATCTCATCTTTTGCAGAAATACCTGAAGGTTCTTCCCATGGCCGGCTCGACATGCCTGAGAGCGATTCCTGCCTGTCCTTGATCGGGGTTGTGTAATAGTCTTTTGGGAATCCCATCCTGCTTGGGGCACGGAGGTCTTCTTGACAAGACAGGATACAGTGAGCTATAATACACAAGTAACCTTTGGGATGGAGGGCCGAAGAGCATCAAGATGAAATCTTCTCAGGTAGGAAAAGGAAGGATAAAGAAGTCAAGAGTTATTGACAAATTAGGCATAGGGATGCTGGCATTCTATCAGCGCTGCATTTCCCCGTCCCTTCCTCCTTCGTGTCGATTTTACCCCAGTTGCTCAGAGTACTCTGTTCAAGCCATCGAGGAATATGGCTTAGCTCAAGGCGTCTGGCTGGGAATGAGGCGAATACTTCGCTGTCATTCCTTTCATCCGGGGGGCTACGATCCTGTAAGATAGTGGGGGTATATTCAGATGCAAAAAAACCTTATTGTGGCAATCGTTCTCTCAGTCGCGCTACTTATATTCTACAATATTTTTATACTAAATCGCCAGATCACCCCTCCCCGAGTGCAGGAAGCCGGCCCAACTCTGGAGCAAGAGAGGCCCCCCGAGGTAGGTGGGGTACCGGGCATAGGCGAGATACCAGTGGAGGAAGGGATGTATCCGGTGAAACCAGCTCAAGAGTTCATCCTGGAAAACAACCAGCTGAAAATAGTGCTGACTTCTCAAGGAGGAAGAATCAAGTCCTGGTATGAAAAAAAATCCAAAAGAGAACTAATAAAGGAAGGGGCTCCCACCTTGGACCTGAAGTTGTCGCTCCCTGGTGGAACAGTTATAGATTTGAACAGAATTGTTTTCCGACCGAGGCTTGAGGAAGAGGCCAAAAAAGTCACCTTCAATTGGCGAAATGAAGAAGGTCTGGAGGTGGTCAAGAGTTTGCAAATTCCTCTCTCGGGCTATCAGGCACTCGTCACCCTGCAGATAAATAATCTTCCCTTGGGAGGTGAGTACTATCTTCTCTGGCAAAAGGCCACCGGAAGGGAAGGTGAAGGGGGAGAGCAGTTAGCTTTCTCCTCTGTTAACATCCTTCAGCGGCAGTTCAAAGAAGGAGTTAGCGAGAGTTATGGTAGCAAGATAAGATGGATGGGAATTCGGGCCAAGAAGTACGTTATTATCCTGGCTTCCTTGAGGCCTCCCCGGGGAGGAGTATTCCAGAGCACTCGTTGGGGATTCAAAGACAATCAGAAGAAGACCCAATGGATTATCTACGGTGGCCCTCAGAGTTATTCAGGACTTAGACTGGTAAACAACCAAATAGAACAAATAACGGGGGAGGACTACCACCTGACAGATGCCATGAAATTGGAGGGTTTTTGGGCGATTTTTGGTCATCTCTCAGTGGGACTGCAGAGGGGTCTCATTTTCCTTTATGAGCGCACTGGAAGTTATGGCTTGGCCATTATTATCCTCACCCTCATCATCCAGGGAATCATGCTCCCCTTGACTTTCAAACAATATGAGTCCATGCAAAAGATGAGTCTGATTCAACCAGACATTCAAGCCGTACAAAAGAAGTTCAAGGGAGATCCGAGAGCCATGCAGGCGGAAATAATGAAAGTGTACAAAAAAAACAAGGTTAACCCTATGGGTGGATGCCTCCCCATGTTGCTCCCCTTCCCCGTCATCATCGTTCTATACCGATCTCTTCTTGACTTTGACTTCTCTGAGAATCCTTCCTTCCTCTGGATAAAGGATCTGGGACAACCCAACATTCCTCTTCTCCTGGTTTTGGGTGTACTTATGTTCCTTCAACAAAGAGTATCACAAAAAGGACGCCCGGCAGGAGGACAGCAAGAGGGAATGGCCAAGATGATGCAGTTCTTCCCTATCTTCATAATTGTCATCCTCTGGTCTCTTCCCTCAGGAGTCATGTTATACTGGTTCACTTCCACCCTTATCTCTCTCCTTCAAAATCTTCTTATCGCCAGAAAGAGGGCCGTAGTTCAGGCAAAGGGATAAAATGGACCAAGAGGACACCATCGTCGCTTTGGCCACCCCCCTTGGCCAATCCGGCATCGGTATTGTGAGAATAAGCGGAACAAAATCTTTTTCCATTGCCCAGAAGATTTTTCGCTCATCCAACGGATCCAGAGTTAACTGGTCTTCTACCTTCAGAACCCACTATGGTTGGATAGTGACCCCAGAAGAAAGGGAGGTAGTGGATGAGGTCCTTCTTACCCTTATGCGCTCACCAAGGACCTATACCCGTGAAGATATCGTGGAGATAAACTGCCACGGTGGACCTCTCCCCTTGCGAAAAACCCTGGAGCTCGGACTAAGGCTAGGAGCAAGATTGGCCGAACCTGGTGAGTTCACCAGGCGAGCCTTTTTGAACGGAAGAATAGACCTTACGCAGGCCGAGAGTGTCCTGGAGGTAGTTCAGGCAAAAACAGAAAAAGCCTTGATGGTAGCGCTAAATGGATTGAAGGGAAGATTTTCCGAGAAAATCTTCTCATTGAAGGAAGAAATTGTTGATCTAGTTTCCTCTCTGGAGGCAGAAATTGAATTTCCCGACGAGGAGATACCTGTTCCATCAAGGACCACAAGAAAAAGGCAACTAATACAAATTTTGACGAAACTGGATTCTCTCATTGAAATGGGAGAGGCAGCCGTCCTTTATCGAGACGGAATCAAGGCGGTCATCATTGGGAGACCCAATGTTGGTAAATCGAGCCTTTTGAACGCACTACTTGATAGAGAAAGGGCCATCGTGACCTGTATCCCGGGCACTACCCGGGATACCATAGAAGAGAGCATAAATATGAAGGGTTTTCCCCTATGCATTATCGACACAGCCGGTCTGGGAGCGGCAGGCGATGCAGTAAATCAAGAGGGAATCAAACGAACACATTCCAGCATGGATCAGGCAGACATCGTCTTTCTGGTGGTGGACGGCTCTCTAGCCTTAACTGAGGAAGATGAGCTTATCTTTCAGAAAACCAGGGGGAAAAATAGACTTATTCTGGTTAACAAGATTGATCTTCCTCAAAGAGTCGACAGGAAAAAAGTGAAAACGCTTCTGCCCAACGATGTAATCATAGAGATTTCAGCTACCAGAGGGACAAATCTGGAAAAGCTTAAAGAAGTCATATCAGACCTTATCTTGAAGGAAATCATTCCCTCCTCTCCCCCCCCTCTCCTCATCAATGTCAGGCAAAAGAATGTCATCGAGCGGACCAAAAACAGTCTGCTTAGAGCTCTGGAAGCTGTCGAGGACGAAATGCCGGAAGAAGTCGTTGTCGTTGACCTCAAAGAAGGATTGGAGAGTCTGGGGGAAATTACGGGGGAAACGACAGGAGAGGATATTCTGGATCACATCTTCTCTAGCTTCTGCATTGGGAAGTAAAGCAAAAAACTTCACCGTTCAAGGCAATTCCTTGAAGAAGCCCTATGCTCTGGCACCCAAACTCACCCTCGGTGCTCAAACTGAAGGCTCCGGAAAAACCTGGTTTTTGCGTACCATCAATATTTGATAACAAGGATTCCCTATGCTATACGATAGATTTCTCAAAAATAATAGGGAGGTGGAATATGAATAAGATATGCAAGATGGCAATGCTCATAGCTGTGACATTGATTCTATTAGTGGTTCCAAGCATATTTGGAGCGCAAGGAGCGAACAATAATAATTCTGCTACCTCGGACCAAAACGCTGCGAATCAGTATCGCGTCAATGACGCCCACCTGCATTATGTAGACTTTCTCCAGAATACTGATGGAATGAAGGTGCTTCTGGAAGCCATGGACCAGTCTGGTGTTGAGCATATAATGCTCAATGGCCTACCCCTAGTCAAGAAATGGGATGCCGTCGATCCCCGCAAGCCTCTGTACTACCTCGCCGATGATTCAAGAACGTACTGGTACAGTGCAGTCGATGTTCTGGTTGCCCGGGCAGTGAAGAGTCTCACTGAAAAAGACCAAAGAAGGTTTCATCCATTTATCTGCGGTTTCAACCCTACGGACAGAAATGCTATCGATCACGTGAGGCGAATGTTCGAGTGGTACCCCAATTTCTGGGAGGGAATAGGAGAAATCCTTACCCGGCATGACGACTTGACCGCACTAACCTATGGAGAGCAGGCGCGTGCAAACCACATTGCCCTAGATCCTATTTACGCCTTCGCTGCCAAGAAGGATCTTCCGGTTTGGGTGCACAGTGACGTCAGCTCAGTATGGGTTGAGGACCCTCTCTATCTCCATGAGATGGAAGAAGCCGTGAAGAATCATCCCAAGACTCGCTTTGTCTGGGCTCACGCGGGAATCAGTCGCCGCGTTGTGGTGCCCACCCTCCTGCAAGAGCTCCGACGCATGCTCAAGGCCTATCCTAATCTCTGGGTTGACCTTTCGTGGGTGGTGTATCCTATGGACGTAGCTCCTGGCGGAACTCCAGATGAGAGATGGGTATCTTTGGTGGAGAATTTTCCTGATAGATTCATGATCGGTACGGATAAAGTCGGACATTTCAAAGACTACGAGGAGACCATCAGTCAGTATTATGTTTTTCTCGACGCACTTTCTCCAGAGACGGCCCGGCTCCTAGCCAGGCAAAATTTCTTAACTATCCTGCCGCGGCGAGTTCGTGACAAATTGGGCCACGATTATCCCGGAGGGGAGTCTGGCTAGCCACTCGAGCTAACCCTAGGCCCACATTGAGGCATCAGGCAGATCGGTTTCTTCCTAGCTTATCTATGTTTCACAAGGCAACTTTTTCTTGACACCGGTGTCATTTCAAGGAACACAATCAAGTAAGGCCGCAAGATAAGGAGCGAACCATGAAGATGTCTGACCAGGAAAGACGCTATGAGGCCCTCAGTCCTTTTGAACTTAAGAACAAACTGATCACAATGGCAGAGACACATCACGAGAGGGCGATGCTCAATGCCGGGCGCGGAAATCCCAACTGGATCACAATGACACCGCGGCAGGGGTTCTTTCAGCTGGGGCTTTTCGCAGTCGAAGAGACCCGGAGAAAGCCTCATCGTCCCGGCCTCGGAAGCACGCCTGAAAAAAAGGGGATAGCCGGGAGATTCGAAAAGTTCGCCGGAAAGCATTCAGATGCCCCTGGTGTGGGGTTTCTGCGTGAAGCCCTTGTTCATGTGCATGAACAGCTTGAAATCGCTCCTGATGAATTCATACGTGAAATGGTAGACGGCATACTTGGTGACCACTATCCAGTGCCCGACCGGATGCTCACCTGCAGTGAAAGAATAGTTCATAAGTACCTGGAGCAGGAAATGTGCGGCGGAGATCCACCTGCGGGAAAGTTTGACCTTTTCGCCACCGAAGGCGGGACCGCCGCAATGGACTACATCTTCACCAGCCTTATGGAGAACAAGCTCCTTCATAAAGGAGACAAGATCGCACTGGGAACTCCGATCTTCACGCCTTATCTCGAGATCCCGCGTTTGAATGACTACGAGTTCGTGGAGCTTGAGATACACCAGAATGAGAATTCGGACTGGCAATATCCTTCCTCGGAGATCGAGAAGCTTGCGGACGATAAAGTGAAGGCCTTCTTCGTCGTCAATCCTTCCAATCCCACTTCGGTGAGTATGCAAGAGAGCACCCTTGAAAGAATAGGTGAATTAGTCCGGACCAAAAGAAAAGACCTCATAATTCTCACCGATGACGTCTATGCAACTTTCGTGAACGGTTTTAGATCGCTCGCGGCCGTTGCCCCACTGAACACAATTCTTGTCTATTCTTATTCCAAATACTTCGGCGCAACCGGATGGCGGTTGGGCGTCATCGGGATCCACGAAGACAATGTCTTGGATAAGATGATCGCCGCGCTGCCGGAGAAACAAAAAAACGCGCTGTATGAGCGCTACAGCGCAGTAGCGCTCCATCCGGACAAAATGAAACTCATAGACAGGATGGTCGCCGACAGTCGATCGGTGGCACTTCATCACACCGCTGGCCTTTCGACGCCACAGCAGGTCCTTATGGTTCTTTTTTCACTCTACTGCCTTATCGATAGAAAAGGAAAGTATAAGAAAGAGGCGCAGTCTATCGTAGCCCACAGATTGAAGAGGCTGTACGCAGCTCTCGGGACACCGCATCCAGAAAACCAATATGGCGCGTGCTACTACACAACCATTGACATCCGCGCGCTCGCCAGAACCAGGTACGGCGAGGAATTTGCCGCCCATCTGGCGAAGAACTACGAGCCGATAGACTTTGTATGGCGCCTGGCAGATGAAAAGTCCATAATTTTGATGGATGGAGGTGGATTTGATGCGCCGACCATGTCAGTGCGTGTTTCGCTAGCAAATCTTCCCGATAGCGCCTACGAAGCTATTGGTAAAGGTATAAGCGATCTTCTAGCGGATTACTATAACGGTTGGAAATCGTCCAAAGCCTGATGTGAATGGTTCGCCCCAGACTATCCAGGAGATTCTGAGCTATGTTACACGATATTGTTACGATATGCCGCAGCTATCCACAAATTGCTGTCTTCCTGGCGATCGCCATAGGTTATTTTGTCGGCAAAATAAAGTTCCACGGTTTTAACATCGGTTCGACCGCAGGGGTCCTTCTTGCCGCGCTCCTCATTGGCCAAATGAATATCGAAGTACCGGCACTGCTGAAAGCGGTCAGTTTTGCCTTATTTATCTTCTGTATGGGTTACAAGGTAGGCCCACAGTTCTTTGGCGCGCTCAAGAAGGAAGGGCTTCACTACGTGTGGTTATCGCTTTTTTTTGCTCTCCTCGGGCTAGTAATTGCTATCCTGCTGGGAAAAGCATTTGGTTTCGACAAAGGCACCACGGCGGGGCTCCTCGCCGGAGCTATGACGCAATCCTCGGTGATAGGTACCGCAGAAGGCGCCATAAAACACCTATCCATTTCGGCGGCTCATAAAACTGCGCTTGAGAGCAATGTTGCCGTAGCCTATGCCATAACCTACCTATTCGGGACAGCGGGCCTAATCTTCTTCTTCAAGATGGTCCCGCGGTTGATGAGAATAGATCTCAGGAAAGAGGCCAGAAAGCTGGAAGAGGAGATGTCCGGCGATTCTGGGAGAATTGACAAAAGGCCGGAGCTCTTCTCATGGTACAAGCGACTTAGCCTTCGCGCATATCGCGCCACCAACCAGGGCATTCTGGGGAAAACGGTGAGTGAAGTGGAGGCTATGTTTCCGGGTAAAGCGGCCGTCGAGAAGCTGAAACGGGCCGACCGAATTATTGATCATGTGCCCGGCACGGTAGTTCAGTCAGGCGATGTGATCGCAATTGCCGGAAACCGTAGTGAGTTCCTGAAGGCAGATGAGAAGATCGGTCCCGAGGTCGATGACAAAGACATGGTGGACCTTATCGGTGAGATTCTGAACATCTGCGTCCTAAAACCTGAAGTAGTGGGGAAGACCCTTGGTGAGATTAGCACCGAGTATGGCCATAGCTGTTTCTTGAGAAAAATAACACGCCAGGGCCACGAGCTGCCACTCACAAGAAATACTGTTGTTCACAAAAATGACATTCTACAGGTAGCGGGTGGGCAAAAAGATGTCGAGAGGTTTGTCAAACACGTCGGGTACCCCGAACGCCCGACAGTAGTGACGGATCTCGTAATGGTGGGACTGGGTTGTGTGCTGGGTACTTTGATCGGTCTCATAATGGTGCCGGTTATGGGAATACCGATAACCTTGGGGGTGGGCGGAGGGGTCCTCGTATCCGGGCTGGTGTTCGGCTGGTTGAGAAGCCTTCATCCCACTTTTGGACAGATTCCTAGCGGAGCACAATGGGTTCTCACCGACCTGGGACTGAATCTCTTCATCGCCTGCGTTGGCTTGACCGCCGGCCCAAAGGCTGTCTACGCTCTGCAGACGACAGGAGCATCCCTGTTCTTAGCCGGAGTCATTTTGACTATCGCGCCCCATGCTATCAGCCTTATCTTCGGCAGATTAGTGCTCAAAATGAATCCCGTTCTCCTTCTCGGCGCGTTGACCGGGGCGGGAACCTGCACGGCAACCCTCAATGCACTAAAGGAAGAAGCAGATAGCACCGTGCCGGTCCTGGGATATACCGTGCCCTTTGCGTTCGGGAATGTCCTCCTTACCATTTGGGGAACTATATTGATAAATGTGATGTAGACCCATCCCCATCCTGTACAATTTTCCAAAGCGCCGTGATTATGTTCATCAACGTCGCCCAATCCGGGGACCCAACCTACGAACCACCTATTTGACCGTGGTAGCGATCGTTTTTCCTTCGCTGTAATGTGCACCAATTTGGACGGTAATTTTGACCCTATCTTTCTCAAACATAACAACAATAGCGGAACCACCGTTTGAAGGAACACAAATCTTCCACCACGGCCCTCTGATCGGATTGACAATGTTGAGATCCAGTATAATATCCCACTTGGATAATGCTACCAGGGAATTCTGACCAAGTCGTAGGATCGGAAAGGAGGTTATCAAGATGGAACTTAAAAAGCAGTTTAGTGAAGAGGAAGCAAAAGAAATAGGAGAAAAGTTGGGCATCAAATGGGATGAATTTGATGTAGACCAATTTAGAACAGGAATGAATGTTGAACTTGAACACGGCTATCGAGATTCACTTACGAATGTGACTAACGACGACTCGTTGATAACTGGCAAAATTGCCTTGGCACATCTAAATGAATTCCCGGATTACTACGATAGGCTTGATAAGATGGAAGAAAAAGCAGATAAGTTCTGGGGAAAAGAATAATACCAACATCAACCTCCACCACAGTCTTCCAAGTAGATTAACAAGCACCCGGACTAATCTAGGGCCTCTTCTTTCAACCCGGCATCATCGCTGTTTTTGCCAGCTACTCCCCCCAGAGCGTCATATTCTCGATAAGATAAGGGGGCACCGTACAGCGCCTTGTTTCTCTGATTCTGTTCCCCCTCTGTGCCCTCCTAGTCATGGATCAAGAAGGTCATCCCCTGTCCATTCTTCTTTCACGCCCCACCAAGCATCAACCCAATTCCCGTGCTCTGTCTTCTCTGCCCTCGAAGGAAAGAAAACGAACTTGTCCTGTTCTTCTACCACTTTGAATCGCACCAGCGCAGTCCATCCAACGTCTAGAGAGCTCATTATTTCCACGTCCACGTATGGGGGTTCTGCTTCAATTATCCTGAACTCTGAAAAGTGGTAGAAGTTAACCTTGAAGTCGTTGACGTCAAGCCAGCGTGACTCGAAATACTCTTTTGAGATATAGGACACAAGAAGAGCCTCACCGGCGCATCCATCGAGTGCTCCACCAAGTATTGTCTCCATGAATTCCCTAACAAAATCTTCAGCGAGCACGTGTTCCAACGACCTTCCGAGTTCCTCGTACTCCTTACTTTCTTCCGCTGCCCACGTGCCGGATGATCCTACAAGGCCAACGGCAACTGCAGCAAAAACCATGGCACTAGACAAAATTCTTCTCCACGGAAATGATCTCATCTGATTCCTCCGGGCCTATCGTCAATGCGTTCCCTACTACACAGAGACGTTACTGTTTCATAATTCCTTTATCCCACAAGTGGCTCTCGAAAAAATTACCTTGAACCGCACACTCTAATCTTACCCCTCTTACCCCGCATGATACAGGTTACCTTTAGAAAAAGGCTGCATAGTGCCCCCATGTCGTCACCTTTTCTTCCTCAGCCGCGGGAATTTTATTCAGTGAAAGAATCGTGGGAGACTATGTCTTCTAGAGGCTTTCTGAATTGTTTTCTTGGGTTGTCAATTCCAGCCCTCTTTTTAAAGTAGTCTGTCAGGGCTACCATGGCCCGGCAGTCATCTTCGTTGTATCGGAGAATTCTCTGGAGCTTACTTTCATCGGCAGGATCTTTAAGGTACTCATTATACCAAACAATGGAATTGACGCCTGAAGGATCCGGATCTTGCCACTTGAATCCAATGCGCTGAGCGATGTACTTCATTCCGTAGGAGAACGTGGGCCAATCAGAATACGCTATAATTAACCCGGAATAAAGATCGAATTCGGATACTCTGTATTTCTCAAGCGTTGCATCATCCAGTGCATATTTTTCTTGAACGTGCTTCAGGGTAGAGCGCTCCTTATGGGAGTAGACATAGTACACCGCTTCCTCTGTACTCTCAAGAAACTCCCAAAACTCCCGCGCTGTGTCTTCTTCTTCCCCGGGGTTTCGAGCAAGGAAGTACCGATAGCGAAACTCACCATCTTCTTTGGTAAGGAGGCCGAAGAGGTAAACCAATCCGCGAGTAGGATCGTCTTCTATGTCAAAATATATTTCCGCTGATACTTCAGGGAAAGAGTATCCCTTCCGTATGAGTGGTTTTCCATCTACAAGTACCTGTGCCCGCCGTTTCATCCGAACAAGAGATTTTTCGCCCACGCCGGGGATCTTTAGGGGAGGTTTGAGGTACTTCGAAACGTCCATCTCAGCAAGGTCTCCGACCTCCCTGAGCCCTACCTCCTTGAGACGAAACTTAATCTTACCCACAAAGAAAACGGCTGTTGGATCGCTTGTCTTGTCAACCCAACCTCGGCAGTGTTTGAACCACTCACATTGAAAGCACCGACCACCAAGCACAGGTTCCGATGTCTCTTCTCCTTGAACCAGTTCTTGAACCTCAACGAGTGCCTGACTGAACTCATCCTTGAAGCTGAGGGGATCGAATTCTTCAATTTCTCCTTCCACGTTGATAATGCGGCCGACGCGGGAAGTATGTCCCTGAACCCACCCTAGGAGCATCTGATAAAAGAGAATTTGGAAGGCATAGTGTTTTTTGAACTTGCGGTATTTGCCGTTCTTTATCTCCCACCCTCTACCGGCTTTGATGTCTATGGGCTCGTAGTAGTGTGAGCCAAAATTGGAAGATGCACCAACGTGTCGGAGTAGCAGGTCCGGACGCCCGACGTAAAACCCGTACCTCAGGCAGGCCTGGTAAATAAGTTCGGCACCTTCTTCCATATGCTGTCGAGTCTCAAGCCACGCTTCTTTGACGTTCTTTTTGCTGAGATCCACCACCCTCTTCTCACCCAGATTTTCAAGATATTCCTTTTCAGTCTGAAGGCCCTTCTCCCAGAGGAGCTTCACAAAAAGGTTCACTTCCCCCTTTTCTTTCGGGTCACCATTACTATCAAGATAAACTCGATGAGCGCACTTTACATAATTGTAGAGATCTGCAGCAGTGAGTTGTTTCTTAGTCACCAACAGCTTCTCCAATTCTTCTTTTCTCTATCTGGAGTTGTACCATTCTCGGCAGGTACGAATGAGCTTTCAGAGGAAACTCTCCTTTATTCTTAGTTTTCGTCGGTACCCCCACTGTCCCGACCACCAGACCTCCACAATAGTTAGCAATTTGGGCGCACCTTTCCAAAGAATATCCTTTCAGAATCCCGTACGCAAATCCACCAAGGAAAAAGTCCCCTGCACCGGTAGGGTCGTTCTGAGGTAGTGGTCTACTAGGTATCTCGAACTCCTTTCCCTTTTCAATAATGCTACAGCCATCCTTCCCCTTCGTCAGTAGCACGATGACCTTTCTTGATATCTCCTTTACCTTCACAAATTGCGCCTCCAGTCTATTCAGCCGTAGGAAATCGATCTTGGGAAGCACATCGCAGAATTCTGTGTTGGCCAAATCAACATGCTAGACCCTTTTCTGGTGGTCTACCTTTCTAATGAGTCCCTGCACACCACAGAAGGTAATCTTACAAATTGAGGATATCCTCTCGAGGGTGCCAGGTAGAACCTCTCCGATGACTCCTGCGATGAGACCGATCCTGGATTCAGATTTAGTATCTTCGGGGAAGATGGCCTCACAGACATTCTCAACTTTCATGACTCTCTCACTGCTCTGCTAGTGGTGGACAAAGCAGGTAGTTGGCTTTGTCGCTACGAGAGGTTCTTGGCAAATCTGGGTGAAGTACCTGAAGTCCGGGCCAACCTTGCAGACTATGGCATAATCCAGCTCAGCATAGCCCTCCTTGGGCTTGGCCCCGACTGCCCTGTTCAACACGCTCTAAAAGTCTGGATATATTACGCGGGAGATCCTCCCAATCTGGAGAATGTTCCATCTTCCCGAACCATGACATCGTGAGTGGAATGTCCAATCACGAGTATATCCAGCATCCCCTTGCACATCAGTCCCTTCTTCAACTTCTTCGGGTCAGCCTGCCATAGTGCTTTGGTTGGGACAGCAACATCTCCAATTTCGTGGGCTTTGATCCTATTATACGGTAAGATTCTCTCAGTGAAAACTCGAGGTGGTAGATGGGCCAGGAGATCGGTTCCGGAATATCGCAGATAATATCATCACTGGGGGTGTGCAGAATGGAGCTTGCGGTGGGTCCACACCAAAAAACCTCCAGGGGGTAAATCAAGAGGGACCCGCTTCTAAGGTTTTGGCTGTCCCAGAGGCGACTTCTTCTGTGCCTTCTGGATCTTGGCCCATGAGTCACGTAAGGATACTATTCGATTGAATACCGGTGCTCCATCCCGTGAATCAACGGAATCGACGCAGAAATAACCCTGCCTCAAAAACTGGTATTTAGTTCCAGGTCTTGCACCCGCGAGCCCTGGTTCCACCTGGCACGAAGTGAGTTTTTCTAACGAATTCGGATTTATATTAGCTTTGAAATCGGAGTCTTCCTCCACATCGTATGGATCTCTTTCTCTAAAGAGATGCTCGTAGAGGCGTACTTCAGCTTCCAGGGCGTGAGCCGCTGAAACCCAGTGCAGCGTCCCCCTTACCTTGCGTCCATCCGAGGACCAGCCACCCCGGGTTTCTGGATCATAGGTGCAGTGCAGTTCAATCACTTTTCCTGTTCCCTTGTCCTTAACCACCCGCACACATTTGACATAGTATGCGTGTTTTAGCCGTACCTCACGACCAGGGGCCAAGCGGAAAAATTTCTCCGGTGGATCTTCGTAAAAATCATCTTCTTCAATGTACACTACACGTGAAAAAGGAATCCTCCGTGTCCCCATGCTTGGATCTTCGGGATTGTTCTGCGCATCTAGCTCTTCCACCTTATCTTCCGGATAGTTATCTATGATCACTCGCAGTGGGTGCAAAACAGCCATAACACTGGCAGCGCGCAGGTTCAAATCCTCGCGGATGCAGTGCTCGAGCAGTGCAATATCAACAACACTATTACTCTTCGCCACTCCGATGCGCTCACAAAAGCTTCTAATTGCCTCTGCGGTGTAGCCGCGTCTACGAAAACCTGATATTGTAGGCATCCGTGGATCGTTCCATCCCTCAACAGATCCTCCTTGTACCAGCTCCAGAAGTTTTCGCTTGCTCAGAACGGTGTAGCTCAGGTTGAGACGAGCAAACTCAATTTGCTGTGGATGGCAGTCAACTTTCAGTTGGTCAAGGATCCAGTTGTATAGCGGGCGATTATCTTCAAATTCCAGCGTACAAATGGAATGGGTGATGCCTTCGATGGAATCCGAAAGACAATGGGCAAAATCGTACATGGGATAAATGCACCATTTGCCACCCGTTCTGTGATGGGATTCATGGCGAATGCGATACAGAACCGGATCCCGCATGTTCAAATTTGGAGAAGCCATGTCAATCTTTGCTCGAAGTACGTGGGAGCCGTCCTCAGATTCTCCCTTCCGCATACTCTCGAACAGGTTCAGATTATCCTCAATAGAGCGAGTTCGATACGGGCTATCTTTGCCAGGCTCAGTCAAGGTGCCGCGGTACTCTCTGATCTCATCCGTTGTCAAGCTGCAAACGTATGCCTTGCCATTTTTTATTAACTCAACAGCATACTGGTATAGCTTGTCAAAGTAGTCGGATGCGTAGTAAAGATGGCTCCTCCAATCAAATCCAAGCCATCGGATATCCGATTTGATGGATTCGGTGTATTCGGCACTTTCCTTGCTGGGATTGGTATCATCGAAGCGCAAATGACAAACACCAGCTTTGTTCTCGAGGGCAATACCAAAATTAATGCAAATGGACTTGGCGTGTCCAATATGCAAATACCCATTCGGCTCCGGTGGAAATCGAGTCACGACTCGGCCGTCGTTCTTATTTGCCTTCAAGTCTTCCCTAACAATGTCCCGGATAAAATCAGACGGAGCTTTACGGTCCGCAGAGTTCATGACGTCTTTTCACTCCTCGGTTGACTTTCTTACCCTCCATTAAGCATACCCCTCTCTTCCCAGAGAAACCAGTCGCCCGAATCTTCAAGGTAAGAGTGGGTGTTTTGCAACAATTGATAATGCTGCTTTTCTTCCTCAATCACCCTTCTGAAGAAACGCTTGAGAGGAGAATCCTCGGCTTTCCCCAGAGCGCCCTGATAAAACTCAACGCTTTTCGATTCCATATCCATGCCAATTTTCAACGCCTCCAACTCATCAGGATTTGCCGCAATTCTTTCTTTATTTTCATCTTTGAGGTCCTGAAAGATGGTCTTGATTTTCTCTCTGGGTGGCTTTCCCTCAAAGAATCGGTTAGGACCTGATAACCTAAGGTCGGTGAGGATATCCTTCAGGACAGCCAGGTGCCTTTTCTCGTCTTCAGCAAAGGATAGGAACATCTTGCTACCGAAAGGATGAGAGCATCTCTTGGCTGCTTTTTGGTAAAAATCTATACCGTCCTTCTCCATCTTGATAGCTGTTTCAATGGCCTTAGAAAGATTGTTCATTTCCTTGTCCTCGACTCGTTATAGTTTCTCGAACATATCTTTTCCTACCCCACACTCAGGACAGGCCCAATCAGGGGGCAGCTTCTCAAAGGGAGTCCCTGGCTCTATTTTATTCTCTGGGTCACCCTCTTCCGGGTCATAGACATAGCCGCAAACTGTGCACTCCCATTTTTCCATTCTCGCTCTCCTCCTGGAATATGAGTTTCTCAAAGCCGTTCCCATCTTAGTCGAAAAACTCAAGGTGTCAAAAGAATCTGCTTTTGCGGCGGTCTTCTCACTTCTAAAAAGATAGCAAGTCCCGGGTTCCATGGAGTTAGGGTTCCGAGATTGAAACGCCTTAGGCTGGCTAGATTACGTACCTCAGGAGAGCCTCACACCCCTGGCCAAAAGAAGAGAGGGAACTTGATTGATTTTGGGTATTGGCTAATATAGGGGTAAGATGAAAGGCATGGCTGTTGGAGGTGAAGGGAAGCAGTAGTATTTCACCCGTTGAGACATGAAAGTGCTAGGTTTATTTGGAAGCCCCAGGCGAGAAGGCAACACCGATCTTTTGTTAGAGGAAATGCTAAAAGGAGCTGAGAGCCGCGATGCTAGAATTGAGAGGATATTCCTCTCCGATTGGGACATCTCAGGCTGCCGAGAATGCCGCAGTTGTGAAGCAACTGGAAATTGTGTACTTCCGGATGAGATGCAAGAAGTCTATCCTAAGCTCATGGAGGCGGACTACATAGTCCTGGCCTCCCCTATTTTCTTTTACGGAGTTACGGCCCAGGTAAAGAAAATGATAGACCGGGGGCAGGCGCTCTGGGCCAGAAAGTACATTTTGAAAAAATCTTCGATGGACAAAGGAGACCCCAAAAGAAAAGGGTGGTTTCTCTCCGTGGGGGGCTCGCGAGGGACAAAGGTCTTTGACGGAGCGATCCTTACAGTTAGATACTTTTTTGATGCTTTGAATGTTGAGTATGCGGGCGAGCTCACCTTTCCGGGGCTAGATCACAAAGGAGCACTCAAAGAGCACCCGAGTGCTCTCAAAGAGGCGTTTGAGGCGGGGGAGAGATTGACTGCAAGTTAGCAGCGCGGAAAAAGATATATGGCTTGAGCAGGTCTAACGTATCACGGAGACTTTTTGAGGTCTCAGGAAGGAGACTCCATGAAGCCAAACAAACTTGAAAGTCCCCTGGAATCTAGGCTCAAGAACTGGCACGGAGAAGAC
>SDBT01009258.1_pt1 | contig 16008 bp, 10 predicted proteins | sample 2277101 | NCBI WGS metagenome assembly SDBT01 (sample SAMN10404973, study PRJNA504765) | marine sediment metagenome | isolation source: marine sediment core GS10_PC15, 103 cmbsf | place: Arctic Ocean: Southern Knipovich Ridge | collected 2010 | reverse complement strand
GACGAGGCGGTCCGCATCGTAGCCGTGAAGGTCAACTCCGGGACGGCCGTCATCATCGACGGGCAGGTGAGTTGCTCGCTGTGCGAAGGCGACGCCGTCGAGATCCGCCGCGCGCCCCGCGGGACGAGGGTGGTCACCCACCCGGGGCGTGGTTTCTTCCAGACGCTCGCCAACAAGCTCCAGTGGGGCCGCTCCCCCCACCATTCATAGCGCCCGCCGGGGGCAGGAGACTTCAGGGCGGGTCCTCCTGAGAGCGCCTTCGGAAGATCGCACCGGACCAGGCGCGGAAGGGAACGCAGGAGGGAATTTCCGCCCGTCCGCTCGTTCGGGCGCTACCCGGAAAATCCCTTGGGTAGGCTCGAAGGGCTTCCGTACAATGTCTAACTATGAAGGTGGACCGACGATTCCTGACCGCAGACGGACCGGAGATCTTCACCGGCAACGAGCTGCTGCTCAAGGGCGCCCTCGAGGCCGAGGGCGGGGTCCACCTGCTGGGAGGATACCCGGGCAGCCCGAACGCGGGGTTCTTCGACGCGATGGCCCAGGTGAAGGACCTGCTCAACGAAAAGGGCATCCGCGCGGTCATGAACAACAACGAGGCACTGGCGACGGCGATGCTCAACGGTTCGCAGGCACTCCCCTGCCGCACCATCATCGCCATCAAGTCCGTCGGTGTTCACGTCGCCGCCGACGCACTGGCGCTGGGCAACCTCGCCGGACCGAACCCACAGGGAGGGGCGGTCGTCGTCTACGGTGACGACCCATGGTCCGACTCGACGCAGGTCCCCGCCGACAGCCGGTACATCTCGAAGCACCTTTTCATCCCCGTCATCGAACCGGCCAATCCGCAGGAAGTGAAGGACTTCGTGGACCTGGCGCTCAAGCTCTCGCGCCGCTCGGAGCTCTACAGCGGGTTCATCCTCCCCACCAACCTCGCCGACGGCGGCGGGTCCGTCCACTGCCGCCCCAACCAGTATCCCACGCTCAACACCCACCAGAAGCTCGCCCTCGATACCGCCGCCATCGACCTCGACAAGCGCGTCCTGCTGCCCCCGCGGACGTGGTGGCAGGAGGAGTCGCTGGTGAGGAGGCACGAACAGGCGGCCGCCGTCGCCCGCGAGATCGGGCTCAACCGCATCGAGCACCCGTCCGGGGCGCGGGCGCCGATCGGGTTCGTAACCGGCGGAATGGCGCACGGGTATCTCGCGCACGCCCTGTGGGAGATGGGGCTGACGGGCGAGTTCCCGGTTCTGAAGTTGGGCCTGAGCTATCCGGTCGATCCGCACCTGGTGCGGGAGTTCGCCGCGCAGTGCGAGCGGATCGTCGTCGTCGAGGAGCGGCGCGGATTCATGGAGGAGCAGATCGGGGAGATCCTCATACGCAGGCGGCAGGACGGAGATGCAGCCGAGGGGGTGGAACTGTGGGGCAAGCGGTTCCCGGGAAACCTGGAGGGCATACCCGCGACCCGGGGGCTGCACCCGTCGATTCTGATCGACCGCCTGGCCCCGCTGTTGAAGCACGTCGGCGGATCTCCCGAGCAGGTGTCCGTCGGGGGCATCGATCAGGCGATACCGCAAGGCGGAGGCGAGTCGCTCGACGCCGAGCAGGAGATAATCGACTCGACCGCCCACATCGACGTCGGGACGCTCCCGGCGCGCCTGCCGACGTTCTGTCCGGGCTGCCCCCACCGCGACTCGGCGAGCATGTGCCTGGAAATCAAGAAACGCTTCATGGACGAATCGTACATGCGCAAGAGGCACGGGCGCGGACCGGTGGACCTGATGTTCCACGGGGACACCGGATGCTACACCATGCTCCTGTTCCCCCCGAACGACCCGCTCATGCACGACTATTCCGGGATGGGACTGGGAGGGGGTACGGGGATCGGGACCGATCAGTTCATCACCAACAAGGAAGTCGTCTTCATGGGCGACGGGACGTTCTTCCACTCCGGGCAGCTCGCCATCAGCCAAGCCGTCAAGTTCTCCCAGGACATCACCTTCATCATCCTGGACAACTCCACCACGGCGATGACCGGGCATCAGCCCACGCCGGGGGTGGACTACGACATCATCGGCAATCCGACGCCCGTCCAGGATATCGCCGAGATCATTTCAGGGATGGCGGGGGACAGCGGGCTCACGGTCGTCCGGACCGACCCCGAAAAGCGCAAACAATACGCCCGCCTGCTGGAGGGGGCGTTCCTCGCCGACGGTGTGAAGGTGGTGATCGCCGACAAGGAGTGCGGTATCACTCGCCACCGGCGCAAACGCCGCGAGGAGCGCGCCGTCCGAAGACGCCTGGGTTACCTGCCCACCTGGGCGCACATGAACGTCAACCAGGAGGTCTGCCGCTTCTGCCTCACCTGCGCCGAACTTACGAGTTGTCCGGGCCTCAAGCACGTCCAGACCGATTACGGCAGAAAGATGGACACCGACATCACCTGGTGCGTCAACGACGGGGCGTGCGAGCGCATCGGAGCGTGCGGGGCGTTCGAGCGAGTGACGATCAAGCGAAAGCGCCCTCCTCGCTCGCGCGTACCTGAGCTGGGGCTGGACGAGATTCCCGAACCGCAGAAGCGCCCCCCCGGCGACCTGTGGCGGTGCTGCCTGACCGGGATCGGCGGAATGGGGCTGGGCGTGGCGACCAGCGTGCTGGTGCGGGCGGGGCACAAGGAAGGGTACGAGGTGCTCTTCCTCGACAAGAAGGGACTGGCGATCCGCAATGGCGGGACGGTCAGCCAGGTCGCCTACAACATCGCCGCCCAGCCCGTCACCGCGCTGATCCCCTACGGGAAGGCGGACCTGCTGATCGGGATCGACATTCTGGAGGCGGCCCGCGCGCTCGACCCGAGAGGCCGCACCCGCGTCGCCACAAAGGACCGCACCGCCGCCGTCATCAACACCGACAAGGTCTCGACCATCGTCGCACTGATGGGACAGGAAGACTTTGACCCCGAGCAGCTCGAGAAGCTCATCCGCCAGCACACGCGCAGCGACGATTACCTCGCCCGGAACATCTCGCGAATCTGCGAGACGTACCTGGGAAGCAAGCTCTATTCCAACATAATGATGCTCGGGTTCGCCTTCCAGAAGGGGCGGATCCCCGTCTCGATGCACTCGATGGCGTGGGCGATAAAGGACACCATCAGCACCGATTTCCGGAAGAACCTCTACGCCTTCAACATGGGGCGCAAGCTCGTTCTCAAGCCCGACCTCTTCCAGGGACCGCCCGTGCGGACGGGGTGGCGGGAGACGCTGGAAGAGAAATGCCGCTACACCATCCGCCGCTACCGGCGCGGGCAGCAGTTGGCGAACGATCTGCGGGAGCTGGTGGCGGGGGCGGTGGCGTCGGTGGGCGATCTGCGCGATCCGCTCAAGCGGGCGATGGTCGTTCGCACCTACGACTGCATGCGCTGGGGAGGGATAGGCTGCGCCAGGCGATACCTGAAGGGCATCCTGGACGTCTACCTGAAGGACCGCCGCGACTGCGGGTTCGCCGCTACGCAGGCCGTCATCTTCAACTTCGCCAACGCCATGCTAATCAAGGATGGGGTGTTCCTGGCGGAGCTTTCCACCAGCCCCGAAAAATACGCCCGCGACCGAAAGAAATACAACGTCAACACCGCCAACGGCGACAGGATCGCATATCGCCACTACTGGCACTGGGAGGTCAGGGTCGGGCCCTGGTCCGCCAAGATCAGGACGGGCGTCTACGACTGGATGCTCCAGGTGCTCAAACGCTCCCGCTGGGTGCGGAAGGTAATACCGGGGTGGCACGCGACGGAGAGGGAGTACCTGGCGGAGTACGAGCGGCGAATCGCGGAGTTCGAGCACGCCTCGCCGGCTGAGTATTCGCAGCAGTTGCTGGGGCTGGAGTCGGCCGAGTGCATCAACTGCACGAACCCGCGCTGCCAGGAGGCGGGCTGCCCGCTGGACAGTCGCATACCGCTGTGGGTGCAGTTGGCCTACCAGCAGCGCTGGAGCGAAGCCTGCGAGGAGCTCCACGCTACGAACAACTTCCCCGAATTCACCTCGCTCGTCTGCCCCGCGCTCTGCCAAGACTCCTGCAAGCAAGGCCTGAACGGATACCCGGTGCAGGTCAGGCGGATCGAGGAGCAGATCGTCGAGAAGGCGTTCGAGGAGGGGTGGATCATCCCGCAGATCACCGCCGAGAAGACCGAGAAGCGCGTGGCGGTCATCGGATCGGGTCCGGCCGGGCTCACCTGCGCCCAGCAGTTGGTCCGGGCAGGGCATGACGTCGTCGTGTTCGAGAAGGACGACAAGATCGGCGGACTGCTCCGATACGGAATCCCCGACTTTCGCCTCGTCAAACCCCTGATCGATCGCCGGTTGGAGCAGCTTCGTGAGGAGGGCGTTTCCTTCCGCACAGAGGTCGAGATCGGAAAGGACGTCTCCGCCGACCGTCTGCTGGAGGAGTTCGACGCGGTCTGCCTGGCGACCGGAGCGCAGCGGGCGAAGGATCTGGACGTTCCCGGCCGCGCGCAGGAGGGCATCTACCTGGCGATGGACGTCCTCCGCCAGCAGAACCTGCGGACCGCCGGGGTTCCCATCACCGACCGAGAGGCGATCGAAGGGCGGGGGAAGGTGGTCGTGGTAATCGGAGGAGGCGAGACAGGGTCGGACTGCGTGGAGACCGCCGTCCTGCAAGGGGCCCAGGAGGTCCACCAACTGGAGATCCTCCCGCGCCCCGCCGATCACCCGGACGACGCACCGGATAGCGAGACCCACGTCCACCGCCGATGGAACGTCAAGACGCTCGCCTTCCGCGGGAGCAACGGGCACGTCGATGAGCTTTCGGGCATCTCGGTCAACTGGGTCAACTCCCCGACCGGGACGCAGATGCAGGAGGTTCCGGGAAGCGAGTTCCACATGAAGGCGGACATGGTGATCCTGGCGACCGGGTTCGACGCGGCGGTCGGGGAAGACCTGATCGCCCAACTCGGAGTGGAGACTGACAGCGACGGACGCCCGATCGTGCGGGACCACCAGACCTCCGCCGAGGGTGTCTTCGCCACCGGCGATCTGGCGACTGGTCCGGCGTACGTCGTGACCGCTATCAACTCAGGCCGAAAAGCCGCCCGGAAGATCGACGAGTATCTGGCGACGATCTCGGTCGGAAAGAAGGGGGCGGCCGGGGTGGTCTGAGGCAGCGGGGAGGACGTGCTAGCCTTCGCCTCAAGCATGTGGTAGCCTCTCGGGGGATACGATTCCGCAGGCGGGCGGTGAGCGGGGAGTTTCTTATCGGGATGATCTGCAAATGTCCAGCAATACCGGAACCACCCGCAAGAAGCGCCGACCCATCGCGCGCCCGTCCGGCGACGGCTCGTCACCGATAGCACGCGCAGAGTGCTATCTTGCGCGGCATCGCGGGGGGGCGATCGTCGGTCTGATCGTCCTGTCCGCCCTCCTGCGGGTCGGGTACTTCGTCGAACTGAACGGGGGGGCTTGTGTATGGCCGCACCGATGGAGCGAGAGCGACATGAGTTATTTCGACTCATGGGCCGGCCGGATTGCGGCGGGTGATTGGCTCTCCGAAGGCGTTGATCCGCCGGTGCACGATTGGCACGGACGGATCGCGGAGGATTACTATCGACGGAACCCCGATGAGCTCCGCGAGGCCGAGACCCTCGCCGCCCGAGGCGAGTCGGACCCCGATCCCGCCCAGGCGCTCTGGAATCGTTGGCTGGGCGAGAAGAGGTTCTATCAGGACCCGATGTATCCGTACCTGCTGGGTCTGACGCGTAAGCTTTCGTCGGATGTTCGATGGGTATTCGCCTGGCAAATGGCAATCGGGATATTGACCAACGTGCTCATCTACGTCCTGGGGCGCAGGTTCTTCGGCGATCTGGTGGGGCTCCTGTCCGGCTTGCTGGCGTCCCTCTACTCCCCCCTGCTCCACCACGAACTGATCTTGCTGCGAGAAACGCTGATCGTCTTCGCCGCAATGGGAATGGTCTACGTGATCGACACGGCCGCGCGACGAGACAAGCTCCGCTGGTGGGTCGCGGGGGGTCTGACGATGGGGGCGGGCGTTCTGCTGAAGGCGCACTTCGCGCTGTTCGCCGCGGGGGCGCTGGTGTTGACGGGGTGGCGCTATCGTCGCAGCGCCAAGGCGCTGTCACGCGCGGTGGGAGCGATAGCGGCGGGAGTCGTCCTCGCCCTTTCCCCGCTGGTCGCGAGGAACCTGATCGTCGGCGCCCCGCCGCTCAGCACGGGCAGCGGCGGGGGAGTCACGTTCGTCGTTCACAACGCCTACGATTCCTCAGCGGGCCCCGGGCGGGTACGACTTTCGGCGGGGGCGCGAATCATGGAGCATTCCGGGGGATGGGGTTCGACGGTCGGCGCGACGCTGAGAACGCATCCCGGACCGGCGAGCTACCTGCGGTTGCTGTGGTCCAAATTTGAGGGGGCCTGGAACTGGTACGAGAGCCCGGACAACGCGAACCTCTACTACTATCGGCTGCATTCGACCGTCCTGCGGTACATGCCTGTGACGTTTCTCCTGCTCGCTCCGGTGGGCATGGTGGGGCTGGTGCTGGGGATCGCCCGCCTGCGAGAGGTCCGATATCTGTACCTCCAGGTGTTCGTGAACCTCGCGGTCCTTGTAGCGTTCGCGCCGCTGGGGAGGTTCAGGCTCCCCATGGCGGCGGGGCTGGTCCCGTTCGCCGCGCTGACCGCCGTTCGGATCGTCGAGTGGGTATTCGCCAGGCGGGGCGGACGGGCGGCGGCAGCGCTGGGCGGGGTCGTGCTGCTGTCTCTCTGGACGGGCAGGCCGCTGCCCGACGGCCGCCCCCTCATTCGCCCCCCCGACTACACCGTCCCCTATCAAACGTACTACTCCCCGCGCATCGAACGGGCGATGCAGGCGGAGGAGTGGGAACGCGCCTCGGACATCGTCGCTGAGATGCTGCGCTACGAGCCCGAATCGGTTCGGAGGTTGAGCGCCTCCCGGGTGGCGCGGACGAGTTCGGACAGGAAGCTGGCAGCTTTCTATGGCCGCATACACACGTTCTACGCTAAAGTGCTGCAAAGGGCCAGGCGCGCTGAGGCTGCGGCCGCGGAGCGCCGGAGAGGGCGGGAACTCGCCGGAGCGGTAGGTCCCCCGGCGAGCGAACAGCGATGAGAGGCGACGAAGGACAGCGGAGACGCTGAAAGGCGAAACGTGGCGAGGGAGTCCAAGTCCGATCTCCGGAAGCGTCTGACCAGGATCATCCGCATCCTCAAGAAGCAGTATCCGGATGCGAGGACGGCGCTGAACTACTCATCTCCGCTGGAGCTGCTGGTGGCGACGATACTTTCGGCGCAGTGCACGGATGTGCGGGTGAACGTCGTCACGAAGGATCTGTTCAAGAAGTACAAGACCGCCCGGGACTACGCCGACGCACCCCAGGAGGTACTGGAGGAGGAGATTCGCACGGCCGGGCTCTACCGCAACAAGGCTAGGAGCATTCGCGGTGCGTGCGCCAGGCTGGTCGAGCAGTTCGGCGGCGATGTGCCCGGTGAGATGGAAGATCTGCTGACGCTGCCCGGCGTGGCCCGCAAGACCGCCAACGTCGTGCTGGGAGACGTCTTCGGCAAGCGGGAGGGGATCGTGGTGGACACGCACGTCACTCGCGTGGGAGGGCGGTTGAAGCTCACCTCGCGAAAGAACAACCAGGGCGACAAGATCGAGAAGGACCTGATGGCACTGGTGCCCAGGAAGGACTGGACGATCTTCTCCCACCTGCTGATCTTCCACGGGAGGAATACCTGCACGGCGCGGAAACCGAATTGCGCCGGCTGCCCGATCAACAAGCTTTGTCCGTCGGCGTTCAAGGTGTGACCGGCGTATCGGCGCGACCCGCCCGGAGAGAGCCCCCGGGACACCGAGGACCGGTGAGACGGTCGGGTCAGACTATGTCCCGATTCTCATCCTCGTGGCGGGCGTGTTCGGTTTGGGCGCGGTTCTCGTCCTGGCGGCGGTGATTGAGGCCGAGCTTCTTGGCGTAGAGGCGGTACACGTCCTGGGGGTCCATTCCGAGAAGCTGGCAGATGCTGATCCAGAAGAACAGCATGTCCACCGCCTCCACGCGTGCGTTCTGAACGTCCTGTAGCTGGTATTGGCGGCCATCCTTGGCCTCGCGGTACCAGTGTTTCCAACTGAGGCATTCCTGGAGTTCGTGGCATTCGGCGACGAGGGCGTCGAGGTAGTTCTTGAGCGCCCGCCCGGCCTCAGTGCGGATCGCCGTCTGCTCGGAAGGCGTTTCGCCGCGTTCGGCCGCGTCGAGCCGGGCTCCGAGCGCAGCTGTGTCGAAACCGGCGCGCCTGTTCAACTCCGCCTGAAGCGGCCAGATGTCCGCCAAGGATCCGATCTGCTTGGTCTCCATGCGCGCGGCTCCTTCTAGTATGGGCTTTGACCCGGGGGGGATTGTAGTCCATCGCGAAGCCGGTGAGAAAGATTCGTTCGGCCCTTCGGGCGAATCTGTCACTTTCCGTGGAAGCAACTTGTTTTCATCCCCGGGCATATGTAAGCTTCCTTTGTCGTATCGGGCGGGCCCAACGCGACCGGCCGCACCGCCCGCAGGTCCGTGATTTCGCGATACGGGAGACTATCGTGCTGGCAGGCATACGCGACTTCCTCTTTGTGTGGCATCTGCCCATGTTCCTGGTGCTTACGGCGGGGTGGTTGATGGGGGGTGGGTGGCTGCTCCTGCGGTCGTTGCGAAAGACTCAATACCCCAAGCGGATCCGGCTTTCCCGCTGCGTCCTGATCTTCCTGCTGGCCGGGCTCGGGGGAGGATCCGTCGGACTGGTATCCTTCTATCTTCTCAACAACATCGGCGACGCAATCGACGTGAATCTCAAGTTCGTCGGTGTCATCGTCGCCACGTTCGCGCTCCTGGGAGTCGCGTACCTGGTCGTCTACGCCATGCTGGAGTTGTCCATGGGCGCGGCGCTGAAGGCGGCGGCGGTCCCGCTGGGGGCACAGATCGTCCTGATGGGGGTGATAGGGACGGCGGGGGGGGTGCCCGCGTTCTACATGCGGCACGAGTTGCACGAGAGAAGAGTGTGCAGGGGGAACATGGACTACGTCCTCGATGCGCTGGACGGCTATCAGCGCAACTACCAGAAGCCCGTTGCGAAGCTGGAGATACTGGTCGAGCAGAACCTTATCGAGGCCAAACACCTCAAGTGCCCCGGCGCGCCCGAGCGGGAGATCGCCTTCTTCTACTACCCGTCGCGCCTGGTCCATTCCAGCAAACCGGGCCAACTGCTCCTCTGCGACTATCGCGGAAACCACTCCTGGGGGAGGAACCAGGTCATGACGCACGGGGACAGGGGCTGGCGCGACGACGGGCAGTTTCGGGCCCTCCTCGAGGCGGATGAGAACAAGGAATTCGCGACGGCCTTGCGGGCCGCCGAACCCGACTGACGCCCTCGGCGCCCCGAGAGACCGACCCTCGTCCCATCCGTGCGCTGCCCAGGTGCGCACGCACGTCGTCCAACCACCCCGGAGGCGACCCTTTCCTTCTCCGCACAGTTTTCCTACCCTGACCAGCGTACACCGATTCCCTATCCCTGGGTGCGGAGGACCCGAATGATCGACATTCGCCCGGCGCGGAAGGAAGATTCCGCGTTCATCATCGCCTCGCAGATCCGTATGGCTGCGGAGACCGAAGGGGTGCAGCTGGACCGCGCGACCGTCGAGCGCGGGGTGAGGGCGGTCTTCGACGACCCGGCGAAGGGCCGCTACTACCTCGCCGAGCTGGACGGCGAACCGGCGGGCTGCCTGCTGACGATCCCCGAGTGGTCGGACTGGCGGAACGGGACCGTGCTGTGGATTCACTCGCTGTACGTCTCACCCCAACACCGCCGCCGCGGAGTGTTCCGGGCGTTCTACGACCACCTGCGGAAAATGGTCGCCGCCGACGAGTCGCTCAGAGGCCTGCGCCTCTACGTGGACAAGACCAACACCCGCGCGAGGAAGACCTATGAGGCGATGGGGATGGACGGGGGGCACTACCAGACGTTCGAGTGGATGAAGCAGCTCCCGAGGAGCGCACGATTATGAGTGAGAAGATTCGCGTGGGATTGGTCGGTATCGGACGGACGAATTTCGCCCACGCTGCCAAGGCCGCCGGAATGGAACTCGTCGCCATCTGCGACCTGAAGGCCGATGCGCTGGAAGAGATCGGCGAGCGATTCGGGGCGGCGACTTACACTAGCTACGACGAGTTCCTCCGCCACGAGATGGACGCCGTGATACTCGCCAACTACTTCCACCAGCACGCCCCGTTCGCCGTGAAGGCGATGGAGGCGGGGCTGCACGTGATGAGCGAATGCGCCGCCTGCCACACGCTCGCCGAAGGGGTAAACCTCGTCCGGGCGGTCGAGCGATGCGGGAAGGTCTACATGTTCGCGGAGAACTTCCCCTACTCGGCGTGCAATCAGGAGATGCGTCGCCTGTATCGGGAGGGCGCGGTTGGTAAGTTCCTCTACGGGGAGTGCGAGTGCGTGCACCCGCGCTCGGCGGCCGAGAAGCTCGCCTACAGCGGCGGGTGGGACCACTGGAGCAACTGGATACCGGCCACCTACTACTGCACGCACTCGATCGCCCCGATAATGTACATAACCGACACCTCCCCCGTTCGGGTCAACGCCTTCATCGTCCCCTACGACCGCGACGATCCGACGCAGACGCGGAACGTCGCCCGCAACGACACCGCCGCGGTAATCATGCTCAAGATGGACAACGGAGCGATCGTCAAGTCGCTCCACGGTGCCCTGCGGGGGCATCAGAGCTGGACGCGGATCCACGGGAACAAGGGGCTCATGGAGACTTCTCGCATCATGAACTCCGACATGCTCCGCATCCGCCGCGAACCGTTCGACAAGGAACCCGACGAACCGGTCGAGCGCTTGTACCAGCCCGAACTGCCCGCGCATTTCGACCGGGCGACGTGGACCGGGTGGGGGACGGGCGATTTCTTCACCTGCTGCCAGTTCGCCGAGGCGATCCGCACCGGCGGGGAGCCTTTCCTGGACGTTTATCGCGGCGTGCGGATGAGCATCGTCGGTATACTCGCCTACAGGTCGGCGCTGGAGGGCGGGGCGCCTGTGGACGTTCCCGACTTTCGCAGCAGCGAGGAGCGAGAGAAGTACGAGGACGACGACTGGTCGCCCTCGCCGGAGCTCGCCCGCCCGGGCCAGCCCGCGTCGAGCATACTCGGACAAATCGAACCGTCCGAGGAGGTGAGGGAACTCGCCCGGAGCATTTGGTCTCGCGGGGGCGGCGAATGACGTCGCCGCATCAGGTACCGCCAGGAACGGAAAGATGAGCGCAACAACATTTCTCAGAAAACGGAAGGACATGCTCCGTAGGCCCGACCCGCACTGCCACGGCGGCCTCGGCGACCTGGACTGGACGTGCGTGCTGGGCAGGGAGCAGACGCGAGGCAAGCGCCTGCGATTCATCCACGACGACGTGCTCGCCCCGGGAGTGACGATCGGAGTGCACTCCCACCGGAGCGGGGAGGAATACTACTACATCGTCTCCGGGCGGGGAGTGATGACGCTCGACGGTGAGCGCTTCGAGGTGGAGAGCGGGGACGTGGCGGGCGTGTTCCCCGGGGGGACGCACGGATTGGAGAACAACTCGGACGAAGACCTGCGGATGATCGCGATCTACGTCGCTTGAGGGTTCGCCGCCCTGTTCTTCCGCCCCGGCCACCGCCCGCCGGTCAGATCACGGACGTCAGTTCGTCGTTGAATCGCTTCCAGACTTCCTCCAGCCCGCCCACGCAGAAGAATATCTTCCCGATGCGCGTTCGGGTCTCACCGGGGCACAGGTCGGAGATTACCCCGCTGGAATGGATGCAGTAGTGCGTCGGGTTGCAGTTGCCGGCTGCGTCGTAGCTGCGATCCATGGCGATCGCGATCGCCAGCCCAGAGGTCGGATGCACCCGCGCCGCCAGCGAGACGTCGATGCGGTCGGGGCTGGTCCCCCATTTCGCCCTGTTGTACCCGTCCGCGTAGTAGGGGACGCGAGACGGTCTCCCGCTGACCTCGAAATGCTGCACCTTCTCGTGCCACCCCACGTTCACGTACCTCCGCAGCTCCCTCCAGTTCTTCCACTCCCCCCCGCACCGGAAGAACAGCCGCTCGCCCGTGTCGTCGAACATCTCGCTGCACTTGCGAAAGGCGAGGCAGGGGTTGAGCTTGATTTCGTCCACTATCACCTCCCCGGCGTTGGTCAGCGTGGAGGTGATGGTGACGGTGTCACCATCCGCCTCCAGCCAATTAACGGTCCGCACCGGGAGGGGGTCCTTTCCGGCGGGCGTTTCCACCTCGTATCCAAGGCGATGCGGAAGCTCCCCGGTGATCCATTCGGGGGCGATCTCCCCGTCATCACCTATCGTCGGGAACCCTTCGTAGAACTGCAAGTGAAGGGGCCCCGACGGGATGCGGGGGTCCGCGATGTGGACGACGTTTCCCTTCCCTTCCTCGGGCAGTCTGATCTCCGGCATGCTGGTGTGCTCCTCTCTGTGTATTCCCCCGGCGACGCGGCTCGCCCGCTCGCCCAGGCGATTACAAGTGTTTCTCCAGGAACGCTCGCGCCCGCTCCCAGACCAACAGGTGTCCTTCGCCGTGGAGGACGTGGTCGAAGTTGTCCTCCGCGTCGCACAGGCGGTACGCCGCACGTACGGTCGCCTCCATCGCGTCGCGGTCGGCCGGTGTGATCAGCCCATCGCCCTGACCCGATTGCAGCTGCATGGGGCGCGGGGCAATCAGGCTGAAGACTTCCGGAACGTCCGCGTATCGGAGCAGTCCCGGTAAGTATTGGATCCCACAGGAGCTAAGCTTCAGCGACCGCTCGCGGAATGTGTTCATGCACCCGGCGGGGATACACGCCTTGATCCTGTCGTCGAACACCGTAAGCCACATCGTCGTCCGCCCGCCGTAGGAATTGCCCGCGCATCCGATCCGTTCGGGATCGACTTCGGGGCGGGCGGCGAGGGCGTCGATCGCGGCCTGTCCGTCCTGGATGTGCAGGGCGAGCACGTTCATACCGTACATCGCCGCCGCCGTCTGGATCACGTTGCACCTGTCGCGCCCCTCGATACCGCCCACGTGCCCGTCCCGGGCGGCCCACCCCCACCACGCAGGCGCCAGTACGACATAACCGCTCTGCACCGCGTGCAGGGCGTCGGCTTGGCGAGGGCCGGTCTCCCCCTCCATCCCCCGGACCCCGCATATCGAGTCTATCCCGTACTCATGGTGCCCGTGCGAGACGATCATCCCCGCCCGGCGCTCGCCCGGGCTCAGGTCGTCGGGCACCAGGAGATACGCCGGGAGCGTGGAGAACTCGCTGACGGCGATCCGCAGGACGTGTCGGGTATGCCCCGGTGCGGGGACGGATTCGACGACTTCCACGGTCGGATCCACGCGCTCGGGCAGCGGACCGCGAAGGGCTTTCAGCTTCTCCCGCAGCCCCTCCGCCCACTTTCCGAAGTCCTCCCCCTCGCGATAGATCATCTCGGGCGGGTTCGCCAACCCGTAAGCATCCAGGAACTCGATGAACGATTCCGCCCTCATTGTCGGATTCCCATCACTTGAACGAGACCTTCACCGGCGCGATTGCGCCGGGGGATCGCGCCGCCGAAACCGCCCGCCGTCGTCTTCGCAAGGGTATCGGCGGGGTGGGGACATCATGGACGGAGCTGCGCGGAAAAACAAGCTCGCCAGTGGATTGCCGATGCGATTCGGTCCGGCGCCGTCCAGCGCCCGCGACCCGCCGGGCCGGAAATTTCACGTTTTTCTTGCCTTTCCGGGCCTTTTTCAGAATTTTTCCGCGACCTGCTCTTTGAACCGCGTTATAATTTGGGGTTATCCTTATATCTCAGAGACAACGATGAACTCTCGGATCGAACCATCCAAAAGCGGGATCGATCACCTGCCCGATGCGTTGCAGGAGCGGTTGGCGAGGAGTGTTTCCCTCGAGTCTATCACAGGGACCGCCCCGTTCGACCTGGACGTCAACGGTAAGTACATGGAGGCGTACCTGGTTCTGACGGACGGCCGGTTGGGGGAGTTCGTCCGCCGCAACGGACAGTGGAAGATAGACTGGCGGGACGTCGCTCCGTTGAGCAAGGCGAGCATCGTCGAAGGCCTCGGGATGAGCCTCCTTCGCCTGCTGGAGGATGGGAAGAACGTCAAGGAGTTTCGCTTCACGCTCCGGCACGCCAAGGCGATGGCGCGGCTTCAACGGCAGTTGAAGAGGCGGATCGAGGGAGGTGACGGCGACGGAGAACCGATCGAGGAACCCAGGCGCCCCGACGAGAAGAAGCTCCGCTGCGAGAAGTGCAACCGCGTCATCCCGGCCTGGACCGAGATCTGCCCCGCTTGCATGAGTCGGCGGAAAATACTTTTCCGCCTTCTCGATTTTGTCAAACCGTACAAGTCCCGCGCGCTTACCGGATTGATTCTGGCGCTGGCGATCCTGGGCCTATCGTTCATCCCGCCGCGCCTTCAGAAAAGTATGGTGGACCGTGGCCTGGGCGCGTCGGGGGGCGGGACTGACTGGGGGCTCTTCCTGCGACTGTGGGCAATATGGGCGACCATCGTCTTCCTGATGACGATCGCGCGCGGTTTCCAGCAGCGGATCATGGCCAAACTCGGGTCGACTATCTCCCGCGACATTCGCGAGGGCATCTACGCGCACCTTCACAAGCTCTCGCTGAGCTTCTTCGGCCGAAAGCAGACGGGCAGCCTTGTCTCACGCGTGACCCACGATTCCGATCGGATGTGGGACTTCGTCGCCTTCACCGTTGTGGAGGTGACCATCTCGCTGCTGACCATCTTTGGAGTGGCGGTGGTGCTGCTCGTGATGCACTGGAAGCTTGCATTCTTCGTGCTCATTCCGCTGCCCGTGATGATCGTGCTGACGGCCTTCTTCCACAAGAGGCTGCACAGTATCTTCCAGCGGATCTGGCACAGGTGGAGTCAGATGACGGCGGTCATCGGCGATGCGCTCCCGGGCGTGCGAGTCATCAAGGCCTTCAGCCAGGAACAGCGCGAGATCGACCGCTTCGATAACAAGAGCGGACAGGTCTACAAAGAACAGATGGCGATGGTGAACATCTGGACGACGTTCGGTCCGGTCATGCAGTTCTGCACGCAGATCGGGATGCTGATCATCTGGGTGCTGGGAGGCTGGTGGGTGGTGCAGAATCATCAATACCTGCAGGCCAACGGCGTCGGAATGCCTGGAGGAGTGACCCTGGGGACCCTCTTGGCCTTCACTGGGTACATGATGATGTTCTACCGCCCGATCCACAACATCGCGCACGTGGACAGGATGTTCAACCGGGCGGCGACGAGCGCGGCGAGGATATTCGAGATACTCGACACCGAACCGGTCATCTTCTCCAAAGAGGAGGCGCACCGGCCCGAGAAGGTCGAGGGGAAGATCGAGCTTCGCAACGTCAGCTTCAGCTACGACGGTATCCGGCGGGTGCTGAAGAACATAGATCTGACCATCGAACCGGGGGAGATGATCGGCCTCGCCGGGCCCTCGGGCGGTGGAAAGACTACGCTGGTCAATCTTATCTGCAGGTTCTACGACGTCCTGGAGGGACAGATTCTCGTGGACGACGTCGACGTCCGCGAGTACGAGGTCGAGGCGCTGAGGCGCAAGATCGGAGTGGTCCTCCAGGACCCGTTCCTCTTCCACGGGACGGTGGCGGAGAACATCGCCTACGGGAATCCGGGGGCCTCGCTGGACTCGATCGTAGAGGCCTCCAGGGCGGCCAACGCGCACGATTTCATCACCGGGTTCCCGGATGGGTACGATACGCTGGTCGGGGAGAGGGGGCACTCGCTGTCGGGCGGGGAGCGCCAGCGGATCAGCATCGCCCGGGCGATCCTCAACAACCCCACCATCCTCATCCTCGACGAGGCGACCAGCTCGGTCGATACCGAGACGGAGAAACTCATACAGGAGGCG
>SDBT01009257.1_pt1 | contig 16009 bp, 22 predicted proteins | sample 2277101 | NCBI WGS metagenome assembly SDBT01 (sample SAMN10404973, study PRJNA504765) | marine sediment metagenome | isolation source: marine sediment core GS10_PC15, 103 cmbsf | place: Arctic Ocean: Southern Knipovich Ridge | collected 2010 | reverse complement strand
GGCAGGGCCTAGGCAACACAGGCATTGGTCAGCAACTGGGTGCAGGCGCAGCCAGAGGCTCGGCTTTCCAGAGCAACCAGCTCCGGGCAAGAATCTTCGGTGACCTACTGGGCGACGCCCAGAACATCCAAGCCTCCAAGGCCCAGGCCTTCCTAGGCCAGATGGGTCATACGACCGGGCAGCCTAACGCGGCGACGCGCTTCCTTGCCGGCTTCGGTGGCGGCCTCAACACAGGCGGCTAACTGTTCGGTGGTGGTGGGCAAGAAAAGCAGCGCGTGGTTGGGGGACCGGCTGACACCCTAGGTACGCCGCGAGGGGGGTCCTTCTAAAATGGCACTCGAGAAACTAGCCCAAACTCTAGGTGTCGTCGGCAAGCAGGCAGAAGAGGCCCAGAAGAAGAATGACCCTATCAACATCATCCAGGAGGCCTCCAAGCGCCAAGTCGAAGCTAATGCTCGTGCGCAGGCGTTCCTCCAGGCAGCGCTAGACGAGGACTTCGCTCCTCAAGCAGAGGCCCCCAAGAACCAGGGCGGCAGCGTTATCAGCGCCTTGGGTGCTGCGATAACGTCGGGCGCCACCTTCAACCAACAGGCTGTCCAGTCCTTTGTGGGCCAGCAGGCTGCGGCGCGCCAACAGAACGCACGACTCGAGGGCCTGACCGGCGCCGAGAACCTGAGGCAGCAGGGCTTCAAGGCCCTAAGGGATGAGCGGAACAACGCCAACCTGGCTGGCCTCATAGCCAGGGCCGGTGAGATCGAGGCGTCTGCCCAGTTGCAGATCGCTGATATCAAGGCCCAGCAGGGGCTGTCGGACGTTGAGTTTGGCCGCGAGCAGAAGCTAATCAAACAGAAGCATGACCTGTCAACCAAGACCAGCGACGCGGCCATCAGGTCTGACCAGATCTGGCGTGCCTCAGAGGTAGGCGGCCGAGAGGTCGAGCTATCAATTGCATCCCTGGCCTTCGGTGGCGTGAAGGGTGTGGACGGTGCCGAGGACATACTGTTTACGGACCAGAGCCAGATCGATGCAGTCTTTGACCGGGCCATGCGCGCCTTGTCAGCCGGCGGAGCCCTCCAGGCCACCGTCACAGACTTCGGGATCGGCCTCCTTCAGGCCAAGGCCCAGGCAGAGAACCTACTGCGCGCAAACCAGAAGGAACAGCAGACCGAACAGGTCCAGCAACAGGTAATCGAGGGCGCCCAGCAACCGCTGGCTTCAGCTGCAACTGGAGTGGGCGGCATTGGTCTTGGGATAGCAGCTCAGTTGCTAGGCCCGGGCTTGGTTGGCGTAGAGCTCGAGAACATTCTGAACGGCGCGGCGCTGAGCATCGGCCCGATTGATGACAACGTCGATCCCTCTGCCGAGCTCGAACGGCTCGGGGAAGAAGAGAGGTCTGACGAGAGACAGAGCGTACTGGACTCCATTGGCGGCGGCGCCAGGGCTAGACGGGCCAGGAGAGGCGGCGGCTAGTGCCCCAGTACATCGGACCACTGTATCAAAGTAAGGGCGGGGACACAGCGCTCCAGAGGCGGTACGATCGCCTCCGGCAGACCGTCCGGTTCCACGGCATAGAGGAAGAAGCCTCTGTGCCAGTGCGTGCGAAGGCCTTGGGACTAGGTATACTCGACCTGATCCTAAGGCCCAACTATGCCATTGCCGGCGCGGCTGAAGTCATGTTCGGCAATAACCCATCGAAAGAAACGGTGGGCGGTCGTGTATTCCGCGAGCTATTCAGCGGCGTAGGCGGCCTTAAGGGTGACAAGGAGACCTTCGGCACGGTCCTAGAACAGGCGGGCGTACCGGAGGGCGGGTCGCTATCAGACATCGTTGGCAAGAACTGGCTGACCAAGCGGATCGACCCCACCGCCAGGGGCATGCTGGGCCTGGCCCTTGACATCGGGCTGGACCCCCTGACCTACGTGACCTTCGGTGCCGGCGGTGCTGCCAAGGCCATCGGTAGAGGCGGGCGCGTCATCTTCCTAAACAAGGCTGGCGAGGGCCTCCTCACTAGCCGGGCCTCCAAAGTCCTCATCCAAGAGGCAGTCGACTCGAGCCTTATTACGGCGAGAACAGGCGCAGAGCTGCTAGCTAAGAAGGGCGTTGGCCTTGGCTCAATAGAGCGGGCCGTTCTGAAGCAGGGGCTCGCCGACTCCAACCTGAAGCTACTGGGCATCTGGGGCCTCAATAGCAGGTTCCGCCAGGTCTTGAAGCCACTGCAAGAAGACATCGTCGAGGGCGTCCTTAAGGGTAAGCTCAAGGGGATAACCAAGAAGCGGGCCGTTAGGTTCGCAGGCCAAGAGCTCTTCTCCCTTGAGGGCCTCCACACCTCCAGGGGCAGGGCTGGCGCCTTCTTGGCGAAGACAATACGAAAGCTCCCCAACGGAGCCGAGTCTTTAAGAGCGGCTGGTGACCTGAGGGCCGCAGCCTCCGACCTCTTCAATAGGATCCCCTTCCATGCCAGGTCGCTAGAGGCCTACCAGAAGCTGTCCAACGAGCACTTCGCTGTCAAGTCAAGCTCCCGGGCCATAGCCGAGCGGGCAGTCAGAGACGAGATCCTCAAGGGTGTGGGCGATAGGACGTCCAAGGTATTCAACAAGACCAATAGCCCCGAGTGGCACCTCCTTACCATGGCGCTGGACAACCCGGACAAGTATCTGGGCCAGTGGATCCAGGCAGCCGGAACCCTTGAGATTTCAGCCAAGGCCGCCCAGAAGATCTACGACAACTTCAGCAACTTCTACAAACGTATGTTTGGGGTAGAGACCCACCCGCAGATGGAGCTCTGGAATGGTCTCCTGGGTACCAAGAACTACAGCCCCCACATCCTCCTTGAGGGCCTCGACCCTGTGCTAGCCGAGCGCGCTGCGCAACGTGGAACCTTCCAGAAGGGCGGGGACCTGATTATCGGCGTGGGCAAGTTTGGCAAGGAGAGGACCTTCCAGACCTACGACGAGATGCTGGCCGCCTACCGAGAGATGGGCTTCACCGGGGAGCTGAAAGAGCTCGCCCAGATGGACCCGGTCGCCAACATCATGGATCGCATGGAGGCGCATGTCGGGGCGGTGATTGACCTGGAGTTCGCAAGAGATACCATATCCACCTTCCACGTGGGCGCCAAGAGCGTCCTCACCGCCAACGAAGAGGTAGTCCTAAGGCACACTGGCTCCATGCTGACGGATTTGAATATACCTGCCAGCCACCTAGAGACAGTCAACACGGCCGTCCACACCTGGAAGACCAACCCTGGCTCGGCCAAGTCTATGATCCGCTCGATGCCCATGCACATGAAGGCAGCTTTCATGGGTGAGAGCCTGGTAAGGATCAAGTCCCTCGATGAGCTGGCCCGGTTCATGGATGACTTCGGGGACATTGTACAGAAGATGCCAAGGCGCCACGCGGAGGCCCTCAACAAGGCGCTGAAGCGTTTCGAGATGCCTTCTGTTGGCCTCGAGGGCGCCCAGTACATCACGTACGAGATGAAGACCAAGGGCCTGGCGGGCTTCTATAACATCCCGGTCGGGGCCAAGGCCGGGCTCGACGCGATGCAGGCCACCGGCAAGCAGCTGCCCAAGTCACTGGGCCCGCTCCTTAAGCTGACGGACTTCATTACTAACTGGACGAAGATGGGCCTGACCATGTTCTTCCCAGCCTTCCACGGCCGTAACCTGATCTCCAACATCTTCGCTAGCTCAGCCGACATTGGCTTGGCAGCTATCGACCCCGTCAACCACTACCATGCGATGCGGATCCTGCTGTCCAACGTGGACGGCTCCTTCAAGATGAAGGGTGGCCGGGTCAAGACCTATGCCGAGGCCCGAAACGAGATGCTGGAAAACGGCGTGCAGCTAGGCCGCCTTGACATCGCAGAGCTGACAGGGGCAGGGGCCCGGGGCGTTGACAGGATCATTGAGAAGCTAGCCCCACATGGTACCGTGCGTGGTCTTCTGAATCCGCAGAACATTGAGAACGAAGCCAGGGCTGTCCACTACATCTCGCTGATGCGCAACGGGGCCACGCCCCAGGACGCAGCCATGCGGATGAAGAAGTACCTCTTTGATTACCAGGACTTGGCCAGCGCAGAGAAGGGTTTCTTTAGACGCATCTTCCCGTTCTGGACCTGGAACACCAAGAACATTAGGCGGCAGTTGCAGAACCTTATTGACCACCCGGGTGCCATCGCTGCCCAGGCCAAGCTGCTTCCCCATGAAAGAGGCCCCGACGCTGACATGATGCCTGAGTATTTGAGAGGACAGATTGCAGTCAGGATCAAGGACCAGCCCGGTAAGACTGGATCGTTTCTAACTGGCCTAGACATACCCATCAACAACATGAACCTGCTGTGGGCCGGCGGCTTCCAGCAGACCTTTAAGGAGTGGATCAGCTTTCTGAACCCGCTCATCAAAGCACCGCTCGAGATAGGCATGAACCTGGAGTCATTCTCCGGGCGCTCTATCAAGGGTGAGAAGTGGATCGGGACCATGGGGCCAGTGATGGACAGGCTCTTGCCTGCGCCCATCACGGATTGGTTCCAGCTCGAGAAACATGGTAATGGAAAGTACACGGCCAACGGTCTGAAGATGTATCTGATCTTCAAGGCCATGCCTATCAGCCGGTTCGCATCGACTGGTGCCTTCGTGGACGACTTGATATCAAGGAACGACGCGGAAGAGATGGCCGGATGGATCCGATTTTGGAGTGGCGTACAGTTCAGAGATATCAAGCTAAGTGAAGCCCAGGAGGTCATGCTGAAGAACAACGTCGAGCGCCTAGAGGACAAGCTGTTAGCAGCGGGCCTCGCTAGAGATTTCACCGTCACCCACGTTCCGAAAGAGAACCGACAATGACAGAGAGCTGGATCCAGGTAACCATAATCTTCATTGGGCTGATAGCCTCAGTTATGCGTTACGAGCACCGTATGACCCGATTAGAAACGAAGCTTGACTCAATCACTACTAATGGTATAACTGGTCGAGTAGCCGAGATAGATAAAGAACTGGCTTCCGTTTCCGCGAAGCTAGACTCACATGTAGGAGCATGCAAATGACAATCGACGAAATCGCCTCCACGGTACAGGCGCTGGCCCATACGTTGGCCGGAACATTCACGAGCGTGGACACCCTATCCATCGTTAAGGACAAGGCCAAGGATCTTAGAAAGATTGGCGACGTCCTAGGCTCGTTCACTGTGTTGCTTAACACCGTGGCTGATGACCTAGAGGACGATGGCATTCTGGACAACCCGTCCGTTATTCCCCAGCTATGGGCAGACGTTGAGGCCGAGTTGGCCGAGGTAATCGCAGAGATTAAAGATTGGAAACCAGCAGAAGGATAAACAATGTGGTGGAAGCAACTTCTACGGGTAGTATTGGTGCTTCCCGTTGTGATAGACAGTGTTAAGAAAGTCGTGGATCTCATTGTGAGCGCGGCCAGGAAAAAGAAAGAGACTGAGGAGAAAAAAGATGATTAAGCGGTTCCTTACGGTCCTGCTGTTGGGGGCCGTAATCTTTAGCTGCTGCCCGGCACAGGCAGACGTTATTAATAGGCTGACCGGAGAGGTGATTACCAAGGACGGTATCACATACTCAGGCGTGCCAGTGTGGTGCTTTAAGATCGACGACGGCCGTGACTGGATATTCGACAAGGACTCCGCCGGTCGCTCGCCATGGGAGTACTTCACTAAGAAGGGCATCCCGATCTCGGTTACGATCAACGGCTCCTCGGTTGAATCAGGCGCTGCTGCTACCGTAACCAAGGCGCAGCTCAGAGAGCTCCTTGTAGTCAACCGGGATCAGCCTATAGGTCTGCCTCTCGTGGAACTAATGACCCACACTTATACCAACATGAACCCGAATTCTGACAACAAGCTCTTCGAGGTGTCTCACGAACAGTGGGAGACGGAGTTCGGTAGCGATTGGTTTAAGGAGAACTTCGGCGTTGATATTAAGTCCGCGGCACTCCCTGGCGGCGGCCCGCAACAGCTGTGGCGGAACAGAAACCGCGGGCGCATGTCGGATCTAATGCGCAAGGCTGGGATTCTTTACGCTAACATGAACTCCAATGCCGGAGGCTCTGACAGTGTCAGCGGCTATCCGCACTGGACGATTGATTCCCCGGAGATCTTTGCCGTTAGGGACGATGGTTTTTTCATTGGCCCCAGAGGGATTCGCCCTGGAAACATCACCGATCCATACGACCTACCGCAGAGCAATTCCCTGGACCTAGGGCCATACTTTATGGAGCGGCGGGCCAATCAGTATTCTGACCGGTTTGGCTCCATGGGCTCAACGGCTGAATGGCTTATTAGACTCAAGTCGGACGATACCAACGCGCTGACTTCTACTGAAGCCAAGGCTTTTTGGGACAACAGCGTCCAGTACATATTCTACACCCTGCTGGGCCATGGCCTTGGTTCCATGTTCTCACTCCATGCCGGCGGTGCGGATGAGCTAGATAACTATACAGACGTAGCCGCTGCTCATTGGTTTGACGGTGGGGGCTCTGCTGATGGCGCAGTGAAAACTTCCGCAGCAGACAATGATGGCACGGGCGCCATTGACTTCGAGGCCGTAGCGCGTCTTATCAGGGCGCTCTGGGAAGAGGGCTTCATTGTCCCTGTTACCTTTGAGGAGTATGGCGAGTGGGCGACCTCTCAGTACCAGCCAGGCCTGAACCTATTAGACTGGAACGCCGAGCTTCGTGTTCCTCAGATTGCTGTCGAAGATACCAGCGGCACCCACTACTTCTGGGTTGCTGGCATGGGATCGGCCTCAACTACTGGGGACAACTGGTCCACAGCGGCCATATCTGGGTTTGGTACGGGCAGGCTCACAGAGCTTACCACCGGAACTCTAGGTGGCGGTCGCTGGGATAGCGGCTGGGATGACTCAGTCACGCCTGGCACTCCTGCCGAAGTCGTTGACGGAGATGACTACATCTCACGCCACGCAGTAGCTGGCCTAGGAGATGACGCTACCAAATTCAAGGGCCTCAGGGGCTGGGGGTTCTGGACGATTAGTTTCACCAACCTACCACCAGCTACGTACGAGTTCTCCATGCTCCAAAATGGTAAGGGAGACGTGCTGGATATAACTGGCTACGCCTATGGCTCTTTAGTCAAGAAGCCTCTGAACTGGGCAGGTAACCAGCTGTCTGGTGCGTTCGTATATGAGGACTCTCTGTTCCACTTTGGCAATGCTGATACGGCAGGGACCGCCCTCATGATGACAATTGCTGACGTGGCCGAGGCTGGCGTCTGGACGCCTGGCCTCTCATGGACCTGGACGATTCCGCGTGAGATTCCGCAGATGTACAAAACTGGAGTGACTGGCGACTCTGTGGCAACCTTCGTTTCGCAGCCTGCGTTCGGATCCCATACGAATGTCACTAACGTCTCGGGCTCGAATCTGGGCCGCAACATTGATATGTCAGGACCGTATGGTGGTCAGCTATGGCAGCCGATCCAACAGGGGTTCTGGGCTATCAAGTTCCGCAAGCAGACTAACGCTACGGAGAGCGCATGGTCTTGGCCGACCCTGGTCTATAAGCCTCACCGCTAGACAGGACGTGCCTTTTCCCTTAGTTTGGGGGTTGACCTTAGTGGTCGGCCCCCTTTTTTAAGGAGTTACATGGTATTCTACGGCAAGAAGGTGACCCGCGACCAGGTGGTCCAGGCCCTTCTATTGTTTGGTGGCAACGTGACTCGAGCCGCCAAGGAGCTGGGCATCACCAGAGCCACCGTGATTTACCACCGTAAGATGGCCGGCATTGAGAAGCCTATCGCAGGCGGGGCCCGGACAGGGCTCAAGATGGAAGTCTTCAAGCCACCACGGGTCGGTGTGAAGCGTTATATCCTGACCTCTGCCCAGAACAATACCCATCTTTTCGAGCCCGCCTGGGCCAACCTCAGGGCTCTGGCGGAACATTACAACGCCATGATCATGGTGTCCACTTTTACATACAATAAGGATGCCTGGGAGGCTTCGAGGGAAGAGCCCTGGTTCCCTTCAGAGCTCGAGGACAAGTACATATTCGACAGGCGGATACAGCTAGCACCTGGCCTAATCTGGTGCGGCGAGATGAATATCCTGCCAACAGCTGTCAGGCCCCTGTCAGGTTTCGACACCTACACCGGGACCAGTTCGGGAATCTTCCCCCACGCTAAGTTAGCTTTAGTCTCTGTGCCCTCGGGTAAACTAGAGCGGACCAAATTCAACTACACGACCGGGGCGATAACCAAGGTCAACTACATCCAGAAGACGGCGGGGCTCAAGGCTGAGTTCCACCACGTCTATGGCGGGCTGCTGGTGGAGGTAGATGTCAAGGGCCGATGGTGGGTGCGGCAGCTGGTGGCGGACAGGCAGGGGACGATCTGTGACCTGGACCTAATTGCTATGGGCGGACGGATCAGGAAAGGGCGGCGGGTCGAGGCAATCAATTGGGGCGACGTCCATGGCGCTAGAGTAGACCCCAAGGTTGCTCTTGCCGCCTGGGGGAAGGACGGCATCCTCGATGTGCTCCGGCCAAAGTATCAGTTCATGCACGATCTGGTAGACTTTAGATCCCGGAATCACCACGATACTGGCAACCCCCACATAGCATTCGAGAAGCACGTCGAAGGGTATGAATCCGTCGAGGAAGAACTTCAGGACGTCGTAGCTCTTATCAAAGGGGCTCGCCGCCCAGGCTGTAAGATGATCGTCGTCGATAGCAACCACGACAACGCCATGGGGCGGTGGCTTCGGGAAGCAGACTACCGTCGAGACCCAGTGAATGCTCGTTTCTTCCTTAAATGTCAGTCCCGGGTATATGAAGGGATCTATGAAAAAGATGAACGGTTCCATCTTGTAGAGTACGCGCTTCAGGAGCTTGGCTGTCCAGAGGAAGTGGTCTTCCTTCGTGAGGATGAGAGCTTCATCATCTGTTCCAGTGACGGACGTGAGGGCATCGAATGTGGAATCCACGGCCACCTCGGTCCAAACGGTTCGCGGGGGACACCAGGCGGCATAGGGAGGATTGGCCGGCGGGTTAATACAGGACATACTCACCAAGCCGGGATACGCGACGGAGTCTGGACCGCCGGTACTACCTCTGAACTGGACCTGGGTTACAATAGAGGTCCGTCGTCTTGGAGTCATAGCCACATCATTACCTACGAGACTGGGAAGAGGGCCATTTCTACCATGTACCTTGACGCTTGGAGAGCCCAGTGAGGTGGAAGGCTTTAAGACCCCGCATGTTCGTTAGGCTTGTTTGCCTCGACCACTCGGTCCACCTTGAGCGTGCAACTGAAGCCAACAAATTTGCGGTGGAGGACGGCGCCAGGATTGTTATAGGCGTAAGCAAGGAACCGCAGGCAGTCCCATTTGAGCTCAGGGGGAAAGTTATCAAAATCACGAACGACGCGGTCGTCATCGAGGGCGGGTGGTATGATGAGTGGGAGACGGAGTTCGGCGTCTACACGATTATTCGGGGTGCCATCAAACGCATTCTTCCCCTTCATGCTGGTTTCCAGCCTTCTCGGCGCTTGACCTGAACGTGGATGTGAGTGTTCTGCCCGTCCTCGATGAGGTGGGCTACGTAAGTCAGCCGCCCGGTCCACTTCCGCCCGTACCTAAACGTGTCATTAATCCACTCCACCAGCTTCCTAGCTTCTTCGAGAGTGATTTCCCTGCCAGCTGGGCCGTCTCTACCAGGATGCCATACCCGTATATCAGCGGCACGACCACTCGAATGAAGGCTATGAGGATCCGGCTCTCCTGACGTAGTGGGGTAGACTCGAGTAACGCAGATGTCCTTGAAGAACGTATACTGACAATAGGCGTCGGCCGAGTTGATAACGACGTAGAGCGCTGGCGAATGTTCCATCGCGAAAAAGATATCATCATTCACCCCCGGGGATTTCGTTCGAACTATACTCACTGATCTCTACCTCCAACCCTTCGATGTTTGAGTAAGAACCGAAGGACCGGGCCCATAGCTCGGAAGCTTCTTCACCTGCCAGGATGAGGGCCCGGCCTTCGATAGCAACGACAGCGTCTGAGACTAGGGTGGAGTATTCCTTGAGAAGATCCATCTCGGTGCTGTCAAAGAGGAAGGCGAGGGCGTCGCTAAAAGAGCCCAAGGCGGCCTGTCGACCGAACGGGTTAGTAACAAAGCCCTCGCCATACAACTGAGAGGCGAGACGGGACGCCCAGTTCACCCAGCCAGGGTTCACGTCTCGGAACTCAGCTATCATTTCTTTTGCTTTTTTGTCTCCGAGTTGGAGGCCAAGATCTTTCTGAAACTGTCGGGGTCCTCGCCCACGGGCAATGGCTCTTGCAATAGATGGTTCAAGTGATCCCACTTCAAGTCGTTGTCCGGTGAAATGTGTGATAAGCGGAAGGATAGGGTCATGCAGACGACACGTGAAGAGTCGTTGTCCGGGTGCAGCATGCACTGGGACCGAACCACGCCGTCTCTTTCCTCCCCATAGTGGGTCGATGGGCGGGTTGCGAGCTTCCACTTCCCCGGTAACGACACTGTAATGTCCTTTGCCCACTCCTTTAAGTGCGTAACGAGGTCGTACAGTAAACGGTCGTCCGGTCGGGCCGTCGGTTGCAAAGCCTGTCCTCCTTAGCCTGTTGAGTAGGAATCTAAAGGGCTGCTCGACCTCGAAGAACAGGTATTCAAGGTGGCGCTCCATAAGCATCTCGTACTGGCGCTCCCACATAAACAGATCGTTCACCGCATCCTTGAGAGCGTAAACATCTGTTTGGGACTGGCCCAGGTGCTTCCAAGGCTCAAGCGGTAAGTAGAGGGGAGCCGCCCACCCAATGGCAGCGCGATGGTGAGGCAAGAGGCACTGATGCGCCACCATCGTGTCGGCTATCTGCTGCCTTGGGAAGACGACCCCTTGTTTTTCCAGAAGCTCTAGGTCATAGTCAATGATGTTGTGCCCGACGATCCACCGATAGGACGGGGCGATCTTCTCAATCAGCCGTTGAGCAGACTGATCCCACTGGGCCGTTAGTGATTGAGAGCCATCACACAGTGAGAATCGAGTGATCGTGCCCCGCCCCTCGGTGTCTATCGCGAGAGACTTCACTGGTTCTTGGCATTGAACATGGCCTGGGCAGTGGTCAGGTCTAGGCCGATGTCTCGATAGGCTTCGGCTTTGCCATATGCCACGTTCTCAGAGAACTGGTCGTCCTCTTCCATCGCCTTGGCCAGGGCCTCAAGGGCCATGGCATAGTTGCGCAGCATGTCCACCCGGAGGTGCATAATAGCATGTTCCATCGTGCCTTCTTCTGGTTTCATGCGAAGTCCTTCGCTTTGATCTTGGTGATGATTCTTTCGCCGTACCGATTGAAGAGGTTGGCCGATGGGATACCCACTACGCCCTCGGCCTTGAAGTCACCGAAGGAACTGATGAGCCCGTACCTCACGTACTTGACGGCCTCGTCTACGCTGCACCAGTCAACGATCGGCACGATATCTAGCTCCATCTTGTCAGCCACGTCGGCCACGCTCGAGCGCTCGAGCCAGTAGTCCCCGACCCTGACGTCGAAGAGGATGAACCTCTGCGTGCCGGCGTAGGTTGCCCCGGCTCTCTGGATAGCCCCGCCAAAGCCCTCGCCGTAGAAGGTTAGCGGAAAATCAGGGTAGTTGGCCTTCAATTTCTCGAAACTGAAAGCTGTTTGCAGGTGCGCTAATAGGGGCATCGGCATCTGGCTATTCTCGTTGCGGCCACCGAACTTTACCTCTCCGTATCCTGGATCCCAATGGATCCTGACGTTCATGCCGTCGATCTTCTCGGTCCACATCCACTGGTTCTCGCGAAGGTATTTGAACTCGGGCTTGGAGAAGACCTCGTAGTCTAGAATCTTGCCCTTCGTATTGCGCTGCCAGAGGCCGTGAATCTTGTGGTATCTTAACATGTCCAGTCCTGGGTTCGGTAGTGAGGGCTCGGCGGCTCGATAGGAAGCCGCCCTTTGGCTAAGTGGATGGCCCAGTCCACAGCAGCTTCCAAGGAACGAGACTCGAGCCACCGAGTCCGGGGCAAGGTGGCGGGATGGATAGACGATACGATCCAGCCGTCGGTACCTTTAAAGCAGTAGGGGTGCCAGGACGAGCGGTAGGTCAGCCGCTGGGAGCCGTACTTGGTTGGCGCTGTCGCCGCCCGCACCCTGACGCTTCCTATGGCCCTCTTCAGGGCCGCCTCGCCAAAGATTAACGACACGTATCGGTCGCCGGTAGGGTAGACTCCCCTGTCAGTAAACAGGTCAAGCACCAAGCCACGGGCGGAGCCTACACCTACCAGCGTAATCGGCAACCGAGTGAGCGTGTCTTCATTCATGCTAGAACGGAAGGTCCTCGTCGTCGTCAGCGTTGATGGCGGGTCCCGGGCTGTCGGTGCCATCACGGAGCTTCAGCTCAAGCAGGTCCTGCCGGAATGCAAAGCCTTCTTGGTTGGCCTTCTTGCTCTTGGACTCGAAGTTGGCTGACTTGATGACCGCTGTCATCTGGGTGCCCTCTTGCAGCAGCTTGACCCATGCCTGGCCGGCGTCCGAGTTCTGCTCCACCTTCAGGTTCTCTAGGGTGGTCTCGACGCAGCGCCATGCCGCCTTGTCACGCCAGTCCCATTGCGTGCTGTCTTCGGTGGCAATGGTCAACCAGAACCGTTTCTTCCGCATATAGTTCCGGTGAGTGGACGGGTAGTCGAGGACGATGCCAACCTCGTAGTCCAGACCGTACATGCCAGCCTTGTTGTAGTTGGCGCCGCCAATAAAGATTGGCTCCTCGTGGGTATGGTTCCAGGCGGAGTTCTCGTCGAGATCTGGCGCCTCCTGACCGTCCGGTCCTGGCTTAAGAGGAATCATGAAGGCGAAATGCTCCGAGTCCTCGGCCAGGGCCTTCCGTACGTTTGAATCTCCGGTTCTCATTTACTCTCCTTTGGCGGCTTCTTCAGCTCGCTTGGGGTTGATTGTAGGTGCCCTGACCCTCTGTCGAAGGCGATCACTACTACTCTTCCACGTTCGAATATCTCGTTCGGGAGCGAGGTCACCAGGCGCGACTTCCCCGCCCCCGAATCCCCGTAGACGGCCATATTAAAGAAGCACGGTACCTTGTTGCCCTCTGGCTGGTCCCAGGTAATGCCGCACGTCTTGGCCACGGGATCCCAAAACTTCTTCTGCAATCCTTCTCGATCAACTGGGAGGCTCAAGGTGCCCAAAGGATTGTCGTCCCGGAGCTTTGCCCGAATAACACCCTCCGGTTGTGTGAGCGCCTCGAACCCCCCACTATACGTTCGCAGGTACAGGTACTGGTCGTAAGGACCACCCATCTGCGGCGAGTACTTGGACCCGACCATGTCCATGGTTGTTAACGATGGGACGAGCTCGACCTTGTTGCCTCTTTTAATCTCGACGGAAAACTCTCGAGGCAGGCCGGTAAGGAACCTGTGCATCGGCTGGTCTAAAAACTCATCCAGAATATTGAAGATGGCATTGTAGGCGGCGGAGTAGTCTTCTCTTTGCGACACCACTACCTTGGCCTTGTCGTCCCCGATAGTTAAGTTGGAGCCGGTGCCCTTGTTGCCGATGGCGACCAGTTTTAAGATGAGCCGGGACATCTGTGTGAAGCCGTCCAGCACTATGGCTGACGCGCCCTCCTTCTTCCAGTCATGGCCGAAGGCGCGCATACAGAAGGACACGAACTGATCGCAGGTAATGTCCTTGCCCGACGGCGGCCACACCACGATGAAGTTCTCGTAGGTTTCCTTATCGACCTTCATATCTTACCGTCCTGCGCGTCGCGGATGAGGGCCCACATTCCGAATAAGCAAAGGACGCCGACCCCGGCGATGACTACAATGCCAACAACCAGCATCGTGACTTCTATTATGTAGTTTAGGAGCTCAATCATCATAGCTTCTCCTTGCGAGCGTACGCCTCGTCAACGTAGTCGGGTTCTCTGGTGCCCCAGTCATGTATGAAGGGGTTCTTCTGTGCCTGACAGTCGGCCAGGTGCATACAGGGCGAGCCAAAGTCGTAGCAGGCGTTGAAGTTCTTGTCCATGTGCTTGTCATCTACGAGCCGCTGGACCGCCCTCTCCATGGCGTCAACCACTGGCTGCCGCACGCTATGACGCAGGGTCATGTGTCTCCGCCCGAACATCTTGTTGCGCCACTTATCTAACGACAGCTCGTAGGCAGGCGTGGAGTGCCCGTCTTTGGTCCTGGACTTGGGCATGAAGGCCTTGTTGATGTAGTCCATGTAGACGCCCTTGTACCGCATGGGCTCGAGACCGTAGGTTTCCCTCAGGTCTTCCGAGGATATCGCTTCCAAGATGGAACCGTACAACTTGTTTTGGTTGGTGATCCTCTGGCTCTCCATGAGCCGGTCGATATCCCATGCCGCGGTCTTGGTTTCGAATGTCCATAGCGAACCCTCGGCTATGCAGATGCCATCGAGGCGGGCCAGGTAGAGGGTGTAGTTTTCGGTCATGCCCCATACTTCTACCTCTTTGTCGACTACCTGCTCGAGCGCGTCGTCGGAGGTCCATTTTTCAATGTAGAGGGGGACAGTCTGTTCTAGCCAGACGATACGCTCCTCCCACATCTCCGCCAGCTTGGTTGAAAGCTCGTCGGGCTCGGCCATTGAGAAGCTCTGGACAACTTCGGATAAGATATCAATCGGGCCATGCCGATTGTGCATCAGGTCGGGCACAAGATGGAAGGCGGTGCCTAGAGCAAAGTCTAGGTCTCGCTTGCTGGCCCCAGTAGGGGTCAGGTTCAGCTCGTAGGTTTTGAAGTAGAGTTGCGGGCACCTGATGTAGGTGTTGACCCGCGATGTGTTGATGATTCTATCGGCGTGCCACAGCTCGTCGTCTGGTGGTTTGCCAAGTCCTGCTCTCATGGTGCCTCCTAAATATGGGGGCCTGGCGCTTGCAGAAACCAGACCCCCGTTCCCCATGCTTACTGAAATTAGGTCAAGTGTTTGTAGTTGTCAAGCGGTCTTGTAGATTACCCAGACCAGGAAGATGGCCGCAAAAATCAGAAACGTCATGACCTTCATTTGGTGAAAATCGTCGGAAGAATTATTGGGACTTTTGGACACTAGTCAACCTCGGTATTGTTAAGGGCCGCCCCATATCCACCTGGAGCGGCCCATGCTTCTGATCGGTTTCTTTTCGTTCGGCAGCCTTATTCCCCCGGCTCCGGTTTGTTAGCCGTCCGCGTCTGGTGCCGGAATATGGACGCGGGCGAACTTGGACTCCATGCACCAGCACCATTCCTCCCATGGTCTGGCCAAAAACACATGCGGGTAGATCCCCGGATCCCTGAGAGCCTTCCTGATCGCCTTCGCATCGGCGTATCCGCCCTTGAGACATATATAAGTCACCTATCGACCCGCTTTCCTTTTTTCTTCTTGCGCTTTTTCTTCTTCTTCTTCTTCTTGTCCCAGGCATCGTGCAGCGCATTGACATTCACTATGCCCGACATGGCCATGTAGGGCATCTGCCCGAACGAACTGTAATAATCCCTGGCATGCTGGCGGTCTTTCTCGACCTGGGCCATGTGCCCGGCCAGGTCCTGGGCCATGCGAGCTTTATGGGCCGCACGTTTCTTCTCGCGCCGAGCCCTAAAAGGCCTCAGGATCTTATCCAGGCCAACCACAAGATACATGGCGTACGAAAGGAGAAAGCGGGTCATTTCTTGCGGTTCCTTTCTTCTAGCTTCTCGATGCGCAAGAGAAGCCCCCAGATGCACGCGATTACTAAGATCCCAAACAGCAGCGTCATTCCCCGTGCCCCCGTTCCTTGAGCATCTTGTCGATATCACTGAAGCTGAACCAGTCACCGACATATCCATCCTTCTGCATCAAGGCCCTTCGCACCGCCTCCAGCGTCCGGCGCTCCGCATCTCTTACGGCCTCGTCCAAACAACGACGGTGTTCTTTGCCGCACATGTAGCACTTCATTTGAGCTCTCCTCCGCAAACCTGCGCGGCCGCCTCGAAGACGGGGACCGAC
>SDBT01009256.1_pt1 | contig 16010 bp, 7 predicted proteins | sample 2277101 | NCBI WGS metagenome assembly SDBT01 (sample SAMN10404973, study PRJNA504765) | marine sediment metagenome | isolation source: marine sediment core GS10_PC15, 103 cmbsf | place: Arctic Ocean: Southern Knipovich Ridge | collected 2010 | reverse complement strand
CAGACACAGTGAATATTATGGATATATTCGTAGAACATGCCGCTGGCTTGTTTACCAACGGGCTGGCAGCCTCGTTCTACTAATTGCCTATTCATAAAAATCTAGTGTGTCTGACTACTAGTAAGCCGGCGGCCGGTGAAGAAGTGCTATAGATAACTCAGATAGATATCGGGATTGATCACCTGATCAGGTGATACGGCCGCCTCCGCCAGAACGTGTCTGGACCAGCCCAGATTCCCCACACCACCTATGCCATGAGCATCGCTGCCTATGGTGAAGCTGACACCTCTTTCAGCAAGAAACTTCACGACCTCTATGTATTCATCCGTGAACTCTCCGGGGTTCATCAAGGGATGCCACCACCATGCGTTATTCATAACTTCAAAGGCCGTGTCCTGAGACACAAATGCGTCTGCGATTCTCAACAGGCAGTCAACCGGTATCTCAGCAGGGCATATCACAACTTTTGTGTTACGTCCGAAATTGAAGGGATGTGCGATCACATTCACCAGCGGATTCTGGCACAGGTTGATGAAGCACTCGGTGATCCTCTCAAATATCTGATCTCTGGACACCGGTGGCGTTTCATCGGAAAACCCCAGGCTTCCCCAAACCATATCGCAGAGCACTATATCCAGCTTCTCCGCAGCATTCTCATCTATAGAGATTTTGCCGCTACTGTCCAAAAGAGATGCTTCCGCTCCCTTGAGAATCTTCACCTTGTAGCCGACTGGTGGCTGATGCCCCAGTTCCTCCAGAACTTCGTCAACCCAATCGTGTTTGTCCACCCGCAGGTGATCTGTGAGTGCAATGTGACTCAATCCCATAGCTTCAGCCGCATGGATATTATCATGAAGGGAGTCGTGACCGTCAGAGTAAGTGGAATGGGTGTGAAGATCGTAGTTCAGCATAACCTCTACCCTTTCTTTATACATCATAATATACAGTTATTTTATTGCTGGTGTTGGTAAGTCAGCTCATAATCATAGTCTAACATGGAGATGCTCTATTGTCAATCACCAATTCGACTCAGATGCTGTTTACATTCACTCGGCTGCATGAGGAAGCCATTCAATTTGTCCTCCTGTTTGGTTTACCTTCTTAATACTACTTTGTCATTTAGCCAGAAGCGCTCTGAAACAGTATAGTAGCCTGGCCTTTTGTGCGTTTTCGTCGAAGTCGTCAAAGTCGTCTAAACCGTCGAAATCGTTGAAGTCGTCGAAGTCGATTCGGACGATTTAGACGATGGAACGGATTCCCATGATTCCGAAGCAAGATGGACACAGAGACTCTATATTACTTAGATGACAGAGTAGTATTAGTTGGTACAATGGAGGATTATATCAGCAGATAGCTTTTTTGTGAATATACTAAATTGGGACAGATACAGGAGGCGATAGCAGAAATACCTTGACATCAGAAGGAATGAGTGGTATAAAAATCTGGCTTGATACCGATCGCTCGTCCTGGTTATTTTGATTTCAGGTGGAACTTATGGATATGCAGAAATTCCTCGAATTTATAGACAAGTTTCGTAATATATTTGACAGAGAAATCTTCAGGCTGGGTGAAACTCCCATTACGATCATAGCTATAATACAGCTAATCCTAATAATAGCTGTATTCTTCGTTATGTCGAAATTATTAGGTAGGTTCTTGCGAAGAAGGATACTGTCTCGCCTCGGCTTGGACGACGGTGTTCAATACACCATCATCAGGCTCTCCCATTACCTGATGATGGTCTTTGGAATATTGACTGCTCTCAACCTGTTAGGTATTCCATTAACCGGCCTTGCGGTAATATTTGGCCTGGTCGGTGTAGGGCTCGCCTTCGGATTGCAGAATATCACATCAAATTTCGTCTCAGGAATCATTCTTCTCTTCGAGCGCCCTATCAACGTCGGCGATTATATTGACGTGGGAGAAACCAGCGGGCGGGTTATTTCCATCAACATGCGCTCCACAACGGTTGTTACTCTTGATAATATCACCTTGATCGTCCCCAACTCTCAGTTTATCGAGAACACTATAACCAATTGGTCAGTAGGGGATCCAAAAATCAGAGCTATAATTTCCATCGGAATTGCCTATGGTTCGGATACAGAATTGGTAACAAATCTCCTCCTAAAGGTTGCCGAATCTCACCCGAAGGTAATGTCAGATCCCAAGTCCAGTGTCATATTCAAAGAGTTCGGAGATTCATCTCTCAATTTTGATCTGCGGGTATGGATACTCAATGCCATAGAGCGTTTCGATGTCATCAGCGATCTCAACTATGCCATAGACGCGGCGTTCAGAGAGAACAATATCAGCATACCATTCCCGCAACGGGATGTGCATTTTTTTCGCGAGACGTAAACCGAGATCGGCGATACTTAGGGTTTAGGGTTCGTGATTAAATAACTTTCCCACCTCAAATAACAGCTCGGAAAATCCCCCCAGCCCCTTTTTCAAGGGGGAGCAAAAGACTCAGTCTCCACAGCACTTTGGGACTTTATGAATAATCCCTACTCAATCAACGATAGGGCGACCAATAGTTTCTCGGGTCGGTCTTCACCACGTATCTTCTATTGGGCAATGGCAGTTGATCCTGAGCGCGGAGCGTCCACGCCAGCAGATCTGCGAGCATGTCCGTCTGGACATCCGCAACCTCAGCTTTGCCGTATAGGTTTTCCAGTTCCACCGGGTCTTTGGCAAGATTATACAGTTGTCCGCGTCCCTGCATGTCGAATGCCAGCTTCCAATCGCCTTTTCGCAGCATACGCATGGTTCCGCTCTGGCTCCGGCTGTTCAGGCAGTCGAAGGATATGTTCGGGTGCAAGCCGTCCTCCGTGGGATCCACCAGCGTATCGCCTTCCACGTAATGCAGACCGCCCATCCCCTGCTCCACGTAGACGCTGGCGAATTCTTCCTCCGGATACTCCTCGCCAGTCAGAAGCGGCCAAAGACTTCGACCCTGTATGCCGTCGGGCAGAGGAACTCTGGTAGCCTCACACAGCGTGGACATGACGTCCACCAGCGAAACGTGAGCGTCGTGCGGATCGGAACTGGCGGTAATACCGGGGCCCGTCCAGATCATAGGAATTCTTGTCAGACACTCAGGCATTTCCGGCCCTTTCCGAACCAGGCCATATTCGCCTACAAAATCACCGTGATCAGATACGAACACGATGATGGTGTTCTCGCGGAGATTCCGGGCTTCCAGAGATTCCACAAAGCGCTTCACCTGATCGTCGATCAGCCGAAGCATCCCGAAATAGTTCGCCCTAGCTCGTGGAATCTGCTGGTCATAGTCAGGAAAGCCGCGTCTTCCGAGTTCTTTGGTGAATTGATATTTAAAGCCCCTGTCCCTCCACGCATCCGGACTGGAAAGAGTCGGCGGCAGAGATTCCTGCGGGAACATGGAGAAGTATGGTTCTGGAACCTGATAGGGATTGTGAGGCTCCGCGAAGCTCAACCATAGGAAAAATGGCTCGTTTTTCACCTCATTCGTCCACGCTATGGCGTCTGATGTTGCCCTATAGGGTCCCTGGCACTCTACAGGAAATGGCGCAGGATTCATATCAGCGCGATGACAAAGCCCTTTTAGATACTCATCAAAGGCTTTTTCCTGCTCAGTCCGATTCTCACCCTGACCACCGCCGTGCCCGTAAGGGGAACAATAGTCAAATCTGTTCGCCCTGACATGCGAGTGATTTTTGCCGCATAGCGCCGTTTTGTAGCCCTGCTCCGTGAGAACTTCTATCAGATCTTTTTCGCACACTGGCGCGCCATTATGCTGATTCGTAGGATTTCTGGTAGCGGCGGGAAATCGCCCGGTAAGCATACTCACACGCGCAGGCAGGCAGGACGGCGAAGCAGTATAAGCCCTGTTAAACCATACGCCTCCACCGGCGAGTTCGTCCAAATATGGCGTTGTATCCAGCGCGAATCCCTCGCGGGCGCATACGTCAGCTCGCTGTTGATCGGTCATGATAATGACGATGTTTGGATTTGAATTCATAATCCTCTCCTGTTGATTTGCTTCTATTGAATATGAAGAACGGCGTGTCCTGCAAATGGCGCCGTGAATTCTCGCTTGTCGCCTCCAGCGACTTTATCTGCCTCAATATCTTCTCCCGTGGCGGGGTTAAACCATACGACGGAAAGCTCTCCCGATGCTGTCGAAAGATCGACACTTACTGAGCCGCCTTCGGGCAGATAGACCAGATATTCCGCTCCGGGATTCGCCAGACAGTATCCCGTCGATGTCAGATCGTTTCCAGGTGTCATGGCAGCCAGATTCACACGGTTCGCCCAATGAAGCGTGTGTCCCATCTGCTGGCGGATGTCATTCCATTCGGGTACTGGTACGCTGGGAGAGCCGCGCCTGGCGTCCATATACGGGTCCATCGTGATGAAATGGTGTCCCCTCAGGAAGCATCGCCACGGCCATTTTGGATCCGTGCCCCAAGGGTGAATGTGGTCGCTATCAACGATCACTATTTTGCTCCCCTCTGCCATCGGAGGGTTATTTTTGTAACCTCCCTCGCCCACAGGAGAAATCCAGTCCGCCGGGCTGTCAAATAAAGGCTTATTCTTTATAGGCGCGCCGGTCATGCCCACCGGGTGCTGTTTCGGTTTGGTCTTTTCGTACTCATGAATCACGTTGATCATGTGGTACTGCCACTCAATCGATCCCGCGAGGCTTTCATTGGATATTTCCCAGAGCACGTTGTCCAGATCGTTCAGGGTATCTATTGCCTCCCTGACAAATTCCTCCTGCAAGGCTGTGATCTCCGATACATCCAGAGTGTGAACCTGATGTCCGGTTCCGCTCCCGTCCGGATCACCGTTGATCCCGTTGATGTTGTTGTTGATATTCATGGGATGACCGTTGAAGGCATTGCAGCCATCTTGCTTTCCTCTGGTCTTATCCAGACTGAAGCCTTGAAAGAGCATCACACCCACGTATATCCCGCGTTCCCCGGCGGCGACAACTCTCGACCGAAGCCTTTGGAAGAATTCCTCGTTGAATTTGGTCAGATCGAACTTGAGTCCACCGTCCAGCGCCTCTCCCGGGCCGGTGCGCGGGTAGCGGTTGGGGTAATACAGAATCTTGCGGTCTGTAAACTGCATCCAGGCGGCATGTTCCCATGCCCACAGGCGGAGAAAATTGTGATTATGCTTTTCCATGAAATCCAGCCAGGCGGGATAATCAAAAACAGGTGTTTCTTCCAGCCGCCGCTCATGCAGCGTAGCCCAGGTGTGGGAACCAGTCAGATATATAGCTTTCCCGCTTCCGTCTGTGAAATATCGCGGATTGTCAGGGTGAATTCTCAAAGGCCCTGATGCGGGTTGTCTTGTGGAACTATCAAGCATTGCATTACTCCTCTTCATCTTTTTTGTTTCACTGGCCGGTAGAGCCGCCAATGAGATTGACATTATAAATGCTAACATCACTATCTGTACGATTCTTCTTCCACTCATGTTACGCTTCCTAAATTGCTATTTGTAGGGGCACAATGCTTGTGCCCGGGCACGCGCAGCGTGCCCCTACGGTCTCTTTGCAGTACGAACTTACCGATTGAACCACTAAGTCATCAAGACCAATGGCTCCGGTATATCGGCAATGAACACAATGCGCCTGCCGCCAGTGATGCTCATCGCCCTTTCTACTGTCATGGTGGAAGTAAGATTCAGGTATATAATCTGATCGTCGCGCAGTTCGTTGAAGTATATCTCTAAGTCCTCGCTGGCGCGGTCATTAATCTGAATGGCGCGCACTGATTTCATTTCGCGCCAGACAGGGATGTGCTGCGTATGAACTCCGCAGAGGTGGATCATCCCGCCGTTGGGATAAACCGAAAGCAACTCATCATCCAGCGGCGCAATGAACTCGGCGTATATATCCGCAGGAAGTAGATGGCAGCTACAGCCGCATAGCTGTCCAAAGCCGGGCGGCTGGCAGCGTCCGGCGGCAACTACCGGCTGTAATTGCTCAAGAGGGATATTCGCCAGATACCAGCGGTGCAGATCGCAAAGAAGATCATTGATCACTTTCAGATCGCGATGCACTGCATCAGGCTGTGTGAGCATTGCTACCATAAATTCTTCGCCATACAGATTAACCGCGACGTTTAAGACACTGGAGAGCGTTGGAAGACCAAAGAGCGGAACTGTGATTTCACAGGCGAGGAACACCTCCGCCAGTTTTCGCGTCAATTGCCAGGTGTCATCTGTATCCAGATCGGGGTATTTCAGTTCACCGATGGGAGATTCCAGACAGTCCACCCACCACTGATCGCCAGTGTGGTAAACGTGAGCGCCAAATATACGATCAATAAAATGGACGCCATACGGGCCAAATTCCAGAACTAATGGCCGGAATACCACCGAGTCCATTGTTCTTTCTGACTGATCGGCAAGATTGTCCAGCGCCTCATCGACCCATCGCTCCGGCTCCGTGTAGGGATCGGTCGGAGAGCTTCCTACTATTCCATTTAGAACGAAGGCGTGGTCAAGCGGCCTTCCTGCGTATAAGGCCTCAAGGCGCGAGAAGTGCAGCCTTCGCGCTTCCAGTAGTTCAGGGTCGCATAATTTAGCTTGCGTCCTGGCCTCCACAAAATATCTCCCCTGCATAGTAAGAACAAGCTGGTAGCTTGTGGTACTCATTTCCCACTTCTCCTGCAAAAGCCGATTGCAGAATTTACCTGAAGCTTATCTGAAAACCTAATGCACTGACAAGTTAGTTTTCAGTAGTACCACATGCTATGGTTTTCCGTAGAACATGCCGCTGCTTGTCTGCAAACGGGCTGGCAGCCTCGTTCTACGCTCTGGTTTCGATACAGGCTACGCCTACTCAACCGACGGTTTCCGGATAAGCTTTTAACCCCAACTTTATCACAGGTAGTGATCAGGATCAATCAAAAAATGATGTCACATCGGCAATTCGGGATTGATAAATTACGTCGAATGTCATAATATAGACCGTTTGCATCGTTAATACTATATGGTTATACTGCTGTGGAGGCCGCCGACATGATCAAGCCTGGCTATATAACTGCTGAAATGTCCAAACATTTCGAAGAGGCAATACGTTTAGGAGTTGAGGGCCGAATTCATACTGTAGGAATCCGGTCGGATATTTTTGGGCGGAGCGTGGTGGATATTACCGGTGATGATGTGGGGCGAATGAAGGAATTCGCCAACAGTATACATTACTGAGGAAAATACAGTAAATATCTCCTCTGCCCGAAGAATATATGACTGTCCATGAGAGAATTGAGTGGAGGGGGGAAAGGTAAGAGGCGAGGGTTATACGGCGGCTCTGTTTCTTTACCTCTTACCTTTCGCTGCAAGTGCTGGTTTAAGAAAGGAATCGTTGTTGTTATCTATTATATCGGCGTCATTTCCGAGAACTTTAGGGGAAAATGCAAGTTTATTTTTGTATTTGTGATTAACCGCCGCCGAAGACATGTGAAAATGAGCGCAAAAGTGTGTGTTAGTGCGGCTGCATCAGGAGGGGCATAATGAAAATATTTGTTCTGGCTTTATTTATTATTCTGGTATTGGGGATATTTTGCTGTATTGAGGCCGAAACTAGCGCAACATTGAGAGATGTGCGCGGGGCGCTTCAGGACAAGAGATATGAAGAAGCTGTGAAGCTGATAGATTTGGCGTTGGTAACCGAGGAAGAAAACAAGGATTTCCTCATTTACCTGAAGGGATTGTCACTATTCTACAGTAAGAGTTTCTCTGAAGCCATAGGAATATGTGATGAAGTGATTCAGAAGCATGATAAATCTAACTGGTACAGGAAAGCTATCTTCCTCAAAGCCCAATGCCACATGCAACTGAAACAGTTTGAGGAGGCTGAGAGCATATACAGCCAGGAAGTGCGAAGACTGCTGTCCGCTGCCAGGAAAGAGGAGATAGCTGGAGTATATTTCCGCTTTGCAGAGACTCTGTCGAGGAAGCCGGGAAAGGATGAACTGGATGCTCCACCACCAGACTATAACAAGGCATATAACCTATATAAGAAAGCTCTGGAATTGGAGATAGGGAGCGAGTTGAAGGATGAGATAACCTTTCGCATGGGCAGGATGAAACAACTGGTTGAGCGTTTCGGACAGGCCGTCCAGCATTACCGTCGGTATCTGGATGAGTTTGACCCGGAGTGGATGGGACCGGCGGATTCCCCCAAGAGACAAAAGAAGCCAAAAGGTCTGGTTAAGCAAGGAAAGCATGTATATGAAGCCAGGTATCATCTGGCTGAATCTCTGGTTTCTTCTGGTGGTGACCGATGGGCCAAGATCAATCTGGAGGATCTTCTCAAGTTGATACCGCGGTCGGAAAGCAAATATAATAAGCTGGTCAGGGATTCCCGGTTTCTTATGATCCGCACATATCATATTCCAAGCCCCAGAAATGATGAGGAATTGGGTATGGGTGTCAAAGCTGCAAAGGCCTTCATAACGGATTTCCCTGCTGATGCCAGGGCCATGTCAGTGGCTTATGAAATAGGGCAGTCATACGAAAACAGGGGCAGAAGCGAGGAGGCTATTAGCGCGTACCGTGACTTCCTGGAAATCAAGTATTACGAGCCGGCCTATGAGGAAGAAGATAAAAAACCCGGCGAATCCTATGTAGAACGTTTTCAGCGACTTCAGATGTCAGCCACATACAGGATAGGTGACATACTATTCTCCCAGAAGGATTACACTGGCGCTATGGGAATGTGGAGTCAGTATGTAGCCCAATTTCCCAATGGCCCACAGTGGACTAACGCTCAACAGGGGATAGTCAACGCCGAGTTTCAGATAGGAATCGACCTGATAGCTGATGAAAAATATGATGAGGCTGTCAGTGCATGGGATAAGTTTCTGGAGAAGCACCCGCTGGATGGGCGTTCCCGTCAGATCATGTTTACATACGGGCAATTGCATTACTATAGAGCGGAAGAGGGAAAAGAAGAGGTTGAGTACAGGAGAGCTGTCTCGGAATGGGAAAAATTGGTAAACAAATATCCCAACACAGAGGAATCGTCATTAGCTCTTTTCAGGATAGGGAAGATATATGAGGAGAAGCTGGGCGATCTGGAGAAAGCCCTGGAGTCATATCGCAAACTAACGTGGGGAAGCTGGCACGGTGAAGCACAGAAGCGGATACAGGACATGACTAACAAGAAGCTCAAACTGACCACTGAGCGCGTCTTCCGCACAAATGAGCCAGCAAAGATTAAAGTCTTGCTTCGTAACATTGAGAAGCTCAATATCAGTGTCTACAAGGTGGATCTGGAGGCCTACTGGCGCAAGATGCATAAGATCAGGGGAATAGAAGGCCTGGACATTGCGCTCATATCCCCGGATGAGGTGTGGGAATATGCGATACAGGACTACCAGAAATATAAGCTGTTTGAGCAGCAAATAGAGATCCCAATGGACGGCCCGGGAGTGTATGCTATTAACATGGGGGAAGAGGATCTGGAAGCTACCACACTGGTTATACGAAGCGATATAGACGCCATCATAAAGACGTCCCGCCGCGAGGTGCTGGTGTTTGCCCAGAATATGCTGACGATGAAGCCCGCGCCCGGAGCGAGGGTGCTAGTGAGCGATGGCGAGAAGGTAATAAGCGAAGGAAAAACCGGCGAAGACGGCGTTTTTCACAGTAAGACAGATGAACTTAAGAACACGTCAAACGTAACTGCCTTTGTGGTGAAAGATGGAAGCGTGGCGTCTGACCTGCTGGACATATCCGGTCTCAACCTGAGCCAGGGATTAACCCCGCGCGGTTTTATCTACACTGACAGGCCAGCTTATCGTCCCGGCGGCAAGGTGGCCATTCGCGGTATCATAAGAGATGTGAAAGATGGCTCATACTCCGTCTCTGCTGGGTCTGCATATAATATATCCGTCATGGATTCCCAGGGACGGCTTTTGCGTTCTGAAGAGCTGAAGCTCTCTGAGTTCGGTACATTCCATACAGAGATGGTCCTGGCTAAGAATGCGCCGGTGGGTGAGTACCGGATCACGGCTCAGGATGCGGACGACAAGGGCAAGATATTCACCGGCAGTTTCCAGGTGCAGAGATACCAGTTGGAGAAGATGAGGCTGGAGATAGAATTCGACAAGCGCGTTTACTTCCGCGGAGAAGAGGTGGAAGCCACTTTCACTGCCAGCTATTACTACGGCCAGCCAGTGAGCGGTCGTCTTGTCAGATATGCGCTGCCAGATGGTACGAGTTACGCAGAGGAAACAGATGCAGAGGGCAAGCTAAAAGTTACCTTTGATACTACCCCCATGCAGCCAGATACAGCACTGACGTTCACGGGCAGCATAGAGGGTGAAAATATACAGATCGCTGATTCTGTGTTCCTGGCACGTTTTGGTTTTTCCATATCGCTGAAGCCATCCGCCCACACAGTTATCTCTGGAGAGCCATTCAACGTTTCTATCCAGACTGAAGGCGCAGATGATAAGCCAGTGGGAAAGGATTTGACTCTGACAGTATACCGACAGACGGAGAGCAAGGCGCATCCTATCCTCTCCCAGGTTCCCTGGCTTGGTGGAGGCAAAAAGCCATCCGGCGAGGTGAAGGTGGAAGAGCATAAGGTCACCACAGACGAGAAGACGGGTAAAGGCACGCTCAAGTTGGCTCTTGAAGAGGGTGGCAGATACATTCTCCGGGCCAGCGGAGTAGATAGGTTCGATCAGCCGGTGTCTGGTGAAAACGGGGTGCTCATCTCGGATGATAAAGACGCAGTGAAACTCAGGGTATTCGCGGAAAAATCAAGACTAAAGGTGGGCGAAGCAGCAAATATCCGCGTCCACTCCCGACTGAAATCTTCCCTCGCTCTTCTGACATTCGAGGGAGAAGGGATCATCAGCTATAGAGTGCTTCAACTCGATAAAGGATGGAATGACGTTGATTTCACAGTAGGACATGAGCATTTCCCCAACTTCCATATATCTATCGTGGCTATAGATGGACAGGAACTCAGAACAGCCGGGAAGGACTTCACAGTAGAGCGACAACTGATGATCTCTCTGAAAATGGATGAAGTTTACCAGCCAGGCGCGGAAGCTGAGGTTGAGGTGACAGTCACAGATCAATTGGGGAATCCAGTGGAATCCGAGCTTTCCATAGCCCTTGTGGATGAGGCGCTGTTTGCCATATATCCGGACGATCTGCCCCTCATCACTGATTTCTTCAACGAGGGAATCCATCGCGACGCGGCGATGCGCACCACCTCAAGCTGCACATTCCGCTATCAGCCACCTACCCAGCGCGTTTTGAAGGAATTACTGGAAGAGGCCAAACGACTGGAAATGGATGCTGACTATGCAGAGCGTCTTGGTGAAGTATTGCAGGAAGTAGACAATCTCTCACTGGGTATCAGAGCGAAGGATGCCAGTCGCTCCATGCGTAGGGAACTTAAAGAATTGGCGTCCGAGTCGGCAAAATTAGATCTTTTTTATGCCCGCAACGGAAGAGCCGCAGTACCATCAATGCAACCTAAGCCCGTGCGCGGAGCTGGAGCCAGATCCAGATTATCATCCGCTGGAGAAATGTCTATGGAAAGAATCCAGGCCGGCAAAGCCGGTGGCTGGGGAATGGACGGAGCAGAGGGAGATATTATGGACATCTCTGTTCGGGAGGAATTGGCAAGCGCCGGATACTGGCTTCCGGCAGTTGTGACAGATGCCAGCGGCAAAGCTACTGCAAAGGTACCTATGCCTGAGAAGACTACGCAGTGGAGGCTGACTGCCCGGGGATGCACGGTGGAAACGCTGGTGGGGCAGACCACGGCCAAAACCATCACCCGCAAGGATTTCTTCCTCGACGTAAAGATTCCGTCTATACTGACTGAAGGCGATAAGATACGCGTTCTGACGAGAGTTCACAATCTCACCGATTTTCAGGGAAAAGTTGAGCTAAGGCTGAAGCTGAGGATCGGTGATGATGAGGTAGACAAGAAGGAGACCATTGAGGTAGAGGAAAACGGTACAACTGAGGTCGTCTTTGATGAGATGGAGATCTCGGCAGGACAGGAGGCGAAGGTAGAGGTTACGGCCAGGGCTGGTAAAATGACAGATGGCGTGCTGCGCACCATTCCCATACGACCCTGGGGCATGGAATACGCCGACAGCACCGGCGGCGTTTCCTCCGGAGATGAGACAGTCACCCTCCAGCTTCCGGGAGGTCACAAATATGACAGCAAAAGGCTAACCATAAGCGTCAGGACAAGCGTTCTTAGCCTTATCACCGATCTGGCGACGAATTCAGGAACTCCCAGGGATCTGGGGCGTGTCAGGCGTGTCCCGCCCATGCCCGGCGATGCTGGAAGCGATCTTCTGGCCGCTGCATACGCATTAGGCTATCTGGGGGCGGTGGGCGGAGATTCTGTTGACAACAGGATTTTGGTGGAATATACCAGGAATTTGACAGCGCGTCTGGTGGTCAGCCAGCGGGACGACGGTGGATGGAGTTGGTGTCATGGCTCCGCAGACAGCGATATTTATTCCAGTTCCAGAACACTCTGGGCTTTGGCGGAAGCGAAGCGTCAGGGAGTAAGCGTCAACAATGAGACGATGGAAAAGGGCACGGCATATCTCAAGGCGGCGTTCGCACGAGTTGCGCAGGATGACGATGAGGCCAAATCGGTGATCCTCCACTCCCTTTCCCGCGTCGGAGAGGCCGATTTTGCCTTTGCCAACAGGCTTTACAGGAACCGCAACCGTATGAGTCCGTCTACACTGGCATATACAGCCCTGATTTTTGCCAACCTGAAGCGGAATGAGATAGGCGACGAGATCCTGACTGTGTTGGAAGGCAAAAAGCGTGAATCCAGGACACAAGGTCGTTCGACAAATTACTGGCCAACGGGTGGAAAACGAGCATGGTCGGCGAGCGAAGTAGAAACTACCGCCCTGGCGCTGCTGGCAATGGAGTCCATCCGTCCCAATTCACCCTTGGTAAAAAAAGCTGTGGAGTATCTGCTTTCCAAACGAACCTTCTATGGATTCTCTCCATACAGGGCGAAAGGCCCTATCGTGGCGGCGCTGGCGATATATTACGGCAAAACTCAGTTTGCAGGTATGGATTTTTCGCTGGAAATACGCTGTAACGGAAAAGAGGTAGGAACGGTGGATGTGCGTGGTGCGCACCCGTGGATGATTATTCACGTCCCAACGAAACTTATAAAGAAGGGGCGGAACCGCGTGGAGTTTGACATGAAAGGGAATGGTGAATATACTTATACGGCAGCTCTGAGTGGCTTTTCACCGGAGCTTAAAGACCCCAAATCATGGAACTATCCCTATATCCAGTCACGACGATACTACCACGCTCCGCTGGAGTATAAAGGAAGGCAGATAGCTTCCAGCACCACGCAGATAACCCAACTGGAAGATGGTCAGCGCACGCATGTGTCGGTGGACATCAAAGAGGGTTCGCAGAACAGATACCTCATAGTTCATGAGCATCTGCCCGCTGGAACCATGCTGGTGGATGGTTCTGTGTCGGGACGCTATCAGCACCATGAAGTGGGCGATGGCATGATTACGTTCTATTACCCGCCGGGGACGTATGTGCGAGACTACAAGTATCAACTGGTGAGCTATGCTCCGGGCAAGTATCGGGCGTTGCCAAGTATCATACAGGATGCTATGAGACCGGGAGATATGAGGATGGGAAAGGCAGCTTCCCTGGAAGTATTGGCTCCGGGTGAAAAGTCAAGAGACGAGTATAAGATGAACGATGGCGAGTTGTATGCGCTGGGCAAGGCATACTTCGACGATGGCAAATACGACGAGGCTCTCCCGCTGCTCTCGAAGCTGTTTGAGAGAAACCAGACGTATCAACAGCGGGAAGTTGCCCGTATGCTCCTGTGGATCCACACCGAGGACAGCCACTATCGGCATGATAAGGTTGTCCAGTATTTCGAGGTGCTCAGGGAGCGATTCCCGGAGCTTTATATCCCCTTCGACAAAATTCTGGTGGTGGGCAAGGCATATCATGATATGGAGGAATTTGAGCGCGCATATCTGGTGTATAAAGCCACCATTGACGCCAGTTTCGTGAATGACTCCAGCGTGAGCGCGGTTCTGGAAGATGAGGGGCAGTTCCTCAGTTCCATCGACTTCCAGGATAACCTGTGGCGCGAGTATCCTGACTCACCCCAGGTGACTTCATCATATTTTGCCCTTTCGCAGGCTATCTATTCCAAAGCTCCACAAGCGAATGAGTTGGCGAAGACAGAACGTCGTATTGCGCTTCTTAAGGGACAATCTGAGCCAGAGAAGCGGAAGATCACCAAACTTGACCTGCTGAAGGAGACGGTGATAATGCTGGCGCAATTCCTGACTCTCTATCCGAATGATCCGCTGGCAGATGACGCGTCATTCTCTCTTGCCAACGTCCTTCTGGATCTGGAAGATTTCTCCCGTGTGGTAAGCCTATCCAATACAGCCCGGAAACGCTATCCTGAGAGCGAATATCTTACCAGCTTCCAGTACGTTGAGGCATTGGGATTCTTCTCTCAGCATAAGTATGACGAAGCCATTGACTCTGCAAAGGTGGTCGCAGACGGCAAGAGCAAAGACAGGGATCTGGCGCGCTATATATTGGGACAAATATACCATGCTCGCGGCAATCCGGATTCAGCTATTGACTGGTATCGTAAGGTAGAGGGGATATACCCGGACGCGCAGGAGTCCATCTCCTATTTCCAGGAAAAGCGGGTTTCTCTGGATGAGGTAAAGGTGTTCCGGCCCGATGAGGACGTAAAGATAATCATTAAGTACCGCAACATCAAGGAAGTTTCGCTTCAGATATACAAAGTCGACCTGATGAAGCTCTATCTCCGGGAGAAAGACCTGAGCAACATTCGCTCCGTCCAACTGGCGGGCATCGAGCCTGCGGTCAGCGATACCAAGACTCTGGGCGATGGCAAGGATTACGTGGATAAGGAATACGAAATGACTCTGAACCTCACAGAAGAGGGGGCTTATCTCGTCATCTGCCGCGGGGATGATCTCTTTACCAGCGGATTGGTGCTGATAACGCCGCTGAAAATGGAAGTTCAGGAAGATGCGGTAAGCGGACGGGTGCGCGTCAACGTTCGCGATTCAATTCAGGATACCTACCGCGAGGGAGCGCATGTAAAGGCTGTTGGGTCAGCGGAGAAAACCTTCAGATCTGGAGAGACAGACCTGCGCGGGTTATTCATAGCTGACGATATTCGCGGCAAGGCAACAGTCATTGCCAGGGACGGTAAGGATAAATATGCCTTCTATCGTGGCAAGCAGTGGCTCGGCGCTACAGAAGAAAGCAGACGGCAAGAAAAACAGCAGAAGGCCTCCAGGCGAGATAAGTCCAAAGCCGACTATCGCGCCAATATTGGGACTGCGAATGAGTTTATTCAGGCGTCAAATTTCAAGCTGTTTGATCAGATGCGCAGAGGTGGACAAAAGGGCGTTCAGGTGCAATACGCTCAGTAGCTCTTGAAAAACATGGCTCTTCCGACTTGAGTGTGTAATTAGCTATCAGCTATCAGCTATCAGCTATCAGCTATCAGCTATCAGCTTTCAGCTTATTGCCTCACAAATTGCATCTGTTGATTGATGAGTGCTGCTAAAGCGGAATCCCTGCCTGCGCAGGGATTCCGCACTCCATAAAACGATATTTGGTAACTTTTGGCCAACTTTTGGCTGATTTTTTGCTGATTTTTTGCTGATTTTTGGCAACTTTTGTGGCTAAATTGCAAAAATAACCCTATTTTAATTGCAATAATTTTTTGGGTGATAAAAACTCCTGAAAGACTGATTATACCTGCGTTTAGAAAAAAGTTAGGTATACCTAAAAGTAGGCCAAAAGTAGGCCAAAAGTTGTCCACTTTTTGCTTTTTTTCCAAAAATCTCCGAAATCTGACAAATCTGACAAAACATATACAAAGCTGAAGCAAGCTTCAGCACTCCAAAATAAAATCTGAGATGGAATCCCAGCATACGAAAGTGATGATGTCT